>ENA-OQRC01000790-OQRC01000790.1-human-gut-metagenome-genome-assembly--contig:-NODE-790-length-23664-cov-5.342412_pt1 | contig 23664 bp, 23 predicted proteins | sample MGYA00243236_ERZ505102 | MGnify/ENA primary metagenome ERZ505102 (study PRJEB26097, sample SAMN02712089) | human gut metagenome | biome: Gut microbiome | host: Homo sapiens | place: Denmark: Copenhagen... | reverse complement strand
AAGGGGCGAAACCCTCCGAAACGGGGCATGGCCGGGAGGGAAGCACCCATCCCCAAAGGCTCGGTTTCCCACAGCCGGAACGGTATTCACCGGCGTCGCGGCCCCGCTGGGCTGCGCAGTCTGGACGCTGTTGTTTCCGCAGCCGTGAGCGTTTTAGCCTTGCTGTGTTTGTGCTTACAGTTTCATCACCGGCCCCTGCCGCTGTTCCGGTTCTTCTCGAAACTGCTGTGCGTAGTCGCGGAGACTCATGCCGGTCTGCTGTTGACAGTATTCCTCCATCTTCCGCAGCAGCACCTCCCGCTCCGCCGCGTTGAGCTGGTAGCTCCAGTTCTCCTCTGTGCCGTTCGCTTTGCAGAGGCACAGCTCCAGCGTGTCGCAGGGTCTATCCTCCGCGATGTCATAGTTGGCGTAGATATTGAGCCAGTCATCGTTCTCGTCAGTACAGACGAAGGTGCCGAAGACAGCATCCACATCGAACTCCGTCTGCACATAAAAATTGAGCTTGCCATCCATCTCGATGATCTCATCACCGAAAGAAAAAATCCGCGAGGAGAGGTGTCCCGCCGAGGTGATTTCCTTACCGCTCAGATGATCCAGCAGCTTGCGCCACTGATCATCGCTCGACGCGAATTGTGACCGGGTGGCATGGTACGCCGCCACGGATACATCCCGCATCGCCCAGGTCTGCCAACCGTCCATGATGTGTACGGCGGAGAACTCCCGCTTGTCGAAGTTGATGTCGAACACACCGCGCACCTTGCCGGTGTTCTCCATGCGAAGGGCGGTGAGTGCGTTGTACTCTTCCGCTGTGATGGGATGCCCGTCCGCGAACAGCTTGATGAACAGCTCCGGCCCGGTGCCTTTCTCACCGGCGACATAGCCGCGCAGCTTTTCTGCGGCATCCAGCAGTTCCTCACCGGGGGAGGTCTTGAAGTACCACTCCTGCCCGTTCTCTACCACATGGTAGGCGGCGTAGGTACGGGCTGCTTCTTCCTCTGCGCGCCGCGCGGCATCCTCCGCGTAGATCTCGGCACTGATGCGTTTGTATTCCTGCTCCGGGAGTTGGTTGCACAGCTTATCCAGTACATCCTCCAGATGTTCCTGCAAGGTTTCATCCTTGAGATGCTTTTCAATGGCATCCTTCCATCGCCGGTCGATCCACAGTGTGATGTCTACATGATCTGCCATCTCACTCACCATTCCTTTCGTCAGTGGGCTGCGCCAACGCGGAGGGAGGCTCCTCCCGCGGCTGCGGCTTCGCCGGTCTTGCCGGACGGCGGGGACGGGCAGCGGGCGCCGCGCGGCTGTCCAGATACTCCCGCACCGGCTCCGGCACCTCGGATTCATAAAGGCATTTGAGCAGCTCCTCCAACTGCGCCTGTATGCTGGTGTTCTTCTTTTTAAGTGAAAATTCGAGAGCTGCAAGCTGCTCGCTCTCGAATGAGATCGTGACATTTTCTTTTTTCATGATTGTTATTCAACCTCCTGGTAGTAGTCGCGGAGCTGGAAGCCCAGCGCCTCCATGTCACCGTGATCCATGCTTTTCGGCGTTTTTGTGTTGTGGGGGGTATCACTACCCTCGGGCGGTCATGCGCGGTCTCAATTATCCCCGCGCGGGGTTTTCCGGTGGGCAGAAACGGCCTTTTCACACGCCTTTCTGCTTGCCTCTTTTTGCGCTTCACTTGCGATCCGCGGCGACACGATCCTTATCCATGATTTCGGGATGGCGTAGTCAACTGCCCGCCCGCTGCGGGACACTTTGACGAGCCTGCAATCCTCCGGTCTGTCCCGCGCCAGCGCTTCCAGCTTCTGACGCAGTACCTTGTTGTGAGTATAAATTCCGGCTGTCTTTTCCTCCTCGTTGAAGCTGATAATGGTTTCCTGCTCATAACGAGCCATGTTCATAATCATTTTTCTCCTTTCAGCCTTTTGGCAGATATGCCCTTGGATTCGCCCGCTCCCCGTTGACACGTACCTCAAGGTGGAGGTGCGGCCCGGTGGAGCGCCCGGTGCTGCCGGAGAGGGCGATGATGTCTCCCGCCTCCACCGTCTGTCCCACTTTTGCCAGCAGCTTGGAGCAGTGGCCGTACAGCGTAACGAGTCCGTTGCCGTGGTCGATGCATACGTAGTAGCCGTAGCCTCCGGCATTGTACTTGGAGACCGTCACCGTTCCCGGCAGCGCGGCGCGGATGGGCGTGCCGGTGGGGACTGCCAAATCCATGCCGGTGTGTCCCTTGCGCTTCCCGGTGATGGGATCGACGCGGTTTCCGAATTCAGAGGTGACACGGCGCTCCCAGCCGGAGCCAATGGGGGAGCAGAAACCGTCCGCACCAATAAACGGCACATCCGTGCTTGGTATCCAGTCCTCCGAACCTCCGGCAACGCCATAGCGCACCAGATTGTACAAACTGTCGGCGTTGGACTTCTGCTCCTCGGAGAGCTGTAAGTGAAGCACATTTTCAAGATTGCCGTACACGGTGGCTATGTCCGCAACGGGAATCGCCACGGTGTAGCTCTCCTCGGTTTCCGTCCCGTCCTCATCGGTGACGGTGCGGGTACGTTCCTCGTAGGTCACAAAGCAGTCCACGAACTGCTTATGCGCTCTCCTGCTTGGTGTGTCCTCTCCAAAGAAAATGGCATAGAAAACAGCCTTGACGCGAATACCGTCAAGGCTGTTGCTGTTCTCCGTCATGTCATTGACGGCATCAATGGCGCTGTCCAGCAGCGTGAAGCTGCGGCGCATATCTTCGATGTAAGCAACATATTCCGCAGGCGTTTTGTCCGGGATCGTTCCGCCGTGGAAACAGAGCAGAACGGCGGAATTGTTATGCTCCGCGCTGCCGGAGAGCAGGGAACAGATCAGCGCCAGAGTCAGGATCAACGGTGAACAGATCGCCGCCACGATCCAGCCCAGCTTTCGCCGGGTGTCCTCATCCGAGAGAGCGGCAGCGGCGATTTTCGCCAGTGCCGCAACGGGTACCGCCATTACCGTCCACCTGCCGTTCCGAAAAGTGCCTGCTTGTACTCCGGGGCCTGCACCTGCAAGAGGTAGCGTTCGTTGCCGCATTTGTAGAGGCAGGAGCCGCGCTGCGGGTCCCGGATCAGGGCATACTCAGATTCCTCTAATTGGAGGTTATCCATGAAGAATTTCTTGTCCACGTTGCCGCCGTTGAAGATGAACTGATGGACGGGGATGGAAAAGAGGGGGCGTGTCAGCTCCCGTATCCCCGGTTGGGTGAAGTCCTCTAAGTTCTGGCTGGCAAGGAACAGGGCGGATTCCTTTTTTCGCACCCGCTTGAGGGCGTTGCGGATGTAGGTGATGACGGTGGGATCGGACAGCCACAGGTACAGCTCATCAATAGCCGCTACGGAATTGCCCAGCGTCAGAAGCTGATCCGACATATAGGACAGCAGGCTGAACAGCAGGGTGTTCCGCAGATTCTCCGCCATGTTATCCAGTCCCTTGACACAGAAAACAAGAAATTTGGAGCGGTCAATATTGGTATGTCCGTTGAAGAAACGGGCGTCCGCGCCGCGGCACATGGAGTGAAGCCCCAGCAGCAGATCCCGCAGCATTTCCCGCGGATAAAGGCTGTCTGCACCATCGTAGTGGTCATAGCTTTCCTGAATGGCGTCATAGAGGTCAGAGAGGATGGGGTAATCCGCCGGCCGCATCGCCGCGAAGTCCGTGCGGTCGGTGATGTTCCACTTTTGATAGAGCCGCTCCACCATCAGCTCCAGCGTGTCAATGTGGGGCGTATCAAAGCCCTTGTAGACGCGGAACACGTCCCGCAGGAAGGAGATGTGCTGGGAGAGCAGCGTCCCCCGGAAAGCGTCCGGCGCGTCCGGGTCTTCCGGCCCGCTGCCATCGTCCCAGCAGCGGGGCTCCAGCAGGTTGATGCGGTACTGCCCGCTTAAGTAGTCCAAAAAGCAGCCGCCCAGGGCGCGGCACTCGTCCTCCATCTCGTGTTCTGAGTCCAATGAAATGACGCTTTTGCCCGCCTCCCGCACATTGCAGAGCAGGAGCTTCAGAAGATAACTCTTGCCCTGTCCGGTGTTGCCGAGGATGAGGGCGCTGGCGTTGGTCTTGTCAGAAGCACGGCGGTCGAAGTCCACGATGATGTTGGAGCCGAAGCGGTCCCGGCCAATGAAGAAGCCCTTGGGATCGGTTTTGCCGGAATAGTTCATGGGGTACAGATTGGCAACGCTCCTGGCAGGCAGGACACGCTCCGCAAAATTGGCAAGCTGGCTGCCGCCCGCGGGGTTGGCGGAGAGAAAGCCCTCCCGCTGGCGCAGGAGCAGCGGATCGGCGCCCATGCGGGAGCGCACCAGTTGGGCGGATACCGTGTCCCGCGCCGTGCGCAGCTTTTCCGTGTCTGCCGCGGCAATGTCCAGATACACGCCGCAGTGGATGAGCGGCTCCTTTTCCTGCCGCTGCTTCGCCAGCAGCTCCGCCATATCCCGCAGGTTGGCCTCCGCCGTGACGCTCTGCTTGTAGTCATTGGTGTTGCTCCGCTCCATGCGGCTTTTGTTGGTGGCGGCGTGGAGAATGGCGTCCTCCTCGGCGGGCGTGACCTGCTGCGCCGTCAGGCGCAGGTTGACGCCGCCCATATCGCCAAGGCCCCGCAGCAGCGCCAGCTCATCCGTCATGGGCGGGTAGCTTTTCAGTGTCATCGCCGTGTGATACCGGCTGCCAAGGATGAAGTGATCTGTGTTGAATTTTATCGCCGCGGGCGCGATCATATCCAGAAAGTCTTTCGGGCGCTGTACCTGCTCTGCCGCTTTCTTTTTCGGTTTTGTTTTCTTTTTAGCCATGTACATACTCCTCTCCATCGAAATCACGGAATACCTCCGTGGTGAGATCCTGCCGGTAGTAGATCGCCAGCAAGCGCTTCACATCCTGCTCCTCCGCCAGACGCACACGGAGCCCATGGTCGCAGATGCTTTTCTCCAACTGCCGCAGCGCACCTTCATCCGCACCGGCTTTTTCATCCAGTGGGAGCACCAGTACAAATTTGCGGGAGGAGGCGGATGAGAACTGGATGGCGTCCAGATGGGCCATGTCCCGCTCAAGCAACTCCCGCACGGCAGGCTCCGTTTCCTCCTCCAGTCGCCGCAGGTAATACTCCTTATTTCGCTGAAAGGATTCGCGGGAGTCCAGCGCCAGAATTTCCAAGGTTGGTTGGGTGCTGAGAAGCATGGTGAGGGAGCGGACGCGGCCCCGGATGACCTCCGGGGACAGGACGGAGAGGTTGTCCGGCTGGATCAGGAAGAAGACCCGCTCACCGGAGTCTGTCACGATGCCGTGAGGCGTCACGCGGACGATGCCCATGAGCTGCCGGGTCGATTGCCGCTGGCGCAGTTCCTTTTTCTGTTTCCGATTCATAGATCCTGCCTCCATTCATAGTATTGCTGCCGCAGAAAGAGAAAACAGGCGGCACGGCGCAGGAAGTCCAGAATGCTGCTGCCATCCACCTGAATGGTGAGGAAGGCATACAGCACCGTGACCACCAGCAGTCCCATGCCAAGGCCCTGGGTCAGCGCCAGCACAGAGAGCAAAGCGCCGATGCCAATCACGGCGATGTCCCGCAGCAGCCAGAGCCACAGCATGGGCTTGGCTTTCAGGTTTTCGGGGTAAATAAACATTTTGTTCCTCCAAAGCGAAACCGCTGCCGAAATTTTCAGCAGCGGTTTGCGAGATGTATTTCTTATTCTTCGGCAGTGCCGGTGTCCTCCGCCAGCGCCTGCCGGATGCAGTCCAAGAAGAAGGCGTTCTGCTTGATGCCGTTCCGCTTGAGGTATGCCTTGAGCTGCTCAAACAGCTCGGTGGGCACCTGAAACGCCACCGTCCTCACATTGTCCTTGTCCATCTTCACATTTTCCTCCATTTCATAAAATTTGGTGATGAGCGCGGTCATGTACCGGCTCAGTGTCTCGCCGGATTCCGCCTGTCGCTGCCGTACTTTGGTATGCAGCTCCAAGGGAATTTCAGCGCAAAGGTTGCGCGTTTTTTCTGCCATAGCAGTTCCTCCCGTCTTTTGAATGGTAAAGCCAAGATACCCGAAAGCAAGCGCGAAAGCTATTACCAAAGCCAACGAAGAAGCGGCGTGAAACAGCGGCGATACCAACAAAGAGGCTATGCCGCCCGCATGGCCGCGGCGATCCGCGACATAATAAACTCTACGCAGGGTATCGCCACGCTGTTGCCCAAAGCTTTGTACCTTGCGCTATCCGACGCGCCGGGGATGTCTGTCCAGCCATCTGGGAAGCCCTGAAGCCGTTCACATTCCAAAGGTGTCAGGCGGCGAATGAGGTGATGTGTTTCAGAACAGGATGCGTTGATGATACACTTATCCTGACTGACGTATTGATTACCGATACCTTTTTCATCTCCGCGGCATAATGCTCCAACTGTTTTTTGATAAAGTTCTACGACCGCGTGGCGGTCTGTGGCGGTCAATGTATACGCCAAATTCTCCTGACAGCCAAGACCGTTGCCGCCGTTCTCCGGCTGGCGGTCTACAATATTTCCGGCAATGCAGATGGCACCCGCGTTCTGCTCAACCAGAGGTATATTGTTACCACCTGTGCCATAACGGGCAGACATGGTGGGCGCTACCTTGTGGGGGCCAGTGTAACGGCTGTCAATGCCGTGATTTTCGTAAACAAGAGGTTGGTGTCCATGCTCCTGTGCTCGGAGGGTTCCGGACACGTTTTCGCTGCACTCCATCACGCTGCCGCCCTGGTCATTCAGACATATAATAGATGGCATGCAGTTCCCACTTGGACTGCCCTTGAGGGTTGGAGCAACCGATTCGTTGTATCCAATGCCGCCCGCTTTTGCGCCTGCTCCGGCGGAAAAACCGGCTACAAAGGTCTGCTGCTTCATCCCCGGCTGTGCGCCCAGCGCGCCAGCTACATCGTGCAGGTCACGCACCTCATCCCGCTGGTTGGCGGCAAAGGCCATGACGCCGTTATAGCCGTCAAAGCCCTCCGCGGCTCCATTTGGCTGTGTCACGAAGGTCTGCATCTGCATATTGGTGAGCTGACCGTCCGGTCGCATGAGCCCCGCTTGGATCTTAAGCGCACGCGCCAGCATCTTCGGCAGCTTCTTGCCGCGCTCAAAGGCGCGGCGCAGGATGCCCAGACAGGCGGTTTTCGATAGATAATATTTTAGGGCTGGGTACGCCTCCAGTATGCCGGACAGTGAGACGCGGATCGGGCGGCGGGGCGCGGCCCCGGTATTGAGGGGCCGCTTGCCTTCCCGCCATGGAGATCGGAACTCCCAATGACGCTGTCCGAAGAGATCCACGGGAGAGGACAGCAGATCCAAGTGGAAATACGGGATCGAAACCAGTTCGGAGTCCGGCTTGCCCGATCTGCGCTTGGGCGGAGCTCCGCCCCTTTCAGCCGTGTCTAAATCAAGCATCGTCATCTGCCCGGTCGTATCGAATCGGTACATCTATGAGACCTCCTTCTCACTGTTTTCCGTTTCGTCAAATACATCAAATAAAAGCTGGGGCGCGAGCGGCCCGGCAAAGTCAGCAAGGAGAAAGATGCGCTTGCGGCGCTGCGCGACGCCACACAATTGAGCGTCCAGACAGCGCCACGCAATAGAAAACATATCGCCTGCCGTGAGATCACCGACATCGGGCCATCCGTAAGGATAGGGGCCTGGGATAAGCTCGTTGGGAAAGCAGATCCGCACGATCTCCTCCAGCACGATCCGAAAGTCCTCATACTTCGGTTTTCCGCTTGAAAAGGCCCCCGGCACGTTATGAACAGAAATCAATTATGTATAGCACCTCCATAAAAAGCAGTGAAACAGAGCATTTTACTCTGTTTCACTGTGCATAATATTTTGGAGTTTTAGCCAAGCGAGGACAGCCATTCAATCAACTCAGCATCCTGTTCCCACTGAGATGCTTTCGGTAGATCAAGATGGGCTGTAGCCTTCTCCAAAGCAGCTCGCTTGGCTTCATTGTCTGCTCTGGCATAGACCTCAGTGGTAGAGATGTCGGCGTGTCCCAGATAATCTTTAATAAAGACCGGATTAACATTGGCCTGTACCATATGCATGGCTTTCGTATGGCGAAAAATATGAGGCGAGATTTTGGTAGGCATCCCAGAGGCAGTTTCCCGTGCCATATCTGCATATTTCTGGACGATGTATGTAATTCCAGAACGGGTCAGTTTGTGTCTGCTTCCATTCCAAAACAGGGGCATATCTGGGTTTCGTCGCAAATCAATGTGGTTTTCCTCAAGGTAACTACGTAACAATTCAGTAGTCGGTTTCATGAGAGGCACTGTACGAATCTTCCCGCCTTTTCCATGCAGAGTAATAACTGCTGGGAAATCTAATCGCACATCCCGCATACAAATATCCGCAAGTTCACTAACACGAGCTGCTGTATCATACAAAACAGTTAGCAAGACAAGATGCCTCCGTCCTTTAGGAGTAGAGGTATCCGGCATAGACAATAAATGTTTCAAATTTTCTGGCGTTAAGTACTGCGCGGGCGGGTCGGGAGATACCATGCTTGGAATTTTGAGGATTAAAATGCACTGCTCCATATACGTCGGTTCTTCGGTCATAACATAATCAAAGAAAGCGTGAATGGCGCAAAGGCGCTGGTTGTAAGTAGATGGGGAAGAACCTCTGGTATTAGTCAGCCACAGAAGGAAGTCCTCTATACACTTTTTGTCCAACTTGGACAGATTCAGCTTTGCAATATTAAAGCCTTTCTCGTCTCTGCAAAAAATCAGGAGGAGTTTAAACGTATCCCGGTAGGAACGAATTGTATTGCTGCTCAGATTTCTCTGGACGGGCAGATAGTGTGTAAGGTACTGCGTCAAAAATTTGGAGAAGTCAGATGCTTTCATTGGACACCTCCATCTGGGGAATGAGACCACCAAATTGCACTTCTAATTTGGCAACAATATCTGGGTACATTTGCGCCGTCAATTGAAGATATTTTTGCGTGCCGGTCAGTCCATTATGTCCAAGATACCGTGAAAGTACGGGTAGCGCAGCGGTAAGATCTTCACCCGAAAGGACCCAGTTGTTAAGACAGTGTACCGCAAATGTGTGGCGGATATCATGAGGCCGAGGGCCTTTTCCTGAACCATTGTAAGGAATCCCCGCCGTTCTGAGGAGCTGGCGAAATTGAGCTTGCAGCCAACTGTTCCCGTATCTTCCGCCGTTGCTGCGTGGGTTCAAACTTGGAAAAAGCAAGGAATCTGTAGATTTTGGAGGGGACATTTCCAGATATTGAGTCAAGGATTCTGCAACTGTATCAGAGAATGGCACCAAGCGGTTTTTGTGAAATTTCGTATCCAAAATGGTAAACACATTTTCTTTGAGGTTTACATCGCACATGCGCAGTTTAAGCAATTCAGAAGTACGCAATCCGCAGTTGAATAAGATTCGGAACATAACAGGAATCTGGTATTTTCGTGCAGGGTTCTGCTCCGTAAATGGCACATGATCCGCTGCAGTCAGCATCCGCTCAATCTCGTCGTCCGTAAAAATATAGGCTCTAAAATTGCGGTTTTCTTTCGGGAGAGATTTAGGAGGGATCTTATATGCTGTATAGCCTTTGCGGATCACAAAATCGAGAAATCCATTGATTGCGCTGACATCTCTGAGGATGGTATTGGTTTGCAGGTTCCGTCTGTTTCCAATATGGTCTAAAACATATTCTTTTGTAAACGAAATCTCTCCATCATCGGGCTCAGCAAAGTCCTGGAGGAAGCGCCGGATACAACCCTCATCCGTTTTCAGGCTGAACCCAAGAGCATGACGTTCCGCCATATACTGCTCCAACAACATTTTTGAAGTCATATCAATTCCCTCCGTTCTCCATAAGACAATGCACATTTCCGCAAGGCCGGAAGGTCTACTTTGGTATATACGGAGGTCGTTTTTGGGCTGTTGTGCCCAAGGATGTTGGAGATCGTCATAAGCGGTGTACCATCATACAAGAGGCTGCTTGCCAGAGTATGACGCAGTGAATGGGCTGCTTTGCGCTTCTTTACTGTCATACCTGCATATTTCATATATCGCTTGAGGTTTTCGGAAAGAGTTGTGCTGGACTGGAATTCTCCGTAAGGATGGATATGGCGGATAAACACATTATCACAGTCAGAATCCAACCGCCCATTTTTCAGATAGTCAATGATGGCATCTCCAATTACAGGGAGCAGAGGCAGTGTATTGACCTTTTGCGTTTTTTGCTGTGTATAGGTGATCAGTTTCTGGTGCCAGTCCAGATTTTTGAATTTCAATGCACAGATGTCTCCAGCCCTCATGCCCAGCAGAATAGCAAGCAGAAGCATCGCGTAATCTCTTTTTCCAATCGCATTGCTGCGGTCAATAACGGACAATAATTGTCGTACTTCCTCTGGGGCCCACGTTTCGGGGATATTTTCTTCAATGTAGATCTTTGGCCTTGGAACACTTGAAGATAAGTCATCGTCCAATATCCCATTTTCATGGAGATAGCGGAAGAAATCACGTAAAACGCTGCTGAATACATGGATAGTTGCACGATGGTAGCGGCACAGGGTGGTCATGAAGTCCGAAATTTCTGCAGCGGTTAAATCTGAAAGTTCTATTCCGCGCCCATCCAGAAAGCAAAAAAATTGCCGTATCTTTGTCCGCTTGACACGGATAGTACCATCAGAACTATTATTTCTGTGGCACCATGCAAGGTATTCTTCCAGTAAATCGACATATTGCCGTGGCACTGTGTAGTCATGGTGGCTGTATCGCAGTGCATACCCAAATTGAAAGATGTCATCCAAAAAACGAATCGAACAGCGTGTGTCCAGTTGTTGCTTGGTCAGTTTTGCGGTGGAGTTACCGATGTCCAAACCATAACAGTGTTGGAAGTATTGTGGTCCGGTTTCTGCGTCATAAGCGGTAATCTCGTTTTCTCTGCAATAATTGGAGAAGCTACGGAACTCCTTGCTATGCCGACTGAGGGTTGACGATTTGAAGTCCAGACGGATCAACTCCATATTTGCTGCGCTCATCAAGTCAGGGATTGGAACTGTCTTTCTGCTGTGCATAGTTTGCCTCCTTTATATTGTGATGCTCACAGTATAAAGGGAAATTATGCACAGCATCTTTTTAATTCTCAAAGAAATTTCAATATTTTGGAAGGAGGTCTTTTCATAATTGCTTACAACTCATAATGGCGGTTATGCACTTCAACACATAAGGAACATTCTCCCAACACATCCAGCGCGGCCGTATGTTGACGCTCTCCCGGCCACGGGCTTTCTCTGCCAACCGCATTTCACGCACAATGCGCATCTGCTCCATAAAGAGGCCAGAACGCGCGCCGACAAGACCTGCCCTTGCGCCAGCAACGGAGAGATCTTGACACGGGCTGCCCCCGCAGATGATGTCCACAGGCGGCAGCTCCGCGCCACGCAGCTTAGTGATGTCGCCTACATGGATCATGCCGGGAAAGCGCAGCTTTGTCACCTCAATGGGAAATGCTTCGATCTCCGACGCCCATACCGGCGTGATGCCGTTGCGGACCGCAGCCAAAGGGAATCCGCCGATACCGTCGAACAGGCTGCCCATGGTGATTTGTGTTAACCAGGTCATATCATCACCCTTTCATTTGATCGCCGCGGCGATGGTTCGGGTGGTGTTGACGGCAGCCTGCGCCGTATAAACGGCGCTCGTAATATTGGCTTTTGTTGTGGTGTCCAAGCCGAAGCTGCCGGCGATGCGGGGAACTTCGCCTGCCGAGAGCATGAGCCCCACGCCCATCAGCGCGTGATCCTTGAATACCATGAGTCCCGCAATGAGGATGGTGGACTGGAGGAAGGCGGTCAGGCACAAACCGATGACCTGCCGCACCCAGCCCATAAAGCCGTCCAGATAGCCGCGCGGGACGCTGAACATATAAAGGCTGCCCACGGCAATTTGAATCAGCAAAATGCCCCCGCGTTTGAGGTTGGCGAAAAACACCTTGATGACCGCGTAGCCCATGAGGATCACGCAAAAAAGGAGCATAATGGGGCTGGTGATGATGCCGAGACCGAAGTGAGAGCTGTTTATCACGTCCGAGAGTGTCTGAATCTCATTGAGCTCCGTAATGATGTCCTGTCCCACCTCACCGATGCTTCGCCCGTAGCCGGCAAGTCCCGCGGAAAAGGTTCCCTGCAGCGACACCGATAAGGCATAGAGCCGGACGGGGACGACGGTGAACAGGCTCACCGCCAGAAAGCCCTTGATGATGTTCATCCCGCACTGCTGCAAATTACCCCTGCCAGTGGAGTATTCGATACCGCATTCAAAGGCGCAGACCACCACGCTGACGGTAAACAGCGCCCACGCAAGGCGGGAGAAAAAGAGAATGATGGCGCTGACCCATTCCAGCTCGAACAGCTCCACGCCCATATTGCCCATAAGGGCAAAGAAGTTGCCGAGAAAGCCTATGGCCTGCCCATAGACCCAGTCCATGAGCTGATCCAGGACTGTCGCGGCGACAAAATCCCAAATAAATATTGTTCATTCACCTCCGGAGACGCGACAAGGCCGCCGCCCTTTCGGGCGACGGCCTTGTCTGCTGTCTTTACTTATTTCATTGTCTGTCCAAAGCTTTGGGTATCTTTGCTTTCCGGTTCATATCCAAGTTTCTGGCAAACAAAGCCCTGAACGAGCCTGCATTCCTTTAACGCACAGACGGCGTCGGATTCATCCAGTTCTAAATTGGACGGATAGCGAACTTGAACGCCGTATGGCGTCAGTTCAATACAGGAGTCTGCCAGTTGCTCAAACTGCGTGTCTACTTCACAGCACAGCTTACAAAGCTGGATAAGGTCATGCGTTTTGGGCGGCTCTCTGTCGAATTGAACAAGCGTGGCTTTTAGAAATTTTTCGGCAGCCTGTTCACAGTGATAGCAAATAATTTCCACAGGCAGCGGACGCATCGTCAGCAGATGTTCCGCGGCGCTGAGATCCATATAGGCAAAGTCAAGCCATTCGCTGCTCCAGCCGGTGCTCATACAGCAAGACCCCCTCTCTTGCGATTTTCCGCTCCAGAGAAGCGTGTTCCGCTCTCTGATGGAATGCGTTAGAGCGATAAACAATTACATCCAAGGGGACGGACTGCGCTGAAAAGAGCGCACGGCGGATCGCCTTGACCGCGTCTGCCGGACGCATGGAATTTTCCGGGATAATGACGCACAAATCGTAGTCACTATCATCGGTTGGTGTACCATAGGCGTATGAGCCGAAAAGATAGATCTTCTCTGTATCCACAGTTGCGTCAATGATCCGGCAGATATCAGAAAGCTCATTTTTCACAGATTCTGTCATTCGCGCCGCCTCCTTTCCTAATTTCCATTATACCCAGCACACAGAAAATAAGCAACTGATTTTTACCCTTGCACCACTTAGATGCCGATGATGCTCCAAATGTATTTCGGAGCCGTCAGGGTGAAGATGAGGCAGGCAAAGAGGATGGCGGGACCGGTCCATTCAAATTGACCTCGCTGGCGAAAATCAAAATACGCGCCGCCAAGCTTTACGAAGAAAGCGATGGCGAGGATCATATCCAGCGCTGGGAACACCACCTTCTCCACCACGCTTTTAATCTGCGTAGCGGCCTCCTTCCATGTCTGCTCCACAGCGCCTGCCACATCGCCGCCCGCGGCAAGGGCGGAGGTGCAGCAGAGCGCGGTCAGGAGCAGGAGCGCCAACGCCAAAATCATGATTTTATTGTGTTTCAAAATCTCAACCTCCTATTATTTTGAATATCCTCATGCAGCGGCAGAAGCTGTTATCATCTCATTTTCTGCCCAAGCTGCTGTGCAAAGCTTTGTGTCTGCTGCTGGAATAAGCCCAAATATTCCGATATCTCATTTGTGAGCGTCTGGTAGTCCCGGCTGCTTGGCTGATAGACATACCAGCTGACGTTTCCGTTGTCATCCCAGATGTGTGGTTCCACACCGTTTCGGAAATTGGGATTCTTCGTTGCCTGCTTGCCTAACAGATCCGTTAAGCTGACGCGCAGCGTGTCTACAGTTCCTTCGCTGCGGTTTAAAATCGTCATTTGCAGAGCGTTATATTGATTGGAAACGATGCCGGTGACAAACTGAATCTTCGCCCGGTTCTCCTCTCCCAGCCGCACATAGCAGGCTCTGCCGATATAGGTGGCATCCGGATAAGCACTGCCTACGATTTTTCTCAATTCCTGTTCAAAAAAGTTCATCATATTCCCTCACAAAACGGGGATGCCGCCCCTTGCGGAGCGGCATCCGTTGTTGTTAGCTCTTAATAACCGGTGCGGGGCAGGGGCTTGCTGGGGGCATAGACACGGGTGACCCAGCGGGAGGTCGCCATGATCCACTGCCCGTTGTAGACGCCGCCCGCGTCCGACGTGTTGACGAACTGCGTACCGCCGGTGAGCTTGGCAAGGGCCTTGCAGTCCACGCGAGGGGCTTCCACCTGCCGGAAGTTGGCGGGGACGATGCCGAACGCAGCCATAAACTCCGTCACATACTCGTTGGAGGCAAGCCCCAGCGCCGCGGGGGAAGCATCCAGCACATAATTTTTGGATGTGCTCAGGTTATCCGCCAGCGTGCGCCAGGTATCGCCGCTGAGATTTGTGCGGTACACGATCTTATAATTTCCAGGGGTATTCCATGTGCCGGTGTAGATGGTCTGAAGCCGAACCGCCTTGACGGGCAAAGTGTCTCTCCAATAAAAAGACTCCAGCGCCGTGGTGGAATTGTTGGCGATGCCGGTGAAATTGTAGCGGACGAGCTGCCCCGGCATGACCTCCACATAGCCGGTTTTCTTGATGGAAACGTTGGTAGACAGGCTCTTGTTGGTCATGCTTGCCTTGACGATCTGACCGGCGTACTCGATCTCCACCTCAATGGGCGTCTTATCCAGCCCGTAAAACTCCGCCGCCTTGGATTCCACAATCTTATACCGCGCCAGCGGCAGGGGTTTGCTCACCGCCAAGCCGTTTTTGTCCGTCTTGATCGTATCCACCAGACGGTTGGTGCGGGCGTTGTAGATCTCAAAGACGGTGTTGGGAATGGGCGTCCCGGCAGGCCAGCCGTTCATGGCGTTGTAGTCCGCACTGACCTTTGTCGCTTGGATCTGGCCGGTGATGGGAGTGTTCTTCCATTCGATTTCCGTGGTTTTACCAGACTTTACATACACGGTCTTTTTCTGCGTGTCGGGGATGTAGCCCTCGTTTTCCAGTTCACGCAGATAGTAGCGGCCATCTTCCAGTCCCTCAAACCGGACATAGCCCTGGTCATCGCTGGTTTCCTGCGCAATGGGGTTGTTGCCGCTGTCGTAGAGGAGGAAGGACACGCCGGGGATGCCCTCGCCGGTGACGGCGTTGACCTTGTGGATCAGAATGCCGGAGATGGCCTTGTTGGTGATCTCCAGCGTGGCGGTCTGGCCATCCCTGACCTCGACCCGATGGGGTGTGTCATCCAGACGGTAGCCCTCGGCAGCCTTCAGCTCCGTCACGGTGTACCAGCCGTTTTCCGCTTCGGGGAGATAAATCACGCCGTTTTCATCGGTGGTGCAGGTGCCGACGATCTCGCCATCCATTTTCCGGATCTCGAACTGGACGCCGGGGATGCGCTCTCCGGTTTTTTCGTCCTTCTTAATGACGGTAAGCCCGCCCGCGCGGACATTATAAAAGCGAAGGGTCTGCACCTCACCCGCCTTGATGAGAATGGATTTCGGCGCGCCGTCCAACACAAAGCCCTCCACGGTCTTGACCTCCCGCGCCGTAACGGTGGTGCCGGGGATCAGATCATTGATAACGACGCGGCCATTCTCATCGGTGATGAACTCTCCGTTGCTTCTGCCCACAACGGCACCGCTGCTGTCGGTCACAAGGAAGGTCACGCCCTTCAGCGGCGTTGTGGTGCCCTCGATATACTTTTCGATCACAAGGGTGGTGCTGGGCGTGTTGGTGAAATGCAGTGTCTGGGTGTCATTGGGATTGACCACCACCGTCTGGGTGCGGCTGGCCTCGTCGATGGTGTAGCCGGGAATGGTGGCCGTTTCCGTCACCACCAGCGTCCCTACCACACCATGGATGGTGATTTTGCCGTCCTTGTCGGTGAAGTACAGGCCGTTGCTGCTGATCTGTCCGTTTTCAGCGGGTACAAACGCGCCAGTGGAGGTCGTCACCTTGAAGGTCACACCCTGCAAGGGCTTCCCGGTGAGGGAGTCCCGCTTGTCAATCACCAGGGTTCCGGCCTTGGAGTTTTTCACGATGACAGTCTGCGTATCGCCGTTTTTGCCGATGACCACGTTTGTGGACGCACGATCCATCACATACCCTGTCGGGGCCTTGATCTCGTTGATGACATAAGCACCGGGGGCCAGATTGGTGATCGTGATCTCGCCCTGCCCATCCGTGGTAAAGATACCGTTCTGCGTCAGGGTGCTGGTGCCGATCACACCGTCCAGCCCCACCTCACAGCCAGCGGCAGTGGTCACCCGGAACTCCGCGCCGGGGAGGGGCTGGCCCGTGGCGCTGTCCCGCTTCTGGATGATGAGCTTGCCCTTGGGCTGGTTCTTGAAGGTCAGGCTGACCGTGCGGCCCTCCTTGATCTGAACGGTCTGGCTCTGGGTATCAATGATATAGCCGTCCGGGGCCTTCGTTTCCGTCACGATGACGCTCTTGCCGGGTTTCAGGCCGGGGACGCGGATCTCGCCGTGCTCGTCCGTCCGGAAGATGCCGTTGGCGTCACCGATCAGCGTACCGTCCGCGTAGGTGATCTTGAATTCCGCGTTGGCAAGGGTCACGCTGGGGTTGGTGGCGCAGACCTTGCGGATCAGCAGGATGCCGTCCGGGGCGTTGTCAAAGCGGACGGTGACAACACTCTGCTCACCGCTGTCCGCCAGATAGATCGTTTCCGAGGCGTTGATGATGGAGTACCCATCGGCGGGGTCAACCTCCTCCACGATATAGGTGCCGCTTTTCAGCCCCGTCCAGATGGCGGTGCCGTTCTTGCCGGTGACCTTCTGCCCGATGGTCGTGCCGCCGGTGCCGGAGGTGCCGCCCAAAAACCGCAGCTGGAAGATGCAGCCGGGGAGCGCCTCATGGGTCACGCTGTCGTACTTCTCGACAACGATGGCGTTCAGCGGGGTATTCTGGAAGGTCAGGGTCTTGCTCTCGCTGCCGTGGAGGATGATCTTCTGGGTGGAGGGTTCCTTCATCTGGAAGCCGGGAGCGGGTTCCACTTCCGTCACGGTGTACTCGCCGGGATAGAGCCGCTTGCCCTGCTCATGGAGCCGGATCTCACCCTTGGCGTCTGTGAGGATATTTCCGTAATCAACCGTGGCAGGGGCCTCGGCGGATTCGCCGCTGCTGGTGTAGGTGATGTGGAACTTGGCTCCCTCCACAGGAGCGTCAGCCACGCTGTCCTCCTTGTAGATGGTGAGCTGGGGCATTTTTCGATTCTTGAAGGTGACATTCACCTCGTCACCGGCGTTCAGGCTGACGGTCTGCTCCCGGTCGGCGTTTTTGCTGGGCAGGTAGTACGGAGCGGGAACAGATTTTTCTGTAATTCTGTAACTGCCGGGGACCACGCGATCCGTCACGGTACCATCCGCGCCGGTGGTCCAATCGGCGGAGAAATCACTGTCGATGCCCTCCACGGTGAACACGGTGCCGGGGACGGGCTTGGAATCCTCCGCGTCGATTTTGGTGACGGTCAGCCGGGGCATTTTCAGGTTTTCAAATACGAGGTTTTGATCGTCGCCGGGGCCGAGGTAAATGGTCTGGATCGTCTCGCCGCCCACCACATAGGGGTCAGGGACGGATATTTCCTTTACCTCATAACTATCCACCGGAATGTGAGAGAGGACCGCCTTGCCGTCCGGCCCGATGGTGGCGTCCTGATGATAGCCGTAATGGATGCCCTTGATCTCAAAGACCGTGCCGGGAATGGGCTGCTTGGTCTGCTTATCCAGCTTCTGGATGGTCAGATTGGGGAGCTTCTGGTCTTTGGCCGTTACGGTCACGGTGCCGCCGCCATTGACGGTGGCCTGATCCACATGGGCACAGACGGGGGCGGTCAGCTTGGCGTAGGGCGCGGGGGCGCTGACCTCCACAAAGGCGTACATCCCCTCCGTCACATTGGGGACGGTGATCCTGCCGGAGGCGTCCGTGGCCTCCGTGCCGATCAGCTGCCCATCCCGGAGGACGTGGAATACCGCGCCGGGGAGAGGGCTGTTGGCATCGTTCAGCTTGATGAGCTGGATCTTCACCTTCGCGTCATTCTCAAAAACGAGAGATACGTCCGTTTTGCCGTCCCAATAGAATTCCTGACGGACTTTGCCGGCGTCCTTGCTCAGAGAGTACCCGTTAGGCGGCGTCACTTCTTCCGCCACATAGCTGCCGATGGGCATGGTATCCCAAGGCACATCCGTAAGCGCACCGCCAGCGCCGGTGGTATAGGTGCCGGTGAAATTGTTATCCACGCCGGTGATCTTGATGACCGCCCCCGCGAGACCTCTGGTGGGATCATCCGCGTCCACCTTGCGGATCTTACCGGTGGCGGTGACGGTGGGGGTATCCGTAAAGGTGATCGTCACGGTGCTGCTGCCGCTGTTCGGCAGGACTACATATTCAGGCCCCGCGTTGTCGATCTCGTAGCCGTTCGGAGCCGCCGTTTCTGTCACAGCGTAGGTTCCGGCGTCCAAGGGAGAGAAGGTATAGGTGCCATCCGCGCCGGTGACGATGTCCTTGGAGAAGGAGCCATTGGTGGATTCCACATGGAACCGCGCTCCGGCAAGGCCCTTGGTGGGGTTGGTGGCGTCCACTTTCTTGACCACCAGCTTGTACTGCTCATTCGTGACGGTAAGGCTGCCGATCATAACGCTCTGGACGGTGCTGGCGGGGTGGGCGGCAGAGCCCGCGCCGGTGAAGGAATACTCTTTTACGGCGCAATCGCCCCAAACATCCTGCTTGCCCAGATCCAGGATATATTTCGCCCGGTCCCGGAATGTGGCGCCGTCGCAGATCTGGTCGATACTGGTATAGCTTGCGCCCTTCAGCGAGTTCCAGACGTACATCAATTCCTCCGCGCAGGCGGTGGCGGGATCACCCAGGGAGCCGTCCTTATACCGCCACACGATGGCCTGTACCCAGGCGTTCATGTACCAGCTATAACCGGAATCCCAGATGTCATCCACGCCAAGGGCTTGGGCCTTGTCCGTGAAGATGCCGAGGGAGTGGGCGTAGTAATAGGCCATCATCATTTTAACGGTGGGATCGGTGACGGGTTTCGGATCGCCCCAGGTCTGCCCGATCAGAGAGGTGCCCATGCCGCCGCCCTTCGTCCCGCAGAAGCCCACGGAGGTCTTTCCGGCCACGCCGTAATACATCTGGTGCATTGTGCATCTGCCAAGGCTGGCAGACTGATAGGAAACGCCGCTCATGCCGAACCGCTCTAACTTGATGGTGTCGGCCCCCGCCGCCAGCGCGGCAGTGGGGAGCAGGCCGAGAACGCAGATCAGGGCCAGCAGCATCGCGGTCACGCGATTTTTCAATGAATGCCATGTCTTTTTCATCGTTATTTGACCTTTCTTTTAGATTTGCTCATTAGATTTGCTCATAAGAAATGGCCTTCCGGCAATGCTGGAAGGCCATGTGAGTCTGTCGATAAAGCAGAAGATTCTCCGCGACGGTAAGGAAGGGTGTGCGCGGGAAACCCAAGAAGGGTGTCCCGCGCCATTGAAATCCTAAGTTTTCAGAACTTTTATAATGTTCTAAAAACTTGTTCAGCGGGGAGAAAAAACTTTTTCGACACGCTGAAATGGCCTTCCGGCGATGAAGCTGGAAGGCCATGTGAGCATATTGAGTTGCGGAGAGGTTATGCGTAGGGATTGTGCGCGTTGGGATCACCGACGAACAGGAAGCAGATCGTTCCGCCCTCATCAGTTGAGATCCCGACGCCGATGGTGTCGCAATCAGGGTCAACCATCGTCTGGAAGTGGCCGGGAGAATTCCGCCAATTCTCCACTGCCCGCTCTGCGGTTTCAGAGACGGGCACATTTGCGAACGCGGTGATGTTCGATCCAAATCCATGGGGATACCCGGAGGCCGCTACCGCCTCGCACTCCACCTTATTCTGGTGGTATGTGACACGCAGGGACGCGCAATGCTGCGCCGCATCCATCAGAGCCGCGTTGACCGTCAGCTCCGGCGCGCCGTTTTCACGGCGTACCTGATTGACCAGCCGGACGATCTCCTGCCGCGCCGCGTCTGTCTGACTGGCGCCGGATTCCGGAATGCTCGCACCTTGCTTGCCGTCAACTACCGTCAGCGTTAAAGTGGCGGTCTGGCCATGCTGATCGGTCACGACCACGTCGGATGTGCCGCTGCTGACTGCGATAGCGGTCCAGAGGCCGGAGGCATTCTCAACGCGGATGACATTGGGCTGCGTGGAGACCACACTTTTTATATCCGCGCTGGGACTGATATACAAGCCGCTGCGGTCTCCGGGGCGGAGGGTGCTGCCTTTGTAGCTGCTGACGCGGATGCCTGATTCGGCAGGGGCGATCCCCGTGTATGGATGCCCGGTGTCAATTTGGACTCCGGCGTTCCAATAAACATTGAAACCGACCTGCTTGCCCATGTCCCGCAGCTTCACATAGTTGTGTCCCGCAATGTTGTAGGCTTCCATTTCCACCTGCTGACCATCCACAAAGATGGGCTGCCAGGTAGGTTCCGCCGTGATCCCGGCTGCGACTGCGATAGAACCGCCGGTCAGCGCCGCGCCGATCACCATGCCGGTGAGCATCATACTGACATTCTTTCTCACATTTTTGCTCTCATTCATCTTTCTGCCTCCATTCTAACTGTGTATGTGTGAAAATCTTCTTCGCAGCTTCACCATATCACAAGTGAGGGGCAGAAGTCGAACAGAACCGATTCGGCAAAAGGGAGAAAGATTCAGACCTCCGCTGCGGTGACGCACCAGCGCTGGTCCCGCTGGTTGCGGACGCAGGTGTAGAGCGTCAGCATATTTTCACCGGAGTCCGCAAGGCCGCTGCGGTCTGTCTCGCTGACCTTGCTGACGTCCGTCACCTTGTAGGTGCGGGTGCCCAGCTTGGTGGTCAGGGTGATCTTGTCCCCAATGTCCAGCGTGTGGATCTGGCCGAAGTAGCTGTTAGCACCCCGGTTGTGGGCGGCGAGGCAGACGTTGCCGTTCCAGATGGAGGTGTCCTCAAAATGCCCGACGCCCTTGGCAAGCGTCTTGCTGTCCGTCCCCTGATAAATGCGGACGCTCAGATCCAGAGCGGGGATCTCCAGTCTACCGAGGGAGCCGTTTTTGTAGTAGAGGTCGCCCGTCACCTCCGTGAACAGCACAGTGGGCTGATAGCCGCTGCCGCCATTCACCGTGCTGCCTGGGGTGACAACGCCGGAGGCGCTGCCGCCAATGACCGCGCCGGACGCGGGAATACCACCGGGGGCAAGGTTGGGCGTGAGGTACTCACCGGTATGGAGGGCGTTCATGCTCTCCGAGCCGAAGATGGGCGGAATAAGCGCGGTGTTTTTGCTCATGTCGGCGTTTTTCGTAGCGCCGCCATCCGCCGTATGGATCACTTCAATAGAGGTGTCCTTACCGAAATCGTAATCGTCCGGCGAGGCGATGCTGTACTCCAACGCATACGCCGGAGCCGCCAGAGCCGCTGTCATGCAAAGGCTCAGACAAAGGGTAATGATCTTTTTCATTCTGTATCCTCCTCATCCGCGTTTTCTTTTCTGTGCTTTACCAGCAGCGCGCCGCCGACGCCCGCGCCTGCCGCAGCCACGATCCCAATGGGAATGAGCACATAAGACCAGCGGAAAGCGGATGCCGTGGCGGGTGTCTCCGCAGGCTCCGTGGGCTGAATGGGCGTTCCCTCAAAAATGGCGACATACCGGACACGGTTCAAGGCGATCCGGCTGACGGTTCCGGCGTAGTCCGCCGTGACGGTATAGCCTTTCACATAGCTGCTGGTAGCGCTGCCGGAATAGGTGGCAATGGCCGTGTAGCGATCCGCCACGGCGTAACCATCCATGTTAGCGGTGTTGTCCGTCTGCCACTGGATGTCCGTGAGTGTCAGGGTCTTGCCGTTTTCCGTAATGGTTTTGGGAAGATACTGCGTATCCTGTTCGGCAAGGTTAGGATAGCTGCGCTTGGCGGAGATTTCCTTGGTGGCGCTGCCGTAGCCGGACGGCTCCACCTGCACGGTATCAAGTCGGAGCGTCAGGGTCCCCATGAGGCCGTCGTCTGTGATGAACTCCCGCTCCTGCGGCAGCAGCGCCAGCACGGATTCCATGTCCTTCTTGGCGCTTTCAACGGAAATATGCTCCGTGTGCTGGCGGCTCTCGTTTTCCGGAAGCTCCTGCTTCAGAAGGTCCGTCAGAGTGTACTGGAAGCCATCCTGCCGGAAATCCGAGCGGGGAATGCCCGCGGGATCGTCTTCGGGGCTCAGGTCATAGATCTTTTTCAGCTCCGTGCCGTCGTCACCGCGGACGATGGCGGTGGGGTAGCAGACCTTGGCGTTCGGTGCCGCAGGCTCAAAGTCCGCCGCCAGCGCGGTGGGCGTCAGCGTCAAGGTCAGGCACAGCGCCGCGGCGCAAAGGGAAAGCATTCGTTTCATGTTGTTATCCTCTTTTCTTCATTTTATAGTGATCTCTTGTCTGCTCCAGCAGGAGGTCATATTCCCAAGGCTCCACTTCTAAGGAGAGGTAGGCACCATCCTTTGTCATGCCGTCCACTCGATAGCGCAGCACCAGAGGAAGCTGCCGCTGCTTTTTCACATCCTGGGGCGAGAGCCAGCCAGCGCCTTCTACAAAAACAGCGCGAATGGCGGAATCATAGTTTTCTTCATAGCCCTGCCAGAGAATGGCCTCCCGCAGTTCTTTCCGCAGCTTCTTGTGCTGGGGAATGGGGATCAGGCGCTCCGGCTCCAGCAGAAAACGGGGACGCAGGCTTTCCAAGCAAATATCCAGCGCGTCTTTCAGGGCAGAGTTCTTTTTCGTCAAGCCGTCGCGCCAGTGATCTGCCGCCAGAACATCCTCGCCCTGGGCATCGCCGGGGAAAAGACGCACACAGCGGATGAGCTCATAGGCGTGGGCATCATCCGCCATGCCGAGGACGCGGGCCCCATCCATAGGGAGCGACCGGTAATGGGAGATCGCGTCATTCAACGCGGAAAAACGTTTCACACCCCAGCCGGATCTTCCGGGCCGAAGATCGTCCACGGTGTAATAGGTCATGCTCATGCAAGTATCCTCCTCACTTCATTTTCATACCGCCCATAGTGGGGGCGTCCGTCTGTTCCTGTGTCATCATCTCCTTCAGCTTTTCCCGCGCCCAGTCGGGCAGAAACTTGTCATCCAGTACGCCGATGAAATCCTCCCGGTTCCATCTGGCTGTTTCTCCGTCCGAGAGGCAGGTGGCAAAGACTGCTCGACCACTGGAATGAGGTTCGCCCCCAAAGCCGCTCCGAGCATACCAGAGCTGGTTTTCCTGCCCCCAATACTGCTCCCGCAGTGCCTCTGGCGACAGCACCAGCACCTTGCCGGTGAAGTCCTGCTCGGCGCGGTCACCGACGCAATGCTCCGCACCGAAGAGATTTAACGCCTGCACCGCCTT
>ENA-OQRC01000751-OQRC01000751.1-human-gut-metagenome-genome-assembly--contig:-NODE-751-length-24484-cov-11.242212_pt1 | contig 24484 bp, 16 predicted proteins | sample MGYA00243236_ERZ505102 | MGnify/ENA primary metagenome ERZ505102 (study PRJEB26097, sample SAMN02712089) | human gut metagenome | biome: Gut microbiome | host: Homo sapiens | place: Denmark... | reverse complement strand
CAGATGGGGCTTACTCTGCGGCTTGTGGCCGCAGAGTACCTTCCCGTCAGAAGCCCCAGGCGCCAAGTATGACCAGCGGCTTACTCCGACGCACCGGGGCCCGACCATGCAGCCGCCTCGCTGGCAGACTGTCCGTTCTGGTTTTTGGGGGTGTGAGGTGTGGTGGTTTGCCGGGAGGGGGTGAGACATCAGCGCTGCGCTGGATGGCTGCAGGGGCTGAGTTTCCTTGTGATGTGCCGGGAGGTGGTGTGGCATCGGCACTGCGCTGGATGTGGGTGGGGTGAGTTTTTTGCGATTTGTTGTGAGGGGATTGGGGGATAGAGGCTGTTTTGGATAGGGTGTGGTGTTTTTGTGTAATATTTAAATTTATTTTTGGAGTATTTTGGATTATAATTATGGAAAAAGATGGTTGGTCTGATTGGTTGACTGATTGACTGGTTGATTGATATCCGGAGTTTTGGTGACTGTTTTGTGGGACTTGAGAGAAGAGCTTCGGATGTGTGCTGATGAGGCTTGAGAGATGAGCTTCGGATGTGTGTTGATGAGGGGTGTGTGATGGGCTTCGGATGTGTGTTGATGTGGCTTGTGTGAGGGCTTCGGAGGTTTGTTGGTTTGGTTTTGAGGGTGGTCTTTTTGAGGGCTGCCTGGGTTTTGGTTTTGGAGGGGAGAGGGTTGTATGTGTGATTATGTGGTTTTGCCGCTTTTGAATTCGTCTTTTGAGCCTGGGAGGGCTCGGGAGGTTGTTGAGGGGTTTGTAGATGTGGATTTGAGGAATATTGCGCGGGCTGAGCTTTTTTATTTTACGGGGCAGGCGGAGGAATGTTGTGAGATCACGAGGGGGTATCTGTCCAGCAGGGTTATTGAGCTGAAGCTTTCGGCGTGTATTTTGTATGGGTATTCTAATCTGTCGCTGGGGAATGTGGCGGCGGCTAAGCGGGGGATGGAGGGGATCCAGTCCTGTGTGAAGATTGCTATGAAAAAGAAGGTTCCTAAGGATGTTTATGCGTCCTGTCTTCTGGCGGGGTATGTGGGGGCGGTTTTGCTTCATCTGCCTACGGATGGGATGCCTGCTTTTGGGGAGTACAGCAGGATGCTTCCTGAGGGGCTGAGGCTTTTTGCCACGTATGTGATGGCGCACCATACTTATCTTAACGGGGAGATATGGAGTGCTTATGGGATGGGGAAGGCTGCTTTGTTTATGGCGGATAGGTCGTATCCGATCAGTATGACGTATATCCACTGTATGATGGCGGTGTGTGCGATCAACCGAAAGCATAAGCAGGAGGCGCAGGAGGAGATGCTCCGGAGCTGGGAGCTGGCGAAGATGGATGGGTTTCTGGAGCCTTTTATTGAGCATCATGGGCTTTTGCGGGGGCTGATCGAGGCATGTATCCGGAATCGGGATCCGGAGGCGTATCAGCGGATCACGGAGGGTGTGATTTCTTTCAGCAGGGGCTGGATGGCGCTTCATAATCCGGAAAACCGGAGAAAGGTTACGGGGGAGCTGTCGACGATGGAGTTTTCTATTGCCATGCTGGCAAGTGGGGGATGGACCAATAAGGAGATCGGAGAGCATCTGGGGATTTCCATTAATACTGTCAAGCATTACCTTACGGATATCTTTTGCAAGCTGAATGTCAAGAAGCGGGATGAGCTGAAGAAATTCATGTTAAAATAGTGACAGAGGCACTTTTTTTTGAAAAAACGGGCCTTACAAAACAACTGGTAGTGTTGTATAATAAATATCACGAATAGTCAGATTTTATCGGAGAAATCAGGCGAAAAGAACCAGTAAACGAGTAAGTTAAGAAGGAGGAGTTGAAGACTGATTTTCGATAGCATCTGATAATGTCAATATCCTTACCAAAAATGCCTGGTATATTGACACTACAATCACATAAGGGTAAAATATTGAAAAGGTGTAACCTGTTTACTCACCGGCTAAAAACATGAAGCTTTTTTAAGAGAAAGGAATATAAACAGAAGTAAAGTAATAAGAAATACAGTACACGTTAATGCACACATAGGAAAGCGGGAAAGGTATGAAAAAATTAAGGAATAATAAGATCAGAAAACTCCTGGCATTTATGGTGGCTTTGGCGTTGATGGTATCCTGTATGCCAAGTGCATATACGATCTCCGCGAGTGAGGCGTTCGGAGATGGAACGGAGGATATATTTACAGATGGCGAAATTACATCTGAACCAGCGGCCGAAGAATCGACACCGGATGTAAGCAGCGCTGACCAGGAGGAAACGGAACAGGCGCAGCAATCGACGCTTACATATGAAAATGATTCTGTTAAAGTAACAGCAGAGGCACTGGAGGACGGAGCTCTTCCGCAGAATACAGCATTGAAGGCTGACAGCGTAAACGAGAATTCATCCGTATCTTATGATACAGTTTCTCAGAAGCTTTCAGCAGCAGCTACAGACAAGGGCAGCAGCCTGAGAGGTTTTTTTGCGTATGATGTGTATTTTGCTGATGGCGACGGAAACAGAGTCGAGCCGAACGGCAGAGTCAGAGTAACTTTTGAGTACAAGACACCGGCAGCACCGGAGCTTACCGATGCAGCCAGCACGAGTGTAACCGTTGAGAAGCTTCATTATAACAGCAGTACCGGTGATACTGATGTTAACACCTTACAGGCCAACGAGGATCTGAAGGTTCTGAATGTCAACGAGGGCAAACAGATCCAGACACTTCAGGTTGAGACTGGCAACGCAGCTGTTTTTGCCGTTATGTGGGATTCTCCTGAGACAGCAGATGTCGAGGCGGAAGCTGTTTCCGGTAATGAGGACGAGGTGCCTATCGCATCAGAGGAGCTTACGGACGGAATGGATATTTCGGACGAGCCTGAGCAGGATGCAGCTGAGACACCGGCAGCAGAGAATCCGGATGCTGAACCTACCGAAGCGCCGGCAGAGGATCCGGATGTGGTGGAAGAACCGGCAGAGGATATTGCGAGCCCGGAGGAGGTTCCGGCAGCAGATGAGAATGGTGAGACAAGCCTGATCGAGGTTCTGGGAGACGATACGAATCTTCGTGTCAGTCCATCTGTCGAGGCAGAGGTTCTGGCAACTGTAAACGCAGGAACACAGCTCACACTTCTGGATACCGTAACAGCAGAGGACGGAGCAACCTGGTACAAGGTTTCCTGGGAAGGAACCGAGGCTTACATAAGAAGTGATATGGCACAGGTTGTTGACAGCAGTGATGAGGCAGAAGAAGTCGAGGATGTTCTGGAAAGCGAAGAAGTTTCTTATTCCCAGGAAGTTGGTAATGTAGTTGTAACTGCAACAGCAGCGAAGGGCGTTATTCCGGAAGGTGCACAGTTTGTTGTGACTCCGATCGAGAAAGGTTCTGACCAGTATGCAGATATAGAGAAACAGCTTCACGAGGGTGCAGAAAATGAGAGTTATACAGTAGCAGGTTTTCTTGCATACGATATTAGTTTTCTGAATGACGATGGAACTAAGATCGAACCGCAGAACGGAAGTGTCAGGGTATCTATAGCCTACAAAGAAGCAGAAATCCCAGAAGATGTAGCTGAAACAGATACAGCACAGGAAAACATGAATGTATCTCTGGTACATTTTGTGGAGGATGCAAATGGTAATGTCACAGAAGTTGTTAATATGAGCAACGATGGACAGGCTGAAGTAAGTACAACCGACAATGGAGAGATTGAAAGTGCAAACTTTGAAACAGAGAGTTTTTCTACTTTCTCAGTTGTATGGTTGGCAGATGATTTCACTTCTGTACAGACAACTAGTAGTGATGATAAGGAGAGTACTGTTGATAGTGCTGCCAGTGGTATTACTATCAATATGTTTAATTATAATACTGCTGAAATAAATAAAGGTCATTCTTTGCAGTTTAGTAATGGAAGGGATGGAGTATGGGATTATAATGCGTGGACAGGGTCAGCTAATCCCTATTCTAACATTATGAAAAAGACATTGGGCAAAGATTCATATCCGGTATTAAATAAGGGGAATGAGGAGAGTAGTTCGTATTTATTCTCAACAGATTCAGGTACGGGCAAGACGGTTTATAGTGATGCAAATTACTTATTTAAAAAAGATGCAGATGGTTACTATGAATATGATAGTGCTAAAAATTTTGCACAGTTTGATGAAAAGACAAAACATTTTACTGTATATAAGGTACCAGGAAGTTCTACAAATGCAATAAACCTACAAAAAGATTCGGGTAATAAGCCGCATGGAAGTTTCTTTCCATTCAATACATTAGGTGAGTCTATTTACGAGGGGATTCATGAAATTTCAGGAAATTCACCAGATTTCCATTTTGGTATGACAATGTCAGCTAAATTCATTCAGCCAAAAGACGGAAAAATTAATGGTAATAATATGGTATTTGAGTTTTCTGGAGATGATGATGTATGGGTTTACATCGATGGCGTTTTGGTGTTGGATATTGGTGGTATTCATAATGCAGCATCTGGCTCTATTAATTTTGCTAATGGCAACGTTACAGTTGGTAACAATAATAATCTAAATTTAAGAAAATTATTTGCTGATGCAAATGAAGAAGGAGATTTTGTTAGCGGAGAGAATCGTTTCGCAGATTATACAATGCATACAATTAATTTCTATTATCTCGAAAGAGGTGAGGGTGATTCCAACTGTAAGCTTAAGTTCAATCTTCCAACAGTTCCGAAGAAGTCGGTTACGGTTGAAAAACAGTTGAGTAATACGGATAAAGAGAAGTATGCAGATGTAGAGTTTAAATTTCAGTTACTTGTTAAGAATGCCCAAGGGAAGTATGTTCCATCAAATACTAAAGGTATTTTAAGCGATGGTAAAAATGTTGAGTTCAAGAGTGAAACAATAAATAACGTTTCCTACAATAATGTGTTTACGTTGAAACCTGGTCAGCATGCAACTTTTTCTGGACTTGAGGAAAATAAGAATTATAAGGTTCAAGAACTTGATGTATCAGCTGACAAATATGAACAGGTTTTAATCAATGGGAAAAATGCAACAAATCAGAATGGAAATGTTATTTCTAGTGAAGCTACAGTTGACAGTAGACAATGGGTAACGGTTACCAATGTACTTGCCAGTGTTGCAGAACTTGATTTCAAAAAAGTTAATACAAAAGGCGAGGCTTTATCCGGAGCAGGATTTACTCTTACTTCTCAGGATGACAATTCTAAAACTTATACAGCAGAGTCAGGTGATGATGGAATCATAAAATTTGAGAATCTTCCTTTAGGAACTTATACTTTAACAGAAACGAGGGTTCCGAATAAGTATGAGAATCGAAATACCTGGATCGTAAAAGTTGAAAAGGATGAAGCAGGTACTGCTGTTGCCACACTTTATGAGGCTGATGGTAAAACAGTAGTTAAGAAAGATTCGAAGGATAGCTATTATCACATTGTAAACTATACGCATCAGGAACTGATCGAATCTGATGTGGAATACTCGAAGAAGGCACATGTTATAGACTGGGAGAACAGAACGTATAAGATTGATATCTCTGCAGCGTCTAAGTGTAGAAGCCAATCAACTGTAGTTACTGGAGCAGCAGATATAATGCTTGTATTGGATGTATCTGGTTCAATGAATAATTCTATACCTGTTGATTACAAAAAAGTAGCAGATAATACAGAAGAAGGAAGAAGTAGCTTAAAATCTGGTAATACATATTATTTAAAATATAATAACAAGTATTATCAGATACGGAAATATGATAATAGATATTATATTTACAAAAAGGGTTATTATGATATATCAGAGGATCAGTATAAAAATTGTGAAATTTTTATAAAACTGGCGACAAGACTTGATGCATTAAAAGAATCCGTTAAACAGTTTATAAATTCGACTGCTGAAAAATCATCAAATAGTAAGATTGGAATTGCCACATTTAGTTATGATGAGAAGGGAACAACAACTGATTTATTGGAACTTAAGAATAATAAGGATACATTAATTAACACAGTAAGCGGATTAAATGCAAATGGAGGAACTGATCCTAATTTTGGCCTTAACAATGCATATAATAAATTAACTGCGGCAACTGAAAATGGTGATACACTTCCTAAATATGTTATTTTATTTACAGATGGAGAGCCAACGGGAAATTCTAGCGATAGTTCACAGGGAGCTTCTTGGAGCAATGATGCACAAAAGAGAGCAGAAGTTACAGCAAAGAAGTTAAAAGACAAAGGAGTTAGCATATATACCATAGGCTTTGCACTTTCATCGAAGGCTGAGAAATTCCTAGCGGGCGATGGATCAAATGATTATCCGGGAATCGCATCCAGTGCGGAATGTGCTAAGACAGCGGATGATGCAGCTGGTCTGAGTGAACTGTTCAGAACATTTGAGCAGACGATCTTTAATGACGTTGATATTACAAATGCGACCATTACCGATACGATTGATCCAAGATTTGATCTTCTTGATGATGCCGGAAAGATCATTACTGAAGAATCGCTTGCAAATGGACCTCTTACACTTGCAAATGGCGGAGTGGTAAGGCTGGTTAATGGAAACTTGCAGGTACAGTGGACGAATGTTACAATCCCAAAAAAGAAGAAAAATAATCCATGGACTAAATCTCTTAATATTAAAGCGAAAGATACTTATATTGGTGGAAATGATGTTACGACCAATGTGAGGGAGGGATCCAATATTACGTTTGGTAATGAGAAGATTTATTTGCCACAGCCGAAGGTTAATGTAAATGCCAAGATTTTTATCAATGATAAAGAGATTACCATTTACAAGGGTGATACGATTCCGACAGATGGAGAAATTCTGAATAAGTTATTTAAAGCGAGTGACGTAACATCGTATAAAGATGGGAAGGTTGGAACCGCAGACATTGTTAATATTCAGTTGAAGTGGTACAAGAATCCGAAGTGTACGGAGCCGGTTGCAACAGATACAAAGGGAAATCCTGTATATGATTTGGGTCAATTAAGTGATTCAGATAAACAGCCAACAGCGGACACAAATTACTATCTTAAAGTAACGTATAATGCCGGAGCTCCATCGGAGGGAAGTAAAAAAAATACAAATAACAATGTTGCTGGTGGAGAGGATAATATTCAGGAAGCAATAAATGAGAAGAAGAGTAACAATCCTTATGGAATCTACACAATCCATGTAATTTCCGGTAAGATTGATATTATCAAGAAGGTAGAGGAAAAATCCTCTGTGGATCGAGAATTCCAGTTTAATGTAAAAACAGAGGATGGAGATGATGCGTTTAAAGGTAAGGGTAAAACATTTACGCTTACGGTCTCGAAAGACTCTCTTACCGGAGAACTTACTGATGCTGACAAAAAAACGTTGGAAAACCTTTCAAGAGGTACTTATGTTGTATCTGAGGTGAATGTTCCAGATGGTTATAAGATTGCAGGAACTGATATCGCAGTTGAAACAAATTGTCAGAATTCAGTGGAAAACAATGAAACAACGTTTGTTTTAGGAAATAGTAAACAGACGCCTAACACGGATGTTATTTCATCAGAGTACACATATAATCCGAATGACGGAGGTGTATTGGGCAAGGTTTCCTACATCAACGAGTATTCTGTAAATCTTGACCTGAAGAAAGTTGATTCTAGTGGTAATAATGAATTGAGTGGAGCAGAGTTTACACTGGAAGTAAAAGATGGTACTACAGGGCAATTTGACGGTAATGCTTATAAGTCATTCGAGATTGACAAAGATACTGTTGAGTTGAAGGATCTGAAACCTGGATTGTATAAACTGACAGAAATTAAAGCGCCAAAAGGCTATTCATTATTAGAAACTAGTATCTATTTCCAGGTAAAACTTGGAAAAGTTACGCTTGTTAAAGAAGATGGAACCCCAATCGAAGTTCAACCTCAGTCAATGTGGACTTTGGATGAAGATGGTAATGTTTTGACAATTAAAAACACGAAACTTTATTCATTACCAAACTCCGGTGGTCCGGGAACCTATGGATTTACAATCAGTGGTGTAACGATTCTTGCAACTGCACTCCTGTTGTTTATAAATAATAAACGAAGGGAGGAAGAAGCAAAGAGATCGTAACACATTAATTGTAAATGGCCGATGAAGGGCGAAAAAGAAAAATGCAGAGAAAGAAAGGAGCAAACCTTATGAAAAATTTATTTAAGAAAATCAGTGCAATACTGATGGCAGCAATTATGGTGCTGGCTATGGCATCTACAGCATTTGCAGCTGATGCAGCAACAACTACAACGGGTAGTATTACCGTAACTGGTTTAACTGCAAATGATAATACTACTTTGAAGGTTTATAAAGTAGTTGGTTTTGATGAAGCGAACAGTGACTGGACTATTGAGAGTTGGGCACAGAATCATGCGACTAATACTAATCATGTAGTTAATATTGACTGGGAAGCACTGAAAAGTGTTAATCCACTTCCAATTCCTGTGCAAGAAATCTCAGTTCCGGCTAATTCAACGTCATATTCAATTGATGGACTTGAAATTGGTGCGTACATGATTATTGCGACAGGTGATCATACAACATACAATGTTATGGGTGAGGCACCTTATGGTTATGATGCTAACAATTTAATCGTTCCAGCTGCAAAAACAATCAATGCTAAATCTTCAGCGTATCAGCTTACCAAAACATTAGTTAATGGTGATCAGATATTCGTAGCAAAAGGTGAAGAAGTAAAATTCAATATTGATACTACATTCCCAAGTTATGCGCTTAATGCAACAAATAGAGCATTCTGGATCAAAGATACTCCAACAGGTATGAAAATTACAGGAATTAAAGTACTGGTAAATGGATCTGAAGTAAAAGTTAATGATGCATATACATTAGACAAAAAATTAGCAACAACAGAAGCTGTGACTGTAAACTTCAAAGATACTTATATTGGTAGTGCTAATCTTCATGCTGGACAGAGTGTACGTGTTGAAGTAACTGGTGTTATTACAGATGATACAGAATACAAAAATGAAGCTGAGACAAATAATTCCCACGACAAACCTAATGTACCAGGTTACTCTGGATCTATCAGAATTAATAAAACTGATGATTCAAAAGAGAACCCAAAGGTTCTGAAAGGTGCAACATTCCAGATTAAAAAACAGGGTGAGAATGCTCCGATTCAGTTTGTAAAAACGAATACAGGTGTTTATACAATGGTTACATCTGACACAGATATGACTGACAAAACTGCTGTAGCAGATGTAGAAGCAACTGAAGGAACTGTTTTAGTAAAAGGTCTTGGCGCAGGAACTTATGTGATTACAGAGACAAAAGCACCAAAAGGATATAGTATTAATACAAATATCGATAATGTAACACTTACAAAAGATAGTGCTGAAACTCGAAATGTAACTCTTCCTGTAACCGATACCAAACTCGGCGCTCTTCCATCCACAGGTGGCATGGGAACATACTTCTTCACTATCATCGGTGTTGTAGTTATGGCTGGCGCTGCTGGTGCTTTCTTCATCAGCCGCAGAAAAGGATCTGAGGAGTAATCGTTTGATTGCCGGATCGATTCAATTCAAAAATTATTTATAAGCAACGACAAAGCAAGTATTAAAACAGAATAGTTTCTGATTATTCTGTTGAAGAAATCATTACCGCCCGGCCCCTTCGGGGGCCGGAATGGTAATACAACAGTATGGAGAAACCTATGAGAAAGAATAAGAAGAAAAATTATATTGGACTTGGTTTGCTGTTTCTGATAGGGTTGTCCATACTGCTGTATCCAATGGTCAGTGATGCCTGGAACCGGTACAGGGACAGCCTGCTGATCAGTAATTATAGCAGCAGTGTTTCTTCGGATGAGAATGCGGAGAAGATTGACAGCATGTGGAAGGCAGCGCAGGAGTATAATGAACAGATCAAGCAGGAAAGTGTGCCGGATGCTTTTTCCGTGAGGGATGGCCAGACGGACAGTACATATGAGTCTCTTCTGAACCTGAATGGTGATGGAATGATGGGGTATGTGGAGATTCCTGTGATCGATGTGAGCATTCCAATCTATCATTACACGACAGATGAGACTCTGGAGAAGGGCGCTGGTCATTTGTTCGGCAGCAGTCTTCCGGTTGGCGGCAAGAGTACCCATTGTATTTTGTCGGCACACAGAGGTCTTCCAAGTGCGAAACTTTTTACAGATCTGAATCTTGTGGAAGAGGGAGATGTTTTTTACCTGCATGTGCTGGGTAAGACGCTTGCCTACGAGGTGGATCAGATTCTTACCGTTCTTCCGGAGCAGACAGAGTCTCTGGGTATCACGGATGGGGATGATTATGTAACGCTGGTTACGTGTACGCCTTATGCGGTGAATACGCACAGACTTCTGGTGAGGGGACACAGAGTTCCGATGAAGGCTGCGAAGGCGGTTCAGAAAACAGAGAAGAAGGTTACCGGAATCACCAATCCGACGCTTCCGATGCTTGCTCTCTGTGTTGTGATCGGAATTGTGATCGCGGTGATCCTGGTTGCCGGTATCAATTCTGTTCAGAACAAAAAACGACGCAGGAAATGATTTATGGCTAAAAAGAAAAAAAAGAAAAAGAGTAATGTTGTCCTGAACATCATGATTGCCCTGGTGTTTCTGGCGGGGGCGGGTGTGTTCCTTTATCCCACGATCAGTGATATGTGGAACCAGTATCGAAATGCCCAGCTGGTCAGTAAGTACGAGGAAGCGGTAACGGAGCTTTCGGACAACGACTATGACAGGCTGTGGAAAGAGGCGAAGGAGTATAATGCCGAGCATCCGGTGAATGCCATTGTAGATGCTTTTGAGGAAGAGGATACTTATGAGCTGAGTCATCCTTATGACAGGGTTCTGGATCCGAACGGTGATGGTCTGATGGGGAGTATCGAGATCCCGAAGATCAAAGCCAGACTGGCGATCTATCATGGACTGAGCAAAACGGTCCTGGAAAAGGGTGTCGGTCATGTGGAGGGTACCAGCCTTCCCATCGGAGGCAAGAGCACCCATGCGGTTCTGGCGGCGCATCGAGGTCTTCCTAACGCAAAGCTTTTTACAGATCTGGATCAGATGGAAAAGGGAGATATTTTTATCCTGCACATTCTTGGCAAGCATCTGGCCTACAAGGTGGATCAGATCAAGACGGTGCTTCCGGATGAGACCAGTGACTTGGATATTATCGAGGGTGAAGATCATGTGACTCTGATCACGTGTACCCCTTATGGAGTTAACACCCACAGGCTTCTTGTCCGGGGAGTGCGGACGAAATATGTGGTGGAAGATACAAAGAATGACGAAACGATACCGCAGAAGCTTGCTGTTGTGGATCCGAAGAGGGTTCTGGCCGGCGGCGCTGCAGTGCTTGTTGTTCTGATCCTGCTGATTTATCTGATCGTCCGTCATAGGGACAAAAAACGGAAAAAGAAGCAGCTTTCAGAAAGGAAAGAGGAGGCAGAGAGCGATGAAAAATAGAAGAAAGCAAGGGAAAATATTCCGGAGCCTTCTGGCTGTTCTGATGCTGACGGCTATGCTGGTCACGAGTGTTTTGCAGCCGGTTTTCGCCGGGGATTATGAAGCTGGAAAAACAGGTAATCTGACGTTGACGGTTCAGCAGGCGGATGAGGAGGGAAACCAGACTCCGCTGCCGGATGTAGGGCTGACGATCTACAAGGTTGGCAGTGTGAATTTTGATGGCAATGTGCATTTCGTGTTGGATGAGGCACTGGCTGCCGCAGCAATCGATTTTGATTCCATCACGACGGCTGATGGCTGGTATGAAGCGGCAGAGAAGCTGGCGGCTATGATCGTCAGCGGAAGCGTGGATGTGTGGGGTATGTCCAAGTCCTCTGATGCAGAGGGGAATATGACTTTCGCTGATCTGGCTGAGGGTATGTACCTGGTGGTGCAGACAGATGGAAACAGCAGTGTTATGGTTTCACCGATGCTGATCTCCGTTCCTTTTGCAGATCAGGAGCAGGGCTGGATGTACGATGTACAGGCTTATCCGAAGTCTGTAAGTAATCCGCAGAAGCATACACAGATCCAGGTTACGAAGAGGATCTATAATGTTGATGATAACGGGAATGTGATTCCTCTGGAAACGAAGGAGGATGTAACTTATAATGTTGGGCTTTACCTTGATCCGGATGGAAATGCCCCTTACGGAGAAATGCAGAAAATCCATATCCAGAATGCTTCCAGTGGTACAGCTACATGGACGGATGTTCCGGATGGCACCTATTATGTATTTGAGCTGGATGAGGATGGAAATCCTCTTCAGCAGAATACGAAGATCAAGGTGGATGATGAGAATCTTTACTACTACAATGTAACGAAGCCGAATGGTGAGAGTGAAGAGAAGTCCAATCAGGTTGTGATCGGTGGAGATAGTGGTGCTACTGAGGCAGCGGCTTATGTAAATAACTATTATACAAAGATTTCCGATATATTCAGCCGTAACGGATATATCAACATTAAGAAGAATGTGATGATCGATGGTGTTGCTTCTACTGTGGATGATACGTTCTATGCAGGTTTGTTCTCCACTGAAAGTAACGGTGAGCTGACGCTTGAGAAGGTAGTGACTCTGAAACAGAATGATAGTGTTCAGGTAATGGTGGATCTTCCAACAGATCAGGAGATCAACAGTGTTACTTATACTGTTCTGGAGACGGATAAGGATGGAAATCCGGTTGATGATGATACCTTTAAGTATACAGTTACCGGTCAGGGTGAGGTTACACTGAATAATGATAACCGATATACTGTAACAAAGGAGATCACCAACAGTCTTTCTTCTGAGCCGACACCGATTCCGACTGTTACACCTGGAACAAATCATAGTGGAAATGATCGGATCACTCCGATCCCGAATAATGGTACAGCGGGCGGAACTGCTCCGAACGATACCAGCGGTACAGCAAGACGTTCTGTAAAGACCGGCGATGATACACCGATCGGCGTATGGGTTGGAATCCTTGCAGCAGCGATCATTGTTGGCGGTGGTGCAGCTTATGGAGTTAAGAGAAAGAAGAAAAAATAAATAACGGATCATTCTGAAGGATGATCGATGGAAGAACCGGGCGATGTGGATGCCCGGTTCTTTTTTGGGAATATTTGTGTATTGGGGATGAAAAAGCAGCGGGTGATATTTTTTATCGAAAATTGCTCTTGACATTTTGGTATGATAAGTATATTGTATGTGTTGCAGTAAATTTCATAAAAGATAGCCTTTTATTCAGAGTGGTGGAGATACAAAGGATCTGTGAAGCCACGGCAACCCCGGATAACCCAGGAAGGTGCCAACCTGAGCGAGCAATCGAACAATAAGAGGATTGTTTACAGAATTTAAACAGTCCGGATTGTACGGGCTGTTTTTTATGTATATAACCATTGTTTTATTACAAAAGGAGAAGATCATGGAGAAAATTTTATTTACATCTGAATCTGTAACTGAGGGTCATCCTGACAAGGTCTGCGACTCTATTTCCGATGCGATCCTTGATGCTATGATGGCACAGGATCCGATGAGCCGTGTTGCATGTGAGACTGCTACTACAACAGGTCTTGTACTTGTTATGGGCGAGATCACAACCAAGGCTAATGTTGATATCCAGAAGATCGTTCGCGATACTATCCGTGAGATCGGATATGACAATGCGGATTATGGCTTTGATGCAGATACCTGTGCGGTTATCACATCACTTGACAAGCAGTCCACAGATATCGCTATGGGTGTTGACAAGGCTCTTGAGCAGAAAGAGGATGATATGAATGAGGACGAGCTGGATTCCATCGGTGCCGGTGACCAGGGTCTTCAGTTTGGTTATGCTTCCAATGAGACTGAGGAGTATATGCCATATGCCATCAACATGGCTCACAAGCTTGCTCAGCAGCTGACAAAGGTTCGTAAGGACGGCACTCTGAAATATTTAAGACCGGATGGAAAGACTCAGGTTACTGTTGAGTATGATGAGGCCGGCAAGCCGAAGAGAATCGATGCTGTTGTATGCTCTACACAGCATGATCCGGATGTTACTCAGGAGCAGATCCATGAGGATATTAAGAAGTATGTTTTTGATGCGATCATTCCGGCTGATATGGTTGATGCGGATACGAAGTATTTCATCAATCCGACAGGTCGTTTTGTTATCGGTGGACCTCACGGTGACAGTGGTCTGACAGGTCGTAAGATCATCGTTGATACCTACGGCGGAACAGGACGTCACGGCGGCGGTGCTTTCTCCGGTAAGGATTGCACAAAGGTTGACCGTTCTGCTGCTTATGCTGCACGTTATGTTGCAAAGAACATTGTTGCAGCTGGTCTTGCTGACAAGTGTGAGATCCAGCTTTCCTATGCGATCGGTGTTGCGCATCCGACTTCTGTCAGTGTGAATACTTTCGGAACAGGTAAGCTTTCTGAGACCAAGCTTGTTGAGATCGTTCGTGAGAATTTTGATCTTCGTCCGGCTGGTATCATCAAGATGCTTGACCTTCGCCGTCCGATCTACAAGCAGACTGCTGCTTATGGTCATTTCGGCCGTACAGATGTTGATCTTCCATGGGAGCATCTGGACAAGGTTGAGACTCTGAAGAAGTATCTGTAAGAGAGTCAAAAAAAATATTTATATATCCTTTTGGCAGGAATATTGATTTTAAGAAATGCATATGATATAATGCCATTAGGCAAAAGAGATAGTAATAGTTCCAAAAGAACAAAGAGTGAAGCCCCCGGTAGTGCCAATACCGGGGGCTTCTTCTAATTTTTTATAGTGGACAAGAAACCACTAGGTTAGCGTTGTCCTACTTGTTGCCGTCTAGCCATTTGCAAACGTAATAGGCAGTTATGTTTGCCATGCAGGAAACAAGAAAAGAGATAATAATTTCCAAAAGAACTCACCTCCTCCCGTTGCCGGGTATCGGGTGGACAACAAAAATATGATAGCATAGTTTAGAACAAAATGGAATAATACTGATGCTGGAAGATGGGGTTTTTTATAGAAAATTTAGAGATAGGGAATATAGTTTATGTTATAATACGTGTATGTGAATGTGTGAATTTATAAAGGACGGAGATACAGATGAAGTTAAAAACACGTATTATTGTGGGCTTCGTTGCGATCATCCTGCTGCCGCTGCTTCTTTTTTCCGCAAGTCTGTACGGGTTCAGCCAGACGCAGGCGAAGCATGTGCAGGAGAGCAGCAGCCAGGCTTCGGATTCCAGCCAGATGGTCTATGATATTTCGCTGCCGCAGTCTTCCAGCAGCCAGGTGAAGCTGATGGCTAAGGATATGATCCTGACCGCAACGATCATCCTTGTTTTTACCGCATTGTCCGTAGGGCTGTGGATCTATCGGAGCATTGCGGTTCCGCTGGTGAAGCTTAAGAAGGCTACCAAGAACATCAAGGAGGGGAATCTGGATTTTGTGCTGGAGGTTGAGGGGAATGATGAATTTTCCCAGCTTTGCCAGGATTTTGAGGAGATGCGTAAGCGTCTGAAGGAGTCCACGGAAGAGAAGATCCTGATGGATAAGGAGAATAAGGAGCTGATCAGCAATATTTCCCATGATCTGAAGACGCCGATCACTGCGGTGAAGGGTTATGTGGAGGGAATCATGGATGGTGTGGCGGATACGCCGGAGAAGATGGACCGGTATGTGCGTACCATTTATAATAAGACCAATGAGATGGATCATCTGATCAATGAGCTGACCTTTTATTCCAAGATCGATACCAACCGTATTCCGTATACGTTCAGCAAGCTGAATGTGGAGGATTATTTTTCGGATTGTGCGGAGGAGCTTGGGCTTGAGATGGAGACCAGGGGGATCGAGCTTGTGTATGCCAATTATGTGGAGAAGGGTGTGCAGGTTATTGCGGATGGTGAGCAGATCCGCCGTGTGATCCATAATATCGTGAGTAATGCCATTAAGTATATGGAGAAGCCAAGGGGGATCATCCAGCTTCGTGTGAAGGATGTGGGTGATTTTATCCAGGTGGAGATCGAGGATAACGGCAAGGGGATTGCCGCCAAGGATCTGCCGTATATTTTTGACCGTTTTTACCGTACCGATGTTTCCAGAAATTCTTCCAAGGGAGGAAGCGGTATCGGACTTTCCATCGTAAAGAAGATCATGGAGGATCATGGTGGAAAGGTCTGGGCCACAAGCCGGCTGGGAATCGGAACGATCATGTATTTTGTTCTCAGAAAATATCAGGAGGTACCGCTGAATGAGTAGGATTTTAATTATAGAGGATGAGGAAGCGATCGCGGATCTGGAGAAGGATTATCTGGAGCTTTCGGGTTTTGAGGTGGAGATCGAGAACCGTGGTGATACGGGGCTTGTACGTGCCATGAAGGAGGAGTTTGATCTGATCATCCTGGATCTGATGCTTCCGGAGGTGGATGGCTTTGATATCTGCCGGCAGGTCCGTGAGGAGAAGAATACGCCGATCATTATGGTTTCGGCCAAGAAGGATGATATCGATAAGATCCGCGGACTGGGTCTTGGCGCGGATGATTATATGACCAAGCCGTTCAGCCCAAGTGAGCTGGTTGCGCGTGTGAAGGCGCATATGGAGCGTTATAACCGGCTGGTTGGTTCCAATGTGCATAAGAATGATGTGATCGAGATCCGTGGTATTAAGATCGATAAGACGGCCAGGCGTGTGTGGGTCAATGGTGAGGAGACGACGTTTACTACCAAGGAGTTTGATCTTTTGACCTTTCTGGCTGAGAATCCGAACAGGGTTTTTACAAAGGAGGAGCTTTTCCGGGAGATCTGGGATATGGAGTCTGTGGGTGATATCGCTACGGTTACGGTGCATATCAAGAAGATCCGTGAAAAGATCGAGTTTAATACGGCCAAGCCTCAGTATATTGAGACGATCTGGGGTGTGGGGTACCGGTTTAAGGTGTGAGTCTGTGGGGAAGGCTTCGGATGGAGCTGCTGCAGGTGTATGAGTGCAGATCGGAATGATGGTGTATGATCTGCCGGGTGCTTTTGAGAGGAGTGGAGATATGCCGCTGTTGAGGGAAAGAATTTATACGATAGAGGATATTTATGCTTTGCCGGAGGGTGAAAGAGCGGAACTGATCGATGGACATATTTATTATATGGCGCCGCCGAATACGATGCATCAGAGGATTTCAAGTATTTTGTCCAGAAAGATAGGTAACTATATAGATTCTAACAAGGGCAAATGTGAGGTGTTTGCCGCACCGTTTGCGGTGTATCTGGATGAGAAGACGAATACTTATGTGGAACCGGATGTTTCTGTTATCTGTGATCCGGATAAGCTGGATGACAGGGGATGTAAGGGGGCTCCGGACTGGATCATCGAGATCGTTTCTCCGGCGAGCAGGCGTATGGATTATTATACCAAGCTGTTTAAATACAGGACTGCCGGTGTGAGAGAGTACTGGATCGTGGATCCTGTGAAGAAGCTGGTAATGGTGTATGATTTTGAAAATGAGGATACGGAGCAGTATACATTTCAGGATTCGATCAAGGTGGGAATCTATGAGGAGCTGAGGATCGATTTTGCTGAGATGTGATAAAAATGGAGGGGAATATCGTCTGGTGATAGCCCCTCCTTGTTTTTAGGATGAAAAGGACGAACTATGGAAGACAGATTATACAAGAAACTGGAAGCGTACGGTAAGAGTGATTTTTATCCGTTTCATATGCCGGGGCATAAGAGGAATCCGCTGGCTGTGGAGGGGGATTTTCCGGTGGAGATGGATATTACGGAGATTGACGGGTTTGATAACCTGCATCATGCTGAGGATATTTTGAAAAGGGCGCAGGAGGATGTTGCACGGCTTTATGGTGTGCCGGAGAGTTTTTACAGTATTAATGGAAGCTCCGGGGCGATCCTGGCGGCGGTGTCTGCGGCTGTGGATAAGGGGGGACAGATCCTGGTGGCAAGGAACTGCCATAAGGCGGTTTACCATGCGATTTATCTGCGGGAGCTGAGTGTCACGTATATTTATCCACATGAGGATCCGAAATTGGGGATAAACGGAGGGATTTCACCTGGCCGTGTGGAAATGTATCTGGCGGAAAATCCGGAGATCCAGGCGGTGCTGATCACTTCGCCGACTTATGACGGGATCGTGTCGGATGTGGCGAGGATCGCGGAGATCGCGCATCACTATGGTGTGCCGCTGATCGTGGATGAGGCTCACGGGGCGCATTTTCGGTTTTCGGATTATTTTCCGGTGTCTGCGGCGCAGCTTGGTGCGGATGTGGTGATCAACAGTGTGCATAAGACGCTGCCCTGTCTGACCCAGACGGGGGTGATCCACCTGTGCAGTGATCGTGTGAGTCGGGAAAAACTGAAGCGTTTTCTGGGAATCTATCAGAGCAGCAGTCCTTCTTATATTCTTATGAGCAGCATTGATGCGTGCATGGATAAGCTGGAGCGTGAGGGGGATGAGATGTTCCGTGTGTTTACGGAGAATCTGGAAAAAGCACGCAGGCGTCTTTCCGAGTGTAAGTATATCCGGCTGGTAACGCCGCAGGCCTGTGAGTGCCAGAGAGTTTTTGATTTTGACAGATCCAAGATATTGCTTTCTACTGTGAACAGTTCGCTGAACGGCCGGGAGCTGCACCAGATCCTCCGGAGGGAGTTTCATCTGGAAATGGAGATGGAGGCGGAGAATTATGTGCTGGCGCTGGCGGCTGTGGGTGATACGGCGGAGGGTTTTGAGCGGCTTTGTGATGCTATTGAAGAGATCGACCGCCGTGAATCGTTAAAATACAGAGAAGAGGCTGTGGAGAAGGAACCTTTGAAAAACGGAAAAATGAAGCAGATCATGCGGATCTCCCAGGCTATGGATGCGGAGAGTGAGCGGTGTCCGCTGGATGAGTGTATCGGACGTACGTCCGGGGAGTTTGCGTATCTTTATCCGCCGGGAATCCCGCTGATCGTTCCGGGTGAACAGATTTCTGGACATTTCGTAAAAAATGTGAGAAGATACCTGGAACAGGGCTTTGATGTCCAGGGCCTGAGCGACCAGACCAGTGAGACGGTGTGTGTTGTGAGAAATGAGATGTGAGGTGCGTGGCAGCAGACGGCTCTGTGTATTACGGATCAGAGCGTGTATAGTAACGCATATGCAGCAGAGGAGACATATGGGAAAGATTTTTTACATTATGGGAAAAAGCTCTTCCGGTAAGGACAGTATTTACAGACAGCTAGAGGGGAACCAGGAGCTGGGGCTTAAGCGGCTTGTGATCTATACTACCCGTCCGATCCGGGATGGAGAGGAGAACGGAAGAGAATATTTTTTTGCAGATGAGAATAAACTGAAGGAGTTCCGAAGAAACGGGAAACTGATCGAGGCGCGTACTTATCAGACGGTTTACGGGCCGTGGACATATTTTACTGCGGATGACGGGCAGGTGTCTGTGGGTAATGACAGCTATCTGGGGATTGGTACACTGGAGTCTTTTGTGAGGCTTCGGGAGTATTACGGCAATGAAGTGATGTGGCCTATTTATATAGAGGTGGAAGACGGAGAGCGTCTGGAGCGTGCGCTTGCCAGGGAGAAGACCCAGGAGGTGCCGAAGTACGAGGAGATGTGCAGGCGTTTTCTTGCAGACCAGAATGATTTTTCCGAGGAAAATATTCTTAAAGCAGGTATATGGAAGCGTTTTGAGAATCATAATCTGGATGAATGTGTGAAGGAGATCGTAAATTATATAAAATCTGTACAATAAGGAAAAATAGTTTTTTTTATACAGAAGATTATGTTATAATTAGTTGAAAGATGTCCGCCGGGTATAACGGAGGGCACAAAAGGCAGAAAGAGGTGATTCTTATGGCAGGATTTCATGACATCATCGGCCATGACGATATAATCAGGCATTTGAAGAATGCGATAGAGACAGGGAAGGTATCCCACTCTTATATTTTTACAGGGGAACCGGGATCCGGCAAGAAGCTTCTTGCGGGGACTTTTGCGGCAGCGCTGCAGTGTGAATCGGGAGAGTCTGAACCGTGTATGGCTTGTGATTCCTGTAAGAAGGTGATCGGCAAGAATCATCCGGATATCATTACAGTAACTCATGAGAAGCCTGGAAGCATCAGCATTGACGAGGTGCGTGACCAGGTTGTGCGTGATGTGGATATCAAGCCGTACTGCAGTCCGTATAAGATCTATATCATTCCGGATGCGGAGATGATGACGGTGCAGGCGCAGAATGCCATTTTGAAAACTATCGAGGAACCGCCGGAATATGCGGTGATCATGCTGCTGACAAGCAATATCGACAGTCTTCTTCCTACGATCCGTTCCAGATGTGTGCGTCTGGATCTGAAGGTGGTGGATGACAGTCTTGTGAAGGAATATCTGATGGAGCATCTTCAGGTGCCGGATTATCAGGCTGAGATCGATGCGTCTTATGCGCAGGGCAGTATCGGCAAGGCGAAGGAGGCTGCGACTTCTCAGGAGTTTGCGGATATGACTGCCAATGCCCTGAAGATTTTGAAATATGCCAATTCCATGGAGGTTTATGAGCTGACAGAGGCGATCAAGACTTTGACTGCTGATAAGAATAATATCAATGATTATCTGGATATTTTCCAGTTCTGGTTCCGCGATGTTCTGATGTTTAAGGCAACAAGGGAAATTGACAACCTGGTTTTTAAACAGGAGATTAATTTTATCAGAGAGCAGGCCAGCGAGCGTTCTTATGAGAATATCGAAAAAATCCTTGAGGCACTGGAGAAGACGAAGGTGCGTCTCCGTGCCAATGTTAATCTCGAACTTGCCCTGGAGCTCCTGTTCCTGACAATTAGGGAGAAATAGAATGGAAAAGGTAGTTGGAGTCAGATTTCGTAACGTTGGTAAGATTTATTATTTTAATCCTAAGAATTATAATGTGAAGGTCGGCGATCATGTGATCGTGGAGACTGCCCGTGGTGTGGAGTATGGCCGTGTTGTCCTGGAGCCGCGCAGCGTGAAGGAGGACGAGGTGGTCCATCCGCTGAAGGAGGTTCTCCGTGTTGCAACGAAGGAGGACGAGGATCATGAGGCTGAGAACCGCCAGAAGGAGAAAGAGGCTTTTAAGATCTGCAAGAAGAAGATCCGTGAGCATGGGCTTGATATGAAGCTGATCGATGCGGAGTATACCTTTGATAATAACAAGGTGCTGTTTTATTTTACAGCGGATGGCCGTATTGATTTCCGGCAGCTGGTTAAGGATCTGGCGTCTGTGTTTAAGACCAGGATCGAGCTTCGTCAGATCGGTGTCCGTGATGAGACGAAGATCCTTGGCGGTATTGGTATCTGTGGAAGGACGCTTTGCTGTCATACGTATCTTTCGGAGTTTGCGCCGGTTTCCATCAAGATGGCGAAGGAGCAGAATCTTTCTCTGAACCAGACGAAGATTTCCGGTGTCTGTGGTCGTCTGATGTGCTGTCTGAAGAATGAGCAGGAGACTTATGAGGAGCTGAACCGGAATCTTCCGGGTATCGGTGACATGGTCACTACGCCGCAGGGTGTTACGGGTACGGTCCAGAGTGTGAATGTTCTCCGGCAGATGGTTAAGATCGTGGTTGAGGTGAATGACGAGAAGGAGATCCAGGAGTTTCCGGTCCGTGATCTGAGGTTCCGCCCTAAGAGAAAAAAGGGTAAGGGTGGTTCTGCTGACCACGAGGAGAAAGAGGTTAAAAAGGGAGATTCGAAGCCGAATGAGAAGTGATCTGGTTTATTGCGGTGAGCGTGTGGATGATCTTCAGAATGGGTTGTTTGTGATCCAGGATCCGAAGAAGTTTTGCTTTGGGATGGATGCGGTTCTGTTGTCTGGCTTTGCCCGGGTGAAGAGGGGTGAGGTTGCGCTGGATATGGGGACCGGTACGGGGATCATTCCGATCTTGCTTTCTGATCGTACGGATGGGGAGCATTTCACGGGGCTGGAGATCCAGCATGAGTGTGCGGAGATGGCTGACCGTAGTGTGAGGTATAATGGTCTTGAGGACAGGGTTCGGATCGTTGAGGGTGATATCAGGGAGGCTGCCGGGATTTTTGGGGCGGCTTCTTTTGATGTGGTGACGTGTAATCCGCCGTATATGATCGGGCAGCATGGGTTGACGAATCCGCATCTTCCGAAGGCGATCGCGAGGCATGAGATTTTGTGTTCGTTTGATGATGTGGCTTGTCAGGCTGCCCGGGTCCTGAAGGACCGGGGGCGGTTTTTTCTGGTGCACAGGCCGTTTCGGCTGGTGGAGCTGATGGCGACTTTGACGAAGTATAAGCTGGAGCCTAAGAGGATGCAGCTGGTGTATCCTTTTATTGATAAGGAGCCGAATATGGTGTTGATCGAGGCTTGTAAGGGCGGGAATTCCAGGATCCGGGTTGAGCGGCCGCTGGTGGTTTATGAGCGGCCTGGGGTTTATACGGAGGATGTTTTGGAGTTGTATCGGATGGTGTGAATGTTGTGAATGTTGTGATGTTGTGGCTTAGGGTGACTGCCTGGTTGGTTGTTTGGTTGTGAGAGATTGGGAGGCTGCTCGGGAGGTTTTGGGCCATCGGCGCTGCGCTGGATGGCTGGGAGGTAGTGGTGGCTGTGGTACTTCGGTTGGTGAAGGGACGGCGAGGGGAGGCAGGCTGCTGGTGGTGACACGCTGCGCCCCCTGCTCGGCTGCGGCGCCGGTTTGCTGCCATTCGCGCAAACTCGCTTCGCTCAAACAGTGCGCTCGGTGGCAGCAGCTATCCTCACCTCGCTGACGGGGGCTCCGCTAACGTCACCACCAGCAGCCTGCCTCCCCTCGCCTGAGATTCAAAGCGAGAGATCGCAACGCGTAGCGCATTGAGTATCGAAGCATACGGGCACTTTGCCAGAAATGAATCACTGAGAAAGTGAAGAAATGAAATAATATCGGCATAGCATGGCGCGCTGAGTATCGAAGAATACAGGCACCTTGCCAGAAGAGATCCACAGAGAAAGTGAAGAAATAAAACAACATCGGCACAGCATGGAGCGCTGAGTATCGAAGAATACAGACATCTTGTCGGAAGTGAATCACAGAGAAAGTGAAGAAATAAAACAACATCGGCACAGCGTAGTGTGCTGAGTATCGAAGAATACAGACACCTTGCCAGAAGTGAATCACTGAGAAAGTGAAGAAATAAAACAACATCGGCACAGCGTAGTGCGCTGAATACCGAAGCATACAGACACAAGTCAACAAATAAGAACAGCGAATCCCTTGCACTACTTAAAAAAAGCCCAAGGGGTGTGCAGAGGGGGCGCGGCTTTGCGGCCCCTTTGCGGTTTTCAAAGTTCCCAAACTTAAACAAACCCCCGCGGTCAAGCGGAATAACCCCCACGGTCAAGTGGAATATCCTCCGCGGTTAAGCAAAACAACTCCCCGCGGTCAAGCGAGAAAAGAGGCAAATTATGAAACAAAACGGAAAACTATACTTATGCGCCACCCCCATAGGAAACCTCGAAGACATCACCCTTCGAGTACTAAGAACCCTTCGGGAAGTGGACTTAATCGCTGCGGAGGATACCCGCAACAGCATAAAACTTCTGAATCATTTTGATATAAAAACCCCCATGACCAGCTACCACGAATACAATAAGATCGATAAGGGCCATGTCCTCGTGGAAAAGCTGCTGGCGGGTACAAACATTGCGTTGATCACAGATGCAGGTACTCCGGGTATCTCAGACCCCGGGGAGGAGCTTGCCGCCATGTGCTATGAAGCCGGAATTGAAGTGACTTCACTTCCGGGTCCTGCTGCCTGTATCACTGCTCTGACTTTGTCAGGCCTGCATACCAGGCGTTTTGCTTTCGAGGCTTTTCTTCCGGCGGATAAGAAAGAACGAAAAACGATCCTGGAGGAGCTTTCCTGTGAAACAAGGACTATTATCCTGTATGAGGCACCTCACAGGCTTGTACGGACTCTTGGTGAGCTCAGAGAGGCGCTTGGCAACCGCCGGATGACTCTTTGCAGAGAGCTGACCAAGAAGCATGAGACGGCATTCCGGACTACGATCGATGATCTGATGGATTTTTATAAAGATGAGAAGCCGCTGGGTGAGTGTGTTCTTGTGATCGAGGGCAGGAGCCGCAGTGAGATGGAGGCGGAGAAGCGTGCTTCCTGGGAGGAGATTTCCATTGCGGAGCATGTGGCGATGTATGAGCAGCAGGGGAATTCCAGGAAGGATGCCATGAAGCTTGCTGCCAAGGATCGTGGTGTTTCCAAGCGGGATATTTATAAGGCGCTTCTGGATGGAGAAGATTCTGCTGAATGATCAGGTGTAATTGTGGTACGGATCGTAGGTAACGTGATCGTGGATGATTGAATAAGCTGCATACTGTGACCAAGGATTTTTGGGAACGTATGTGGCTTTTTTTTGTGGTAATAAAAAGTACTGTGCGGATTTTGTCGAAATGATTTGCTTGCAGTATAGACCATATTGTGCTGCGTTTTGAGATTGCATTTAATAAGATACTTTTTTGCCTGTATTTCCTATGATTTTGCGTGGAA
>ENA-OQRC01000726-OQRC01000726.1-human-gut-metagenome-genome-assembly--contig:-NODE-726-length-25066-cov-7.015433_pt1 | contig 25066 bp, 23 predicted proteins | sample MGYA00243236_ERZ505102 | MGnify/ENA primary metagenome ERZ505102 (study PRJEB26097, sample SAMN02712089) | human gut metagenome | biome: Gut microbiome | host: Homo sapiens | place: Denmark: Copenhagen... | reverse complement strand
CTGCCGCACCTCGCTCGCCGTATCGGCACTTAGAATTATGCGGTATTGCCCTAATATAAGAGTAACACATTCCGGACGGGGTTACAATGCCTTTGCGCTACCAAAGCGCGCCGACAAAATTTAAGCGGCATGCCCACCGCGCATAACGCGCAGGGGTGGGGTGCTGCTTTGTGGGTGTGGCTGCGGGGCAATGGTTACGCTCCGCTTTTGCGTATTGGTATTGCGCAGGGCAATGCGTACCCCAGCAACTGCGTTAAAGGTGAAGCACAGCACGGCCCCAATGGCGAGGGCTGGCAGCAGGGAAAGCTGACCTTCTGCCACGGCGCAGACGACCATCAGCCCGCCAAAACCGATGGAATACAAAAGAACATTGCAGATAAGCTCGGTAAGTAGATTCATTTTCATAATTATGACCTCCGGGATCGTGCCGCAAATTAAAAAAACAGTTGCGAAAAATGCAATAAAAGTACAACGACAAATGCATAAGAACAACTTGAAGTTGTTTTATGAATCTAGAATAGTACAACTAACAGTTGTTGTCAAGGGGCGCAAAACAACTTTTTCTAGAATATTTTTTCACGGAATCTCTTTACAAATACTACCTTGGGTTGTATAATGGAACCATAAAACTTGGCGAATGCCGCGGCTGGTGCATGGGTGCATCGCTTGACTGCTGCTTTATGTACAGCGCGGCAACCACAGTGAAAGTAGGAAAAACCATGTTTTCAGAACGACTGAGAGAAGCCCGTAAGGCGAAACATTATAGCCAGGCAGAAGTTTCGCGCCTGCTAGGCGTTACCCAACAGGCTGTTGGCAAGTGGGAAACTGGGCGCTCCACCCCGGACCCACAGACGGTTGCCCGGCTGGCAGAAATTTTAGATACTACCGCAGACATGCTGCTTGGCCTGCAAAGCAACGCAGACGCGCACGGCGCCGTTGGGCAGCGTGCGTTCAGCCAGTATACCCAGTGCCCAATTCCTGTTGTGGGGACGGTGCGCGCAGGGTACGATGCCCTTGCTTTTGAGGAAGATTACGGCACAGAATACGCCAGCGTAAAGGACCCGCAGAATTATTTCTATCTTGTGGTTAAAGGCGACAGTATGGAACCGCGCATTTCGGATGGCGATCTGGCTCTTATTCACCGCCAGAATACGCTGGATAACGGTGACCTTGGCGTTATGGTGTATGGTGATGGCAACGGTACCCTGAAAAAATACATCCAGCGCGGCAACGCTGTTGTGCTGCATCCTTTCAACCCGGATTATGAGGATTTGATCATCCGCGGGGAAGAATTGGACCATTTGTACATTGCCGGTAAGGTTGTGGAGACCAAAGCCAAGTGGTAAAAACCGCAGCGCGTTCCCGCGGTAATGCGGATGAGACCAGCAGATAACTGAATAAAATTTTTCCTACACGCCGTCTGCAAAACAATGCTTATGCGGCGGCGTGTATTTCTTATACCATTTTTTAGGGCACGTTATAAAACCGTGCTGGCTAGTAAGAGGAGAACGAACCATGCAGCTGGAAGATAAACTTGCGATTTTGGCGGATAGCGCCAAGTATGATGTGGCATGTACTTCCAGCGGTGTGGACCGCGCCGGGGTACACGGCAAGCTGGGGTGCAGCGTGGCGGCGGGCATCTGCCACAGCTTTACGCCGGATGGGCGGTGTATTTCTCTGCTGAAAGTGCTGTATTCCAACGCCTGCTGTTATGATTGCGGTTATTGTGTCAACCGCCGCTCCAACGATGTACCCCGTGCGACCTTTACCCCGCGGGAGCTTGCAGAACTGACAATCGGCTTTTATAAGCGTAATTACATTGAAGGGCTTTTCCTTTCCAGTGCGGTCATCGGTACGCCGGATTATACGATGGAACGCATGATCGAGGCGCTGCGCATTCTGCGGCAAGAATATCATTTCAACGGCTATATCCACGCCAAAACCATCCCCGGCGCGGACGCGGAATTGGTGCGGCGTATCGGTCTTTTGGCGGACCGGCTTTCGGTCAATATTGAACTGCCCAGCGAAGCCAGCCTTTCCCTGCTGGCTCCCGATAAAAAGAAGCAGGCGATTTTGAAGCCGATGGGCCAGATCGCTGTACAGAGTGCGCAGAGCAAAAAGGAGCTGGTGCTGTACCGCCACGCCCCGGCGTTTGCACCGGCAGGGCAGAGCACCCAGATGATTATTGGAGCAACGCCGGAAAGCGACCGCCACATTATGGGATTGGCGGAATCTTTATATAAAAAATACTCGCTCAAGCGCGTGTTCTTTTCGGCGTATCTTCCGGTTAACAGTGATTCCCGCCTGCCTGCGCTGGATGTGCGCCCGCCGCTTTTGCGGGAACACCGGCTGTACCAGGCGGACTGGCTTTTGCGGTACTATGATTTTTCGGCTTGGGAACTGCTGACAGAGGAAGAGCCGAACTTTGACCCTTATCTGGACCCCAAATGTACCTGGGCAGTGCGCCACCCGGAATTTTTCCCCGTGGAGATCAACACTGCGCCCAAGGCGGCCCTGCTGCGTATTCCGGGTATCGGGCCCAAAAGTGCATTGCGGATTTTGTCCGCCCGCCGCCAGCAGCACCTTGGAATGGCGGAACTCAAGCGGATGGGGGTTGTGCTGAAACGTGCCCAGTACTTTATTACCTGCAACGGCCGCGCCGCAGCCCACGGAACCCGGCAGGAAATCGCCGCGGCGCTGCTGGACCCCAAGGCATTTGCCGTGGGTACGCAGCAGCTTTCGCTGGATGACTTTACCCCGAAGGTTCTGCCGGATGCAGCGCCCGCTGTGCAGAAACTGGCCGCGGCGGGGATGCCCGCCCGCCAGGCAGCCTATGAGGTAAAACAGGAGGCTTTGCAATGTCTTACCCGGCGCATGTGACCGACACGGTGTACCGCTATGATGGAACCTTCCAGGGCTTTTTGTGCTGCATTTTTGAAAGCTATTCCCGCAAAGAGATCCCTGCCGCCGTCTGCGCACCTGACCGCGGGCAGATCAGCTTTTATGATTCGTGCGAGATCGTAACAGATAAAATCTTTCTGCGCAACCAAAAAGGCCGCTGCACAAAACAATGTGCAACGGCCTTTTGCTATCTTGTTATGTACGCTGTGCGCGTTAAACTTAGGCGGCAGTGGTGGAAGCAGCCTCAGAAGAAGCAGCCTCGCTGGAAGCGGCCTCAGAGGAAGCAGCCTCGGAAGATGCAGCCTCAGAGGAAGCGGCCTCGCTGGAAGCAGCCTCAGAAGAAGCAGCCTCGGAAGAAACAGCGGTGGTGCTTGCGGAAGCAGCCTCAGAGGAAGAAACAGCGGTAGAAGCAGAGCCACCGCAAGCGGTCATGCCAGCAGCCAGAGCCAGAGCGACAACAGCGATGCAAATATTCTTGAGTTTCATATCAATGATCTCCTTAGTCTTCTTGTAAATGTTTAGCAGCGGGCTTTCGGTAACACCTCACTGCGATGCTATATTCTAGTCCGTTTTCGAAAAAAATCAAGAGGTTTTTGGTTGAAAGTTATAATCTATGTAAAGAATCTACATAGTTGTCATAAAATTTCGCCAAATGTCAAAGACTTTTTGGCAAAAATAAAACTGCAAAAAGACGGGCTGCTATCTGCTGTAGAACCCGCTTTTGCAGAATGTCGCCTGGCAGTTGACCTCTTACCCGGCAGAGTGTGGTATGCTGTGGGTACAGAGCAAAGCCTGCACCGCCGGGCGAGGAACACAAAGTAGAAAAAACTTGAAATGATCTGCCGAAAATCCTTTTTATTGGACTGCAAATGTGGATAATAGAAGCATAACGAGGGACGGACATCCCCCGGAAGGCTTGAACGACAAGAACATTTGCGGAGGATAATACGATGAAAGATTTTGATTTTGGCTACTTCGGCACCGGCGATGAGGGCTATGCCCAGTACATGACCGCATTCGAGCGCAATTTCAGCACGGACAGCACCGACAGCTTTGCGTCCGATGACACAGACTGCGATGCAGACAGCTGCGACAGCAGCGAAGAGGATTTCTAAGGAGGTAAAACCATGAAATATTATGTAACACTGACCGGCCTGAACTACCGCTACGGCACGATGCCCTTTGCAGTAGGGCAGAAGGTGCGTCTGGTCAAGGAGCCGGAGAATCAGGCCGACCGCGAAGCCATCCGGGCAGAGCTGCCGGGGCTGGGCAAGGTGGGCTATGTGGCCAACAGCACCCATACCGTAAAGGGGGACTGCTACAGTGCAGGCCGTCTGTACGATAAGATCGGCAACACCGCTGTGGCAAAGGTGAAGTACATCCTGTGCGATGCCGTGATCTGCAAGGTAAAGGCAGACACCGCAGCGGCCGTGCCGCCCATGAACCCCGACACCGGCCTGCCCTATGGCAGCGAAGAGGAAGCTATCGCATTCTGAAACCGCACCTTTTTGCCCGTTTGTGCATACAAAGGGCAAAGGGGGAATGCGGTTTGAACCGGATCGTTTTCATACTTGGGGTCTGGCTGTTTCCGGCGGCGTGTACCGCGCTGGGAGCAGCAGGGGTGTTTTTGCTGCGCAGGCAGGCAAGACCGGCTACCCGGCGCATTTTGTGCGGAATGGCGGCGGGTATCATGCTGGCGGCCAGCGTATGGAGCCTGCTGCTGCCGGCCATAGCTCGGTCGCAGGGCAGGGCGGCATGGGTACCCCCGGCGCTGGGGCTTATTTTAGGTGCTGTGGGGCTTTTGCGACTGGAGGATGCCGCCGGGCAGCTGCTGGCGGGCGGCCCCGGGCATTGCGGGCGCATGGTGCTGGCGGTCACCCTGCACAACCTGCCGGAGGGCATGGTGGTGGGGCTTGCTGCGGCACTGGCGCTGCACGGGGACGCAGACGCCGTAAGCGGAGCGCTGGCGCTGAGCCTCGGAATCGGCTTGCAGAATATCCCGGAGGGTGCGGCGGTCAGTCTGCCGCTGACCCAGAGCGGGCGCACCCGGGGGCAGTCCTTTGCCGCCGGGGCGGCGTCCGGGCTGGTGGAGCCCTTGGGTGCGGTGCTGGCCTTTGTGCTGGCCGAGTGGGTAGGTGCAGCGCTGCCGTGGCTCATGAGTGCGGCGGCGGGCTGTATGGTGTGTGTGACCGCACAGGAGATGATCCCTGAGGCGGTGGAACCGGATGAAGTGGCCGGTGTCATCAGCATCGTGCTGGGGTTTGCGCTGATGATGGCACTGGATGTGGCCCTATGATATAGTAAAAGCAATGCCGGACAGACCTTTTGGCCTGCCCGGCATTGCTTTTATGCAAAAAGGATTTATACCGTCTGCTGCTGGTTCTGACGCAGATGCCGCCGTACCACCAGCAGACAGCCGAGATGCACCAGTGCGGTCAGCATCCAGCTGATGGGGTAGCTGATGTACAGCATAAAGGGGGTGCGGTTCAGCTGGAAAATGGTGGCGATCCATACCAGCCGCAGTGCGCATACGCCCACAAGGCTTACCACCATGGGCAGCACGCTGTAACCCAGCCCGCGCAGGCTGCTGGCCAGCACGTCCATGATGCCGCACAGCAGATAGGAGCCGCAGATGATCCTTAACCGCTCGATGCCGGTAGCAATGACCGCGGTGTCCGAGGAGTAGAAGCGCAGCAGCTGGTTCCCTGCCAGCGCTGCGCCGCCGCCCAGCACAAGGCCGGTTACCACGACACACAGCAGACAATTGCGGATCACCCGGTCAAGGTTGTGGTACTTGCGTGCGCCGATGTTCTGGCTGGTAAAGGTGACAGCGGCCTGCGCAAAGGCGTTCATGGCGGTATACACAAAGCCCTCCAGATTAGAGGAGGCAGAGTTGCCCGCCACCACCATGGAGCCGAAGGAGTTGATGGAGGACTGGATGACCACGTTGGAAAGGCTAAACACCGTGCTTTGCAGCCCGGCAGGCAGACCGATGAGCAAGATCTGCTTCAGCGTCCCGGCGTGGAAGGCCAGCCGCCGCAGGTCCAGCCGCAGCGCCCCCTCCTCCCGGACGAGCATCCCGGTCACCAGCAGCGCGGACACGGTCTGGCTGATGATGGTAGCCAGTGCCACGCCCGCCACGCTCATGGAAAAGCCGATGACAAAGACAAGATTCAGCACCACGTTGATGACGCCGGCAGCGGCCAGACAGTACAGCGGGCGCTTGGTGTCGCCTACGGCCCGCAGCAGCGCACTGCTGAAGTTGTACAGCATGGTCATGGGCATTCCGATAAAATAGATCTTCAGGTACAGAGCGGAAAGACCGATCACATCCTCCGGGCAGCTCATCAGCTCCAGCAGGCCGCGCGCGGTGCAAAAGCCCACCACCGCCAGCAGCACGCCGCTGACCAAGCCCAGCGCCACGGCGGTATGTACCGTATCCTGCACGCCTTTTTCGTCCCGGGCACCAAAGCACCGGGCTGCCACCACGTTGGCACCCAGCGAAAGCCCGACGAACAGGTTGACCAGCAGATTGATCAGCGCACCGTTGGAGCCAACGGCGGCCAGCGCCGTGCTGCCCGCAAAGCGCCCCACCACCACAACGTCGGCGGCGTTGAACAGCAATTGCAGAATGCTGGATGCCGCCAGCGGCACAGAAAACAAAATGATCTTTTGCAGCATGGGCCCGCTGGTCAGGTCTGCGGAACGGCTGGTCGTAGCCATGAGTTATCTACCTCCTATAATAAACCTGAATTGACATAGCAATTGCCTATTATAGCGCGATATTAGGTAAAAAACAAGAGGTAAAGCGTCCGCTTCCTCCAAAATCGCCAAATATCAGCCGCCGGGCACAGCCTGCAATTGAAAAATGCTGCCCATACTGCTATAATAAAGCGGTACACCCGTAGAAAACGGAGGAAGTTTTATTTATGTATCGAAATCGGATCAAACGGCTGCTGGATATTTTGCTGTCGGCCTGCGGCATCCTGTGCCTTTCGTGGCTGCTGCTGCTTCTGGCTGTTGCCATCAAGCTGGACTCGCCCGGGCCGGTGTTTTTCCGGCAGAAGCGGGTAGGCATCGGCAAGCGGCATTTCCAGATCCTCAAGTTCCGCACCATGCGCATCGACACCCCGCACGATATGCCTACCCATCTGCTGCACGACCCGGAGCAGTATATCACCCGCATGGGGCACTTTCTGCGCAAGACCAGTCTGGACGAGCTGCCGCAGCTGTGGAACATCCTTGTGGGGGATATGGCAGTCATCGGGCCGCGCCCGGCGCTGTGGAACCAGTACGACCTGTTGGCTGAGCGGGACAAGTACGGCGCAAACGATGTGCGCCCGGGGCTGACCGGATGGGCGCAGATCCACGGCCGGGACGAACTGGAAATTGCCGAAAAGGCAAAGCTGGACGGCTGGTATGTGGAGCATATCAGCTTTGGGCTGGATGTAAAGTGCTTCTTTGGCACCATTACCGCCGTGCTCAAGCATGACGGCGTGGTGGAGGGCGGCACCGGCACTTTGCACGATGAAAAATAAGGCGCACTGCCGCCGTACCACGCCTTTGCGCTGCGGAAAAATCGTTTGTGACAGATAGAGCAAGCCCGGAAGGTCTGCGGATCTTCCGGGCTTCCATTTTTACGGGAAGGGACTGAAGCGGAAAGCGGCATCTGCGAAAGCCCTGTTATTTTCGCCCTTTTCTGCGCATAATAAATCCGAAAAATGCGCAGGGAGGCCGTAAAATGTCCAAGCACAGCATCGTCAGGTGGATAAAGATTATAGGGGCTTATCTGCTGGTGGCAGCCGTGGCGGCGCTGGGCTGGCTGTGGTGCGCCCTGCCGGAGCAGGTTTATCTGGAACCGGAACAGCCGCTCATGCTGCCGCGCTTTGGCTGGGTGGAACCGCTGCGCGGGCACGGCAGCCGCAATGTGGCCAGCACCCGGGCAGCGGGCAGCTATCAGACTACGCTGGCGCTGGGCGGCTGGCTACCGGTCAAGATCATCCGCGCCACCGTGATGCAGCGCCCCACGGTTGCGGTATGCGGCACGCCTTTTGGGGTGAAGATGTTCTCAGAGGGGGCGCTTGTCGTGGGCTTTTCCGAGGTGCATACCGCCGCCGGTACGGTGAACCCTGCAAAGCAGGCAGGGCTGCGGCTGGGCGACCGGGTCATCCGCATGGGGAACACCGTCACCGAGACCAACGAGCAGGTCCATGCCGCGCTGGAAGCCGCTGCCGGTGCGGCGGTGGAGGTGGTCTACGTCCGCAAGGGCGAGCAGCGGCAGACCACCCTTTTGCCGGTGTGGGATACCCAGAACGCCCAGTGGCGGGCAGGAATGTGGGTGCGGGATTCCTCCGCCGGGGTGGGTACGCTGACCTTTGTGGACGCGCAGGCCGGGGTGTTTGCCGGGCTGGGTCACCCCATCAGCGACAGTGACACCGGCGAGCAGGTCGCCCTGCGCAGCGGCGAGATCGTGGCCTGCCAGATCGTGGGATGCACCGGCGGCACCGCCGGCAGCCCCGGGGAGCTGAAGGGTAAATTTATCAGCGACCACGCCCTTGGCAGGATCTGCATCAACGGCGAAAACGGCGTCTACGGCACGGTAAGCACCGCCATTGCCGGGCAGCAGATGGAGCTTGCCTTTGCGCAGGAGGTGCTGCCCGGCGCGGCAGAGATATTGACCACTACCAACGGCGAAACGCCCCGCAGATACCGCGTCTATATTGAAAAGGTGAACGATGCCGACCCGCGCCGCAATATGGTGCTGCGCGTTACCGACCCGGCACTGCTGGCACAGACCGGCGGCATCGTGCAGGGGATGAGCGGCAGTCCCATCCTGCAAAACGGGCGGCTGGTGGGTGCGGTGACCCATGTGCTGGTCAATGACCCGACACGAGGCTACGGCATTTTTGCGCAAACCATGCTGGAACAGGCACATTCCGTGTCCGGAACGGATGCGGCAGCATAAAAAAGTAGGACATTCGAGCGGAATTTCCATAATTTCCCAAAATAAACCGTTGAACTGTCTGGAAAATTATGGTAAAATCCATGGTATTAAAGGAACTGCACACATTGGAGGAAACAACCATGGATAAAGTGAGATTCTTGATGTCGGATACCGGTGCTCAGATCACAGAAGCCTGCCGCGAGGCGCTGGAGCAAAAGGGCGTGGAAGTGACCGTTGTGGAAAAGGATGGAAATAAGGTTTTACAGAAGATGCTGGCCGTTCGCCCGCAGGTGGTGCTGCTGGATGCCTTTATGCCCGGGCTGGATGCACTGGCGGTCAAGCAGCGCTACAATGCCGCCGGCGAGCGCCATACCTCGTTTTTCGTCACCGGCGCGTTCCAGAGCGAGGAAATGGTACAGGAACTGCTGGACGAAGGCTTTGCCTACTATTTTGTCAAGCCCTTTGACGAAAGCGTCCTTGCCGCCCGGGTGCTCAAGGCCGCCAGCGGACAGGAAAAGCACCTGCTCCACACCAGTGTGGACAGTGACGAACTGACCGTCACCGAAATTTTGCACCAGATCGGCGTCCCTGCCCACATCAAGGGCTACCAGTTCCTGCGGGATGCCATTCTGCTCACCATGAACGAGCCGGAGTACATCAACGCTGTGACCAAGCGCCTGTACCCGGAGATCGCCAAGAAAAACGGTACTACCGCCAGCCGGGTGGAACGCGCCATCCGCCACGCCATCGAGGTGGCATGGGACCGGGGAGACGTAGACACCCTCAACAGCTACTTTGGCTATACCATCCATAACCTGCGCGGTAAGCCCACCAACAGTGAGTTTATTGCAATGATCGCCGATAAGATGCGGCTGGATAAGCGGCAGCGGGTGGGGTAAACAGCCAATATAAACAGGGATGGACATACAATTATAAAAAGTATAGGATAACGCGAGGCTTCATCTGAAAAGGTGGAGCCTTTTCTCTTTGCATTTTCCCTCCCATCTGGTACAATGGTGCAGAAGGGAAGTGACAAAATGCCGGAAGTGGATGCGATCCGTGCGCAGCTGTTTGCGCTGCAAGACAAGGAATATCAGATCTTTCACAGCCGCCTGATGCCCACCCTGCCACCGGAAACGGTGATCGGGGTGCGAGTGCCGCTGCTGCGTAAGCTGGCAAAGCAGCTGACAGATACCCCGGAAGCGGAGGTGTTTGTGCAAGATCTGCCGCATTTTTATTATGAAGAAAACGCTCTCCACGCCTTTCTGCTGGAGTCTGTCCGGGATTTCGGCACAGCGCTGGCGGCAACGGAGCGCTTTTTGCCCTATGTGGATAACTGGGCAGTCTGCGATAGTTTCAGCCCCAAGGTGTTTGCGCAGCATAAGCCGGAACTGCTGACCGCTATCCGGCGCTGGCTGGGCTCTGACCAGACGTATACCGTGCGCTACGGGATCGGGATGCTGATGCGGTATTATCTGGACGATGCCTTCCGGCCGGAATATCTGGCTTGGGCGGCGGCGGTGCACAGCGAGGAATATTATGTCAATATGATGCGGGCATGGTATTTTGCCACCGCACTGGCAAAGCAGTCCGCAGCGGCACTGCCGTGGCTGACCGAAAAGCGGCTGGACGTGTGGACGCACAACAAGACTATCCAGAAAGCGGTGGAAAGCTACCGCATCCCCCCGGAACAAAAGCAGGCTTTGCGGGCGCTGCGCATCCGTTCACAAAAGCTTTGCGAAGAACGGCGCGTTTGACTGTTTACATTGTGGGAGTTTTATTGTAAAATATAGTATAGTAAAAATGCCGGGCTACCCGGCGAAAGATAAAACAGGTGGTGTTTGGATTATGGCATTGAAATATAAGCGTATCCTTCTGAAGATCAGCGGCGAGGCGCTGGGCGGCGAAAAGGGCATGGGTTTTGACGAGCCCACCATGGACGCCATTTGCGGCGGCGTGAAGAAGGCCCACGAGCTGGGCGTGCAGATCGGCATCGTGGTAGGCGGCGGCAACTTCTGGCGCGGCCGCTCCAGCGGTAAGATGGAGCGCACGCTGGCTGATAAGATCGGTATGCTGGCTACGGTGATGAACGCACTGGCTGTCTCTGATAAGCTGGAGCAGCTGGGTGTGCCCACCGAGGTGTTCACCTCGATCACCATGCCGCAGGTGGCCCCTGCCTTTACCCGCAAGGACGCTCTGCGCGCCATGGACGAGGGCAAGATCGCTGTGTTCGGCGGCGGCACCGGCAACCCCTTCTTCTCTACCGATACGGCTACCGCCCTGCGCGCCGTGGAGGTGAGCGCCGACGTGATGTTCAAGGCGACCATGGTGGACGGCGTTTACGATAAGGACCCCCACAAGTACCCGGATGCCAAAAAGTACGATACCCTTACCTTTACCAAGGTGCTGGAGGATCAGCTGGCCGTTATGGACGGCACCGCAGCTACCCTGTGCCGCGACAACAAGCTGCCCATTCTGGTGTTTGATCTGGCCGACCCGGACAACATCGCACGGGCTGTGCAGGGCGAAAACGTGGGCACGCTGGTCTACGAGGGCTGAGCATAGCGCCCCGGTGCAACTGCATACGATTGGATAGAGCAGCAGCGGCGCAGTGCGCTGCCTGCATGGATCAATAGAATAAAGAAACAGGAGAACAACGACAATGAGCAGCAACACCAAGGTTTTCGAAGATAAGATGAAGAGCTCTGTGGAGCACCTGAGCCGCGAGCTGGCTGCGGTGCGCGCAGGCCGTGCAAACCCCGCCGTGCTGGATAAGGTGGTCGTGGATTACTACGGTGCACCCACCCCCATCCAGCAGTTGGCAGCTGTGGCCGTTTCTGAGGCACGCACCCTCACCATCACCCCTTGGGACCGCACCCTGCTGCGTCCCATCAGCAAGGCGATCATGGCCAGCGATGTGGGCATTACCCCCATTGATGACGGCGTTACCATCCGCCTGAACTTCCCCGCACCCAACGAGGAGCGCCGCAAGCAGCTGGCAAAGGAAGTCTCCAAACTGGGCGAGGATGCCAAGGTGGCTGTGCGCAATGTGCGCCGCGATGCCATGGATAAGGCCAAGGCCATGAAGAAGGCCGGCGAGCTGACCGAGGACACCCAGAAGACCATGGAAGAGGATGTCCAGAAGCTGACCGATAAGTATATCAAGAACATTGATGCTGCCGTGGAAGAAAAGCAGAAGGAGATCATGGCCGTCTGATCCGCAGCACACAATAACGATTGGGAGGTGCCGTGCGCTGGTGGAAGGTGCGCGGCACTTTTTGCAGGCAGCCTTGCTGCCGGGAGGTATAAATGACACACCCCAAAGAATTTGCTGAAGGGCTTTCCATCGGCATCATTATGGACGGCAACGGCCGCTGGGCGAAAAACCGCGGCCTGCCCCGCACCGCAGGACACAAAAAGGGTGCGGAGGTGTTTAAGGATATTGCCAACTATTGCGATGAACTTGGCGTAGCATCGGTGTATTTCTACGCATTCTCCACCGAGAACTGGAAGCGCCCGCTGGAAGAGGTGGGTGCTATCATGAAGCTGTTCGCCCAGTACCTCATCGAGGGCTTTGACTACAAGAACCGCAATATCCGTATTAAGTTCTTAGGCGACCGCACCGCGCTGGATCCCAAACTGCAAAAGATGATGAACGAGCTGGAAGGGGACTCTGCCTGCAAGACCGGCATGACCCTGAACATCGCCATCAACTACGGCGGCCGCCCGGAGATCGTGCGCGCAGCACAGCAGCTGGCTGCAAAGGCTGCGGCAGGCGAGATCCGCCCCGAGGACATCAACGAGCAGATGATGAGCGATGCCATGTACACCGCCGGACAGAAGGATCCGGACTTTATCCTGCGTCCCAGCGGAGAAAAGCGGCTGTCCAACTTCATGCTCTGGCAGGCCGCCTATTCGGAGCTGGTGGAGATGGATGTGCTCTGGCCGGACTTTACCCGTGCCGATCTGGATACCGCCATTGAAGAGTTCAACCACCGCAGCCGCCGGTTCGGCGGCATCTGAGCGGCGCAGTATCCGTATTGCAAACCCTGCGCCCATGGTGCAGACCCGGCAGACCCGGTACTTCCTCGGGTCGGAGCGCGCTGCCCCGCAAGGGGCTGCTGCCGGAAGAACAAAGGAGATCGAAACCTATGAAAACACGCATTATTACTGCGATCGTGGGCATTCTGGTGCTCATTGGCGTGATGTTTACCTTTAACACCATGGTGTTCAATCTGGTAATCGCAGCCATCACCCTGATCGCCGTCCACGAAATTTATAACGCCCTCGGCTTTGAAAAAAAGGACTGGCTCATGTACGCAGTGCTGGTACCCTACACATTGCTGGTCATGCTTTCCAGTTACAGTGCCATGCGCAAGCTGGTCATGCCCGTGTCCTTTGTGCTGGTCACCTTTTTTGCCATCTATCTGGTGGTGCGCAACGGCACAATCAGCTACCAGAAGGCCAGCGGTCTTTTGGTGTTTTCGGGCATCGTGATCTTCTGCTTCTATTCCTTCATCCTGCTCAAGGAGCGTCTGCCGGTGGAAAAATTCGGCTATGACGCGGTTTTCTTTATTCTGCTCATCCTCTGCTTTGCATGGGGCGGCGACACCTGCGCCTACTTTGCAGGCCGCGCCTTTGGCAAGCACAAGCTGTGCCCGGTGGTCAGCCCCAAAAAGACGGTGGAGGGTGCCATCGGCGGCGTGCTGGGCACCATGGTGTTCGGCGTGGTCGCTACCATCATCTACTCCATGGCGGCTAACCGCATGGAAGCCTTTACCCGCTCTAATATCGGGGTCTCCATGTATGTCATCATCGCGCTGCTGGGCTGCATCGCTGCAGTGCTGGGCATCTACGGCGACCTGTTTGCCAGTGTGGTCAAGCGTCAGTGCGGCATCAAGGACTACGGCACCATCTTCCCGGGTCACGGCGGTATTCTGGACCGCTTCGATAGTGTGATGTTCATTGCGCCCTTCGTGACCATGGTCATCACCGCCGTGTTCTACGTCTGATACAGAGGAGGAAACTATCATGTCTAAAAAAATAACGCTGTTGGGTTCTACCGGCTCCATCGGTACCCAGAGTCTGGATGTCATCCGCGCCCAAGGGTACGAGGTCTACGGCCTTTCTGCCCACAGCCATGTGGAAAAGATCTTGCAGCAGATCGAGGAGTTCCACCCGAAATATGTTTGCATGACCGACCCGGATGCCGCCGCAAAGCTGGACGCCGCGCTGGCCGGCCGGGCAAATGCACCCAAGCTGCTCACCGGCCCGGAGGGGCTGAAGGAACTGGCTGCGCTGGATGGCCCGGATGTGGTGCTGAACAGCGTGGTGGGCATTGCCGGTCTTGGTGCCAGCCTGTGCGCCATCGAGAGCGGCCATGACTTGGCGCTGGCCAACAAGGAAAGCCTTGTCACCGGCGGTCATCTGGTCACGCAGGCTGTGGAAAAGCACGGGGTGCAGCTGCTGCCTGTGGACAGCGAGCACTCCGCCATCTTCCAGTGCCTGCAGGATAAGGAGAGCGCTCCCAGCCTGACCAAAATTCTGCTCACGGCCTCCGGCGGCCCCTTCTTCGGCATGACCACCGAGCAGCTGCGCGGCAAGACCCGTGCAGACGCCCTCAAGCACCCCAACTGGAACATGGGCGCAAAGATCACCATCGACTCTGCCACCCTGATGAACAAGGGTCTGGAGCTCATCGAGGCTGTATGGCTCTTCGGTCTGCCCCCGGAAAAAATTCAGATCGTGGTGCAGCGCCAGAGCATCGTCCACTCTGCGGTGCAGTTCAGCGATAATTCGATCATTGCCCAGCTGGGTGTGCCGGATATGCGCATCCCCATCCAGTACGCCCTGACCTACCCCAAGCGTGTGCCGGGCGTAGTGCCGGAGCTGGACTTTACCACCCTGAAGCTGCTCACCTTCGATGTGGCTGACGAAGAGACCTTCCGCTGCCTTGCCGCCTGCAAAAAGGCCATCCGCAAGGGCGGTCTTGGCCCCTGCGCCGCCAACGGTGCCAACGAGGAAGCCGTTAAGCTGTTCCTTGAGGATAAGATCGGCTTTTTGGATATCGGCCGTCTGGTGGAAGCTGTTGTGGACAGCGACAGCTTTGGCGGCGACTATACGCTGGCAGATGTGTACGAGTGCGACCGCATGGCGCGCGCATTCGTGCGGGCACATCTGTAACGCTTTATCAGAATATACGCTCCGGCGCTGCTTTTACAATAGCGCCGGGGCGCTATAGGAGAACGAATGTCTTTTATTATCACCATCCTTGCCGCGCTGCTCGTGTTCAGTGCGGTGATCGCCATCCACGAGTTCGGGCATTTTACTGTGGCAAAGCTCTGCGGCATTCAGGTCAATGAGTTTTCCATCGGCATGGGGCCGGTGCTCTGGAAAAAGAACCATAAAGGCACCCAGTACAGCCTGCGCGCCCTGCCTGTGGGCGGCTTTGTAGCGCTGGAAGGGGAGGAAAGCCCCGAAAGCCAGCAGGCAGAAACCAACCGCGCTGCACAGGAGGATAATTTTTCTGCTTCTGAACATGACTTCCATATACTTAATACAGAAAGTGATGGAGAAGTTCAGAAAAAGCTCACCGGCGTCCCCCTGAATGAAGCGCCGGTATGGCAGCGGGCACTGGTCATGGTAGCTGGTGCAGTCATGAACTTTGTGCTGGGCTTTGTGGTGTTGGTGATCCTCATCGCCGCCCAGAACGAGCCCATCACCAGCAAGACCATCTACGCCATTCAGGACGGTGCCCTCTGCGGGCAGACCGGCCTGCAGGCAGGGGACAAGGTTCTGGCGGTGAACGGCCGCCGCTGCTTTGTGGCAAACGACATCTTGTACGAGCTGGTGCGCACCCAGTCCTACAGTGCGGATTTCACCGTGCTGCGGAACGGCCAAAAGGTGCATCTGCCGAGGGTACAGTTTGACACATGGCAGGACGAAAAGGGCGAGACCCACATGAGCATCGGCTTTTCCGTCTACGGGCTGGAAAAGACCCCCGGCAACGTGCTGCGGGAGGCAGGCAACAGCGTGCTGTACTATGGGCGCATCGTGTTCACCTCCCTTGTGGACTTAGTGCGCGGGCGGGAGAGCATCAACAACCTCTCCGGCCCGGTGGGCATCGTATCGGCCATTGGGCAGGCCGCCAGCTACGGCTGGCAGGATCTGCTGGAGATGCTGGCGCTCATCACCGTCAACCTTGGCATCCTCAACCTGCTGCCATTCCCGGCGCTGGACGGCGGTAAGGTAGTATTTTTGGTCATTGAAGGCGTCACCGGCCATGCAGTGCCGGAAAAGCTGCAAAGCGTGCTCACCCTTGCAACCTTCGGGCTGCTGTTCGGGCTGATGCTCTTTGCAACCTACAACGATATTCTCCGGCTCATCACCGGGACAGTATAAGAAAGGGGAACCCTTATGCGGCAGAAAAAACGTGAAGTGAAGATCGGCAATGTGACCATCGGCGGCAGCAACCCTATTGCGGTGCAGACCATGCTCAATGTGCCGGTGGAGGACATCGAAGGCAATGTGGCACAGGCTAAGCGGTGCGAAGCTGCAGGCTGCCAGATCCTGCGGGTCACCTGCCCCAGCCCGGCGGATGCGAAGTGCATCGAAGCCGTCAAAAACGCGGTGAATATCCCCATCGTGGCGGATATCCACTTTGACTACAAGGCTGCACTGGCTTGTGCAGATGTGGGTGTGGATAAGATCCGCATCAACCCGGGCAACATCGGTGATGACGACCGGGTAAAGGCAGTGGTGGATGCCTGCCAGCAGAAGAACATCCCTATCCGTATTGGTGTCAACGGCGGCAGTCTGGAAAAGCACATTCTGGCTCGCTACGGCGCACCCACCCCGGAAGCCATGGTGGAAAGCGCTTTGTACCATGTGCGGCTGCTGGAAAAGTTCGATTTCAATAACATCGTCATCTCCATCAAAAACTCCAACGTGCCCCGTATGATGGAGGCTTACCGTCAGCTCAGCGCCGTCACCGACTACCCGCTCCATGTGGGCGTCACCGAAGCCGGCACCTACCAGATGGGTCTGCTGAAAAGCGGCATGGGCATCGGCGGGATGCTGCTGGAGGGCATCGGCGACACCATCCGTGTGTCGCTGGCTGCCGAGCCGGAAAAAGAGGTGGAAGCAGGCTTTAACATCCTGCGCGCTGTGGGCTTCCCGGTCACCGGGCCGGAGGTCATCACCTGTCCCACCTGCGGACGCACCCAGTACCCCTGCACTGAGATCGCCAACGAGGTGGAAAAGCGGCTGCAGGGCTACAAAAAGTCCATCAAGGTAGCCGTGATGGGCTGCGTTGTCAACGGCCCCGGCGAAGCGCGCGAAGCCGATATCGGCATTGCTGGCGGCAAGGGCGAGGCCGTGCTGTTCATCCACGGCAAGCCCATCAAAAAGCTGACCGGCGATAACATTCTGGATCAGTTCATGGACGAGATCTATAAATTGTAAGTATTCTTTTCCCTACTGCCACACCTGCAAAAACGGGTGCGGCAGTTTGTGCTGTAAAGAACCCACCAAAAAGGAGTACCATTTGTGAAACCACTTGTTTCCCAGCTGTGGCCGCAGTTTATGGCGGACCCGGATTTTGCGGCCTGCTTCGGGCAGGTGATCGTGGAGCACGCCCGGATGCTGCGGCAGGACCGGCAGGTCGAGTTTACTCTGCGCAGCGCCGCCCCGCTGGATCAGAACCTCTGCGCCCGTCTGCTGGCTTCCCTGCAGCCGGACTACGAGGGCTTTGAACTGAAGATCAAAAACCTGTTCGGCTATGCCATGCTGGACGAGCACGCCCTGCGCACCCTGCTGGAGGACATGAAGCGGGACGGCGTGCCCATCAACGGCTTTCTGGACAGGAGCAGCATCTCCATTACCGGGCAGAACATCACGGTGGGGGTGTGCCACGGCACAAAGTTTTTGCAGGAGATGGGCTTTGAGGAGCTGCTTGCCAAGCGCATTGCTGAGCATACCGGCGTTACCCCCAAGGTGACGCTGCAAAGCGCGGTGACTGCGGCTGAGCAGCAGCAAATGGAAGAAAAGCTGGAGCGCAAGATCGCACCGCCGGTGGTCAAGTTTGAGAAAAAGAACACCGCACCGTCTATCAAGGTGGAGGGGCTCAACCTTACCGACAAGCCGGTCACCATCTTCCACGGCAAAATGTTTACCCCCAAAAACCTTACGCCTCTCAAGGATCTGGGCGGCGAGGGCGGCAAGTGCATGATATGGGGCGATGTGTTCTTTACCGAGGTCAAGGGCAACTACCGCAAGATCTATACTGTGTCCATCACCGACTATACCGGCTCTATCAACCTGAAGGTCCGCGCACAGGAAGGGGAGGACTGCTCCAAGTGGGAGGGCATCAGCAAGGGCAGCACAGTCATCGTGCGGGGTGACTGCTCCTACGATAAATACGAGCACGACTACATCGTGTACCCCTACGATGTGCTGATCGTGGAGCGCAAAAAGCGGGAGGATACCGCCCCTGAAAAGCGGGTGGAGCTGCATCTGCACACCAAGCTTTCCAGCATGGACGGCTTCTGCGACCCCGGCGGCATCGTCAAGCTGGCGCACCGCATGGGACACCCCGCCATTGCCATCACCGACCACGGCGTGTGTCAGGGCTACCCGGAAGCCATGCTGGCAGCCGATGACATCCACAAAAAAGACCCGGATTTCAAGCTCATCTACGGGTGCGAAGCCTATTTTGTGGACGACATGGTGCCCTGCGTCTACGGCGTAAAGGATCAGCCGCTGGACGGCGAGTTCTGCGTGTTCGACACCGAGACCACCGGTCTTGATCCTGGGGTGGAGTACCTTACCGAGATCGGCGCGGTCATCATCCGCAACGGCGAGGTGGTGGAGGAGTTCGACACCTTCGTCAAGCCTGGCAAGCCCATCACCCCCAAGATTACTGAGCTGACCGGCATCACCAACGAGATGGTGGCGGATGCGCCCGGTGAAAAGGAAGCGCTGGAAGCCTTTCTTGCCTTTGCGGGCGACCGCATTCTGGTGGGGCACAACGTCCATGCCTTTGATATGCGCTTTTTACGGGCAGCTGCCAAGCGCAGCGGCGTCAAGTTGGAACCTACCTATATCGACACTCTGACCATGGCACAGACCATGTACCCGGGTCTGCACAACTATAAACAGGGAACTATCAATAAGCATCTGGAACTGCCTGCCTACGAAGCGCACCGCGCCTGCGAGGACTCCGCTGCGCTGGGACGTATCTTCTGCGTGATGCTGAACGACCTTGCGGAAAAAGAGGTGACGAAGGTCAGCGAGATCAACACCGGCCTTGGCGGCAACCGTGAGGTGCTGAAAAAGAAATACTATCACCTCATCATTCTGGTCAAAAACCAGATGGGCCTGAAAAACTTGTACAAGATCGTCAGTGAAGCACACGTCAACTACTTCTTCAAAAAGCCCCGTGTGCCCCGCAGCCTGCTGAACAAGTACCGGGACGGCCTGCTGCTCACCAGCGCCTGTGAAGCGGGCGAGCTGTACCGCGCCATCGTGGACGGCACCAGCTACGAGGAACTGAAAAAGATCGCCGCTTACTACGATATCCTTGAGATCCAGCCGCTGGGCAACAACGCCTATATGGTGCGGGATGGCAAGGTGGATAGCGAGGAGCGGATCAAGGAATTCAACCGCACCGTCATCAAGCTGGGCGAGGATCTGCACAAGCCGGTCATTGCTACCGGCGACGTGCACTTTACCGAGCCGGAGGATGCGATCTACCGCGCCGTATTGCAGGCGGGCAACGGCTTTAAGGATGCCGACAACCAGCCGCCGCTGTTCTTCCGCACCACGCAGGATATGCTGGCGCAGTTCTACTATCTGCCCAAGGAAAAAGCCTACGAGGTTGTGGTGAAGAACCCCCGCAAGATCGCCGCCATGATCGACAACAACGTGCGCGCCATCCCCCGGGGCACCTACCCGCCCAGCATCGAGGGTGCAGAGCAGCAGCTGCGCGATGCCACATGGGAGCACGCCAAGCGGGATTACGGCGACCCCTTGCCCGAGATCGTGGAAAAGCGGCTGCAAAAGGAGCTGGATTCCATCTGCGGCCACGGCTACGCGGTTCTGTACGTCATTGCGGTCAAGCTGGTGGCCTACTCCAATGCGGGCGGCTATCAGGTGGGCAGCCGTGGTTCTGTCGGCTCCTCTGCCGTGGCGCACTTTTCCGGCATCTCGGAGGTGAACAGTCTGCCGCCCCACTACCGCTGCCCCAAGTGCAAGCACAGCGAGTTCATCACCGATGGCAGCGTGGACGATGGCTTTGACCTGCCGGATAAAAACTGTCCCCACTGCGGCACCCGGATGCTGGTGGACGGCCACGACATTCCCTTCGAGACCTTCCTCGGCTTCTACGGCGATAAGGAACCGGATATCGACCTGAACTTCTCCGGCGAGTACCAATCCAATGTGCACCGCTACACCGAGGAGCTGTTCGGCAAGGCCAACGTGTTCAAGGCCGGCACGGTGTCCGGTATTCAGGATAAAACCGCTTATGGTTACGTTAAAAAGTATCTGGACGAGCGGCAGCGCACCGTGAACCACGCCGAGGAAAACCGCCTGACGCTGGGCTGCACCGGCGTCAAGCGTACCACCGGCCAGCACCCCGGCGGCATGGTCGTTGTGCCGGACACCTACGAGATCTACGATTTCTGTCCCATCCAGCATCCGGCAGATGATGTGGCGGGCGGTCTGCTGACCACCCATTTCGAGTTCAAGTACCTGCACGACACCCTGCTCAAGCTGGACGAGCTGGGCCACGATATGCCCACCTTCTACAAGTATTTTGAGGAATACACCGGCATCCCGGTGGACAGCATCCCCATGAACGACCCCAAGGTGTACAGCCTGCTGACCAGCCCGGAAGCGCTTGGCGTGACCCCGGAGCAGATCGACAGCCAAACCGGTACCTTCGGCATCCCGGAAATGGGCACGAATTTCGTGCGCGGAATGCTGGTAGAAGCACGGCCTAAAAATTTCTCGGAGCTGATCCAGATCTCCGGTCTGTCCCATGGCACGGACGTGTGGACGGGCAACGCGGACGAACTGATCCGCAGCGGAACCTGCACCATTGCAGAGGTCATCGGCTGCCGTGACAGCATCATGCTGTACCTGCTGCGCAAGGGGCTGGAGCCCAAGATGGCCTTTGATATCATGGAGGCCGTGCGTAAGGGCAAGGTGGCCAAGGGCGGCTTCCAGCCGGGCTGGGAGGAAGCCATGCGGGAGCACGAGGTACCGGACTGGTACATCGAGAGCTGCCGCAAGATCAAGTATATGTTCCCCAAGGCTCACGCTGTGGCCTACCTGATGAGTGCCATCCGTCTGATGTGGTACAAGATCTACAAGCCGCAGGCGTTCTATGCGGTGTATTTTACCGTGCGCGGCGATGATATCGACTACGAAGCCGCCATCGGCGGCGCTGCCGTGGCGCGCGCCCACATGGAAGCGGTCAAGCGCCGCCTGAAAGAGGAAAAGAACGCCAAGGACGAGGATGTGCTGGTCAGCTTGCAGCTGGTCAACGAGATGCTGAGCCGTGGGTACGAGTTTTTGCCCATCGAGCTGGGCAAGAGCCGCGGCTCCAAGTATGTGGTGGAGGACGACAAGGTGCGTCTGCCCTTCAGCGCCCTGAAGGGTCTCGGCGGTGCTGCCGCCGATGCTCTGGAGCGGGTGACCATCCACGGAGAGGAATATATCTCGGTGGAAGAGCTGCAGCAGGCCTCCGGCGTGGGCAGCGGCATTCTGGACCGTCTGCGTCAGGTGGGCGCACTGGGCGACCTGCCCGAGAGCAGTCAGGTAAGCTTTTTCTGAGAAACAAAGGCCGTTGCACAGATTTTGTGCAGCGGCCTTTTATCAGGTCTGGACGATTTTGAATGCCCGCCGCGTGCGCTTTGGGCATTTTCAGCGGAAGAATTTTTTATAATTTCCAAGTCGGGAAGTTCTGCGGAACTTCCCGACTTGCTTTTTCACCAGAAAAAGAGACTACCGCACGGAGTACCATGCAGCAGTCTCTTTGTGTTTTGTGATAATGTCAAATCAGGGCAGGGGAGTGCTTACTCCACGCTGATCATATAGTAGTAAACGGGCTGGCCGCCGCGGATGTGGCTTACTTCCACATGGTTGGGGCACTTTGCCTTTACGATCTCGGTAACCTTCTCGGCGTCCTCATCGCTCACATCACAGCCGGAAATGATGGTGACGAAGCTGGAATCCTTCTTGCACATATTGCGTGCCAGACGGTAGGTGGCCTTGGTGATATCGGTGGAGGTGGAAACGATCTTGCCGTTCTCCAGCGCCATGATCTCGCCCTTGCGGATGCGCTTGCCATCGTACTCGCTGTCGCGGGCGGCGTAGGTGATCAGACCGGTGGACACCTTGTCGGCAGCAGCCATCATGTTGATGGTGTTGGTCTCGGCGTTCACAGAGGGGTCGAAGTTCAGCAGTGCGGTAATGCCCATGGGCACGGTGCGGGTGGGCAGCACCACCACCTGACGGTCAGCCAGCTTCTGTGCCTGCTCGGCAGCCATGATGATGTTCTTGTTGTTGGGCAGCACGAACACGGTCTTGGCAGGCACGCTCTGGATGGCTGCCAGAATATCCTCGGTGGAGGGGTTCATGGTCTGACCGCCGGACACCACAGCGTCTGCTGCCAGATCAGTGAACACAGCCTTCAGACCCTCACCGGCGGCAACAGCCACAAAGCCGTAGTCGCGGCTGGGATCCACGGCGGCGTAGATGAACTCGCTGGCCTGAGAGGGAGCCTTCTCGGCAGAAGCCTGCTTTTCAAGGCTCTTGCCCTGCTTCTGGCGGGCAAGGAACTGCTCGTGCATATTCTCGATCTTGAAGTTGGTCAGATAGCCGTACTTGATGGCCTCGCTCAGGATCTTGCCGGGGTCGGCAGTGTGAACGTGCAGGTTGATGACGTCGTCATCCTCAATGCACACCACGCTGTCGCCGTTGGACTCTGCAAAGGCACGCATCTTGGCGGCGCTGGCACCCTCGTTCTTGTTGATGAGGAACTGGGTGCAGTAGCCGTTGGTAATGTCCTCCACCTTCATCAGGTCGTCGGTGAACACGCCCTTACCGGCATTCTCGGTGGACAGCTTTGCCTTGTTGGGAGCAGCTTCGCCGCCGGCAATCATGTCCTCGCCGTGGAACACCTTCCCCATGCCCTCAAAGATGACCATAATGCCCTGACCGCCTGCGTCCACAACGCCGGCCTTCTTCAGCACGGGCAGCAGGTTGGGGGTATCCTCCAGTGCCTTCTGGCCGGCAGTCAGCACCACGTCCCACAGGGCGGGCACATCGGCGGCATCACTGGCAGCGGCTTCCTCGGAAGCAACGCGTGCCACGGTCAGAATAGTGCCCTCGGTGGGCTTCATCACGGCCTTGTAGGCACCCTCAACGCCCTTCTGCAGGGCAGCCACGATATCGGCAGCGTCAGCCTCTTTTTTGCCCTCCAAAGCCTTGGAGAAGCCGCGGAACAGCAGGCTGGTGATAACACCGGAGTTGCCGCGCGCACCGCGCAGCATGGCAGAAGCAGCAGTCTTGGCAGCTTCGCCCACGGTGCAGCTGTCGTCCAGAGCTTCCAGCTCACGCACGGCAGCGCCCACGGTCATGCCCATGTTGGTGCCGGTGTCGCCATCGGGCACGGGGAAAACATTCAGCTCGTCCACGCGGGAACGCTGGTTGTTGATGTTGTTGGCGCCGGAAATGATGGCGTCGCGCAGGATCTTACCAGAAATCATTGTTCTTACTCCTTAGTAACTGGCCGGAAAATCCCGGCTCGGGTTTGCAGACAAATCAGGCGATGACGTCATCCACGGACACCACCACGCGGGCGACCTTCAGCCCGGTGGCCTGCTCCACCTCGTCCTTAACGCGGTGGGAGATGCTGCGGGCGGCGGTGGAAATGTTCAGGCCGTAGCTGACGGCAATGTGCAGCTCGATGACCAGACGCCCATTCTGCTGGGTCACGCGCACACCCTTTTCCGGGTAATCGGAACCGTATACCATGCTTTTCACAGCGTCAGTCATATCACGGGGAGCCATGGCAGCAACGCCGTAGCACTGTTTGGTGGCTTCACCCACCAGGGTGGAAAAATACCCATCAGTAAAGCTGACATTCCCAAGCGGGAAACGGGAAGTGATCATAGTCGCTCTGCTCCTTTATGTTATTTTTCATAAAAATACACGCAAGGGTCGGGGGCATTGGCTGCGCAAAACAAAGCTTGCCTCAGATAAACACCCACCCTATTATACAACTTTGCACCGTGGTTGTACAGTTCAAATTGTTGGATTTACTGCTTTTTGCGCTTCTTTTGCATCATTTTTGTAAAGAAAAAAGGGAGAACTGCCCTCGACAGCCCTCGCGCTGCTTTGCGCAGCGGGCGTGGTATGCTGAAGGCAGGCTGTGCAGAACCCATCAAAACGGAAAGTATGACAAATAAAGAAAAACAATCTGTGAATAAATTATAAAAGCTTCCTTGCCTGGCTTTCTTTGTCTATGAAAAAGTGCTAAAATAGAAACAAAGAAGAAAAGGGGCTGCCAGCCCCCTTTTCCCATGATACTTCCCGGAATACGCCGGACGCACGGCACATTACATAGCGCAGGCAGACCGTTCCAACAGGGATTGCCTGCAAAAAATGCGATAGGAGTTGTTGGCATGAACATTCTCTTTTTTCTTTCCCCAAAGCAGGATCTGATGTACGTTTACGATGACTTTACCCTCCGGCAGACGTTGGAAAAGTGGGAAAACAACCGCTACGCCTCCATTCCGGTGCTGAACCGCAAGGGCGAATATGTGGGCACGCTGACCGAAGGCGATATCCTGTGGGGACTGAAAAAATACCATGGTCTGGATCTGGAAGCCGCCGAGGACATCCCCATCTCAGAGTTTGCGCATAAGCGGGACTACAAGGCCGTCACGGTGACCACCAGCATGGATGAGCTGGTGGAAGCCGCCATGAACCAGAACTTTGTCCCGGTGGTGGATGACCGGGGCAGCTTTATCGGTATCGTGCGGCGGCAGGCCATCATCCGCTACTGCTACGATAAATCCCGCAAGATCGAAATGACCCGCACCGGCCGCCCCGTAAAGGAACTGGCTGGTGTACATTAAAACAGATGCCGTTTTCGGCAGTGTCCATCCCGTGAAAATGTAGGCCCAGATCGGAAGAGCACACGTCTGAACT
>ENA-OQRC01000695-OQRC01000695.1-human-gut-metagenome-genome-assembly--contig:-NODE-695-length-25843-cov-13.290600_pt1 | contig 25843 bp, 20 predicted proteins | sample MGYA00243236_ERZ505102 | MGnify/ENA primary metagenome ERZ505102 (study PRJEB26097, sample SAMN02712089) | human gut metagenome | biome: Gut microbiome | host: Homo sapiens | place: Denmark... | reverse complement strand
TGCCGGGGATATACCCGTCGCCGATCAGCTCGTAGGCCAGATGGCGACTGATTTTCAGCATGGACTGGACCTGGGCGACGTTCACGATGTCGGGGTAATCCGTGAACATCACCTCATACATGGCCTGCAGCTCAGTCTTTGTCACCGAAACCACCTCCTCCGTCGTCGCGCATAAAGCTGTTGAGCCTTCTTTCGACCATGTGAAGCACATAATGGACCTCGCTTTGGCTCAGATTAAAGGACAATACATGTCCTTCTTCGTCAGTGAGATTGATGGTCATTCGTTCGTTGCTGACATCAATATCAGCGTAGTATTTCTTTAGGAATCTGTCGAAGAGGGTATCCACCATTTCACAGCCGTCTTTGGAAAACACGTCAATCATATCATCCAGATAGTCCATTCTTCCTTCGTCCAAATCGAATTCAATGATTTCTTTCATTGTAAAATCTCCTTTCAGCGGGCGTCGCGGTCCTGGCGCTGACGCTCCAAATGTTTGTTGTAAAAGTCCATAGCCTTGACAAGCGTCTCTGTCATCTGTTTCATAGAGGTGTCCGGGCGGAAATAGCTGCGGAGCTTGTCCACCGGCACCTTGACATATTCCACCTGATTGCCCTTGACTTCGGACATCAGCTGCATCACTGCACTGTCAGTAAACCTCTGCTCCTCGCTCATGCGTCGCAACCGCTGAGCCTGGGACAGCGACGGCGTCACCTCGTCGCAGTCCATAATGGAGAAGAGCGTTTCCTGCTCGGGCGGCTGCAGATACGACAGCTCTACCGCCGGAGTCAGGGCAATTTTTCCGTCATCCACCATCTGGAGGATTTCGGGGATCAGATTCGTGAGGCGGATATAGCGCCGGACTTGATCCTTACTTTCACCAGCTGCTTCACCTACGATCTCAACTGACAACTTCTGCGCAACTTGCGCAGAAGTTTTGCCTTGGTGTTTCAAGGCGTCAAGCTTCATCTTATACGCGAAGGCCTTCTCCGACGGCAGAATGTGCTCCCGCTGCAGGTTACTGTCCACCATGGTAATGACGGCCTCCTCGTCGGTCAGCCTGCGGACGATCACCGGCATGGTGTCCATCCCCAGCGCTTTGCAGGCCGCCAGCCGCCGGTGGCCGGAAATCAGTTCATACCCGCCGCCCTCCTTGGGCCGCGCCAGGGCGGGCGACAGTACGCCGGCGTCAGCGATGCTTTTCATCAGCTCCGCCATCTCCGCATCGTTCTTCACCTTGAAGGGGTGATTCTTGAAGGGCGTCAGCTCAGTCAGTGGAAGCTCCTCCACCTTTGGCTTTCGGGTGTCCGCCCGCTCCTGCTGGGTCATGAACAGCTCGTCATAGCCGCTCAGACCCAAATCAATGGTTTGGTTTTTCAATTTCATCATCTCTCTTTCTGCTGTAATCAGCGTTCATATTGTTTTTCCTCTTTCACCGGAGCGTTCCCCTGCCGCAAGGCGCTCTTCTCCCACTCCGAGAGATAGGGGTCGTTTTCCAGCCGCACCTCAAATTCGCTCTCCAGAAGCTCCCTGAGCTTGGGGTGATCCTCAATGATGGCGCAGGCTGTTTTCTTTTTCTTCCGAAGGTCGGCCAGCACCGCGGTGCAGGCGGCACACTGCCTTTTGAGCTCCACCATTCGCTCCGGATCGGTGCAGTTTCTCTGTTTGTTGCGGACCTTGCTGCGGGTAGCGGTCACCTCGTCGATCTCCGCATTGGTCCGAACGATAAAGCGCTGCAGATCCTGCGGCGTCTCCAGGTGCTCCTGCTCCACCAGCGTCATTTCAGCCGTGTACCGGTCCAATCGGCGGCAGGCCTCCCGGCACTCCGCCGACAGCGGCTGCTGGTACTCCTTTTCGTACAGGGGCGCGACGCCCAGCACGATAGCCACAGCGCGGAAGAAGCTGACGTAACCGGTGATGCGCGGCGCCTTGAAGTAGAAATCCCGCTTGCGGTAGTAGGCCTCCGTGGGCGGGTTCTCTCTTGCGTAGCTCCTAGAATAGGGCCTCAGAAAGGCGTAATAGCTCTGCGTCACCCGGTAGTCCCGCTGGTTTTCCAGCAGCCGTTCCCGCATGGCCTCCTTTTTGTAGGCGGTACCGAGCCGGAAGGTGCGGGTGCACTTCTTGGAGCGGAAAGGCCGGATGGTGGCGTACTTGTGGTTTGGGCCGCACTCGAACTCATAGCCCAGCTTGCGGAGCACCGTGGTCATCTCCGACCAGCTACTGCACAGGGACAGCGCCCTGTCCAACGCCTCCCGCATCAGATTGAAGCGGGTGGGCTCGCCGTTCTTTTCGGCAAAGTAGACCGAGCGCGCCGTTTTGTGCCGCTGCGGGTTCTGCACCACCGACAGGCCGTACTCCTTACAGATGCGGTCCGACATAGCGCGTAAGGCGTAGTAGACGCCGTATTTGGCCTTCAGCTTGCGCCCGTCCCACATGCCCACGGAGCTCACGACGAAGTGGTTGTGGTAGGTTCCCGTATTGAAGTGGGTCGCCACCAGCACCTGGTAGCTGTCGCCCCAGAGCCGCCGCGCGGTCTCCAACCCGATCCGGTGACACTCCGCCGCAGACACCTCGCCGGTCTTGAAGGACTGGTAGGCGTGGTAGGCCACGTTGCCGCCGGTCTTGCCGAAGCGTCGCTGGGTGGCGGACATCTCCTGCGCCGCCGTTTCTGCGCGGCAGTTGACGCCGGTGACGGCGTAGCTCTGCTCACCTTCGTCCAGGGTCTTGGCCTTGTTGGCGGCGTAGATCAGCACCTGCTCCAGATCCGTCAGCCGGGTCTTCTCCGGGTTGCTGCAGTAGTCTACCACGCGGGAAACGCTGTCATGGATCGCCCAGATCTTCGTCACCGCCATCGGCTTCGTCCTCCTCTCCGTGATAGGCCTTCAAAAGCAGGTCCTCGATCTCCGTCAGCGCGTCGCTGAACGCCGCCATGGAGACCTCGTAGCGGATACCGTCGTGCAGCCGCGTCAGCTTCCGGTAGGTCTGCATCAGTTCCTCGCGGGGAGCCTCCTTGACCGTTGCGTCCGTCCCCAGGGTGCGCAGATACTCCGACATATTCATGCCGCATTTCCGCGCCTTTCTGCGGATCAGATTCTTCTCGGTCTTAAAGACGCGTACGTTGACTTCCTCCGTGCGATTGCGCATAACGTTCACCTCCTTTAGGCGGGGTTACAGGGGCGAGCCCCTTTCGTATCAGCGGATACGGGGGAATTGGGAGCCGGACGGCTACACAAATCCCATGCTCGTTACCCTTACGGATAAAAAAGCTGCGTATAGCCACGGGCCTTTCCGCGTTACGATGCTCCATTCCCGTCGACCTCCTTCCGTGACGCAGATAACGGCTGTGACGGTAAAAGGGGAAGCGGGGCGTTACCGTCATTCTCGGACTGCTGTGACGCAAACCCCTCGCTCCCGGAAGCACCGTCATGACCGTCAGTACCGTCATGCAGCTCCAGGATGATCAACCGTGCCACCGCCGTTTTGCGGTACTCGTAGCTGATCCCCATGGGGAGGAATACCTCGCTGTAATACCGCGTCAGATACTTGCTGGCGATGTGGGGCTTCAGCTCGGTGTTGCCCACGGCGGCCAGCAGCTCGGTGGCAGTGCCTTGAAATTTACTGTGCTCAAAAAGGAACTCCACGACCTCATACACGAAATCGGGAATCCGCTCCCGGCGCAGGTCGTCGGCATTGAGTTCCTCGGTGATCTCCCAGCGGACGCCGCACATCTGCATTTTCAGCTTCTTTTCCTCTACGTCACGCCCGGTGATGCAGAGGGCAGCGGCGTTGCCGAAGCGCTCCTCCTTGCGGAGGATCATCACGGTGTCTGCCACGCCCATGATGCCGGTGGAGCCGGTCATATCGTTGAAGATATTGCTGCTGTCCCGATCCTTGCGGGTGTGGTGCACCAGGAAGATGCAAATGCCGTGATTGTCGGCGATCTTCTTCAGGGAAGACAGATCCCGGTAATCCTGGGCATAGGCGTTGACTTTCCCGGAGACATTGTCCCGGATCATCTGCAGCGTGTCGATGAAGATCAGCCCCGTGGAGGGGTAATCCTGCAGCACGGCCTCGATCTGGCCCTCCAGCTCAGAGCCCAACTGACCGCAGGAGAAGCCGAAATGCAGATTCTCCGGCGGCGCTTCGGTCAGCTCCTGCATCCGCTGCTGGATGCGCCACTCCCGGTCCTCCAGCGCCAGATACACCACGTCGGTTTTCCGGGTGGGGATGCCCCATACCGGCTCGCCCTTACTGATCTGCAGACAGAGCCAGAGGACCATCCAGCTCTTGCCGATCTTGGAGTCGCCGGCCATGACCGCCAGCCCGTCGGCGAGGATGCCGTCAATGAGCATTCTCGGGTGCGCCAGCGGCTTGTAGTACAGCGTCTCCGCGTCAATCAGTTGAATCTTGTTCATGTGTTTCACCTTCTTTCTTTTTAGGTGGTAAGTTTGTTTTGTGGTTTGCGCCGTCCTTCCGATACGGTTTTTGTGTGCCTGCCCCGGGATCTCCGCGGCGTCGCTCCGCTCATGTCTTCGCAGAGTCATATCTCTTTTGGTGACGGCTATTCAGTTGTCAAGGTGCAATGTGGGGAAAGAACCCTTCACTAGCTAGTAAGTTCAGAGGGGTGCTTTGGAAGGTGCTTGCCGAAATTCTTTCTCCCGATGATGGCTATTCAGTTGTCGATTCGTTATCACCTCCTTGTCGGGTGAGGGAAATCGGATGCTCCTGAGGAACCCCTCCACTAGTTAAGCCATTTGAGAGGCCTTTTTTCAGGGTGCCGGAGAATACTTTTTCTCTCTCAAGTGGTAGATCACGAGAACGGTGAAAAATTAAGCCATGGAGAAAATATTTTCTTGTGATCGCCATTTTTCGATATATCCCCTCACTAAGGGATGAGTTGGAAGGGTCGGTTTTATGGGTGTCGCCGGAAAAATTTGTCCCTCAAGTGGTAGGTCACGAGAAAGGCGAGAAATTAAGCCTTGCAGAGTTTTTTTGAGTCCCCTCACTAACTTAGGAATGGGAAGCACCGTTTTTACGGGTGTCACCTGAAAAAAATCTTCCCTCAAGGGGTAGATCACGGGAAAGCGGAAAAATTAAGCCTTCCGGAAGAATATTTTCGAAGCCCCTCACTAAGTAAGGAATTAGCAGGGCCGTTTTTATGGGTGCTTCTGAAAAGAATTTAGAAATCCGGTAGGTCATGGGAAGGCGAAAAATATAAGGATCAGGGGAAATTTCTTTAGTGGCGTCAAAATTGATGCCAGAGCCCGATTCGACCTCTGAACACGGCATCATAATTGATGCCACTCGACTAAAACCCGCTTTCGTCTTAGCTTTTTGGCGCCAAAACGGAGCCAACTGCCGGTGCTTTCTCACATCTGGCGCCAAAACGGAGCCAATTTCTTGCGAAACCTCCTCTCACCACCCTACTGCAACCTTTGAGCCTCCAAAACGACATTGATTTTGAGATTTTTTGAAAATACTTTTTGAGCGGCGTCTTTGCTGGCAACGAGAGACTGTACTCAGCTCGCCCTTCTACCTCCGTGCAGCAACATGAAGGGCAAAAAAGCGACACGGATTTTCAAAAAATCTCTCTACTAAATTACCGAAGCCTGCACCCCTCAAAAAACGACATTTGTTTTTTGCTTTTCTTTTGAGGTGGTCTGCAGTAGCGGATTCTGGCGTGATTTTCTCAGCATTGTCCTCTACTCCTGTACCGCACGGTTTTGAGGCAAAAAGTAAACACCGGGCTGAAAAATTCCTTCTACTCCTGTACCGCAACATCCAAAGCCAAAAAGTAAACACCGCATCGAAATCTTTTTTGAAAATCCCTCTATTCCTGTACCGCAACATCGAGCGGAAAATTTTCAACATCAACTTCAAAAATGCTGCGAATGCCCCTCACTCTCTTACCGCAACATCGGAGGCCAAAAAACGACATCGATTTTTGAAAGTTTTCAGAAAAGTCACAAATTAGTGGAGTTTCACAGCTCAAAGCGCAAAAAGAGCGCCTGCCTCTTTTCAGAAGCAGACGCTCTTTTGGTATTATTCAGTTTTTACTTCATCAGCCGGATCAGCAGCTCGTTCACGTCCTCTGTAGGCTTGCCGCCGGCCAGCAGCTTGTTCCGAAAGGCCAGCATCACGCTCGTCAGCAACCGGCGCTCATTGGCGCATAGTTCCAAAACCCGGTCTCTTTTACACCGCCAGAACATGACCGCACCTCAGCAGTAGACCAGCTCAGAGAAGACGATCTCCTCCGCGCGGCTGCGGATGGAGTTCATCCGTCCGACCCATTCCATCTGATCGGCGGCCTTGAGTTGTTCGGTGACGTCTTCAACTTTCTTCATTTGCTCCACGAGCCGGTCAAACATGGCCTGCGCCGACTCGCCGATCTCTGCGAGATGCCCATCCAGGGTCCCCGTCAGCAGCATCCCCGTGTAGATCCCGTCCATGTGTATGCGCAGATACCGTCTCCGCGCCGCTGCAAATCTGTTTTCCATATCGCGTCTCCTTTAAGCGCATTGTTCTTGTTTTCTTTCGCGTATATGATAGCCCGTCGCCGCCCTAGAGTCCAATATGCAATAATCAGATTTGCAGACTTGACAGCAGAGAGACTCTTCAGGAGTACGGTTTGATGCTTGCCAAATCAAAGGTTTTCTTGATCTCATAGAGATAGCCTCTTCTTTTTTCACTATTACGCCTTAAAGCAGACATTTAAATAACTATCGAGCGGACAGATCCTCGAAATATTCGCTTTATTCGCTCTCAACGAGCGAATAAAGTGAATTATCGGTGAATATTCAGTGAATTTTCAGGCACAAGGGCAGCGGTGCACACTTTTCAATAGAAAAGCAAGTCTGAAAAATACACTTTTCAAATTTTCCCGGTGTTTCTAACAATCCAGAAAGCTCTCGAGCGGAGCACCGTTGCCTGGAAAAGTGCCCATCATCGGTACGACCATGAAAAAGCCACGCACCGGTTAGGCACGTGGCTCAAACTGCTGGATTGACAAAAGCCGGATATTATATCCGAAAATCATCAAATCTGATTGATAATTGGCGATTATTCTGCTATAATATCATTGTGATTTTGTAAATTCCGACCAAGGAGGGTGAAACATGGCCGTTAGCTATAAAAAGCTCTGGAAGCTGCTCATCGACAAAGATATGAAAAAGAGCGTCCTTGAGCGTGAAGCCAAGATCACTCATTATGCATTAAGCAAGCTTTCTCAGGGGAAGGACGTCTCCACCGAGGTCTTAGGCAAGATCTGCGAGACGCTAAACTGCACGATAGACGACATCATGGAATTCGTGCCGGAGGAAGAGAAATAACAATATCAAACTATCTGAGATAAAAGAGGAATAGTGTATGGAGCAGATTTTTAGCAATACCACGCTGACAGTCAATCAGCTCATAGAGAAAATTGACACGGGAGAACTCGGACTCCCGGAGCTTCAGCGTCCCTTCATTTGGAAGGATTCAAAGGTCAGAGACCTTTTTGATTCGCTCATGCGTGGTTATCCCATAGGTTATCTTATGCTGTGGGAATGTCCTTCCCTTGAAAAGAAAAAGTCCATCGGTGTTGATTTACATAGCTATGATTCTCCTAAAGAGGTCATCATCGACGGTCAGCAGCGTCTGACGTCCCTTTACGCCGTAATGAAGGGCAAGAAAGTTATCAACTCCAAATTCGATGAGAAATCCATCATTATCTCCTATAATCCCTTGCAGGACAAGTTTGAGGTCGGTTATCAGGCAACGAAGAAAGATCCCGAGTGGATTTATAATATCAGCGATGTGTACACCACTTCCAGCTCTTTCAAGTTTATCAATAGTTTTATTAAGCGCTTGTCTGAGTACCGAGAGTGCAAAGGCGGAGTGTTAACCGAGGCAGAGCAGGATACGATCTCCGAAAACATCAACGCTATTGTGAATCTGAAGAATCACACACTTCCCGTATTTGATATCAAGGCGAACGCAGAGGAAGAAGATGTGTCTGAAATCTTCGTTCGTGTAAACTCCGGCGGCGTTTCCCTGAAGCAAAACGACTTTATTTTGACACTTCTTTCCCTTTACTGGGATGAAGGCCGCAAGGAAATTGAAGAATTCAGCAAAGAATCCACCTTCCCCACAAAGGGTAAGACAACCTCCTATAATCAGATTACCACGGTTGCTGCACAGGATCTGATCCGTGTTGTTATGGCATATGCCTTTGACAGGGCGAGGCTGAAATACGGCTACAAACTCTTGCGTGGTGCAGATTTTGATAAACGTGGTGCCGTGGATGGAGAGCTCCGCATCCAACGTTTTGATACGCTGAAAGATAAACTGCCCGATGTTCTGGATGTTCATAGCTGGCATGAATTCCTGAAGGCAATCATGAACGCCGGATACTTATCCGGAGATCTGATCCTGTCTGGCAATGCTATTTTCTACTCCTATGCGTTTTATCTTATAGCTAAGCACAGGTTTCATGCCTCTTACAATGAGAATATGCATCTCACCTCGCTGTGGTTTTTCTATGCTTCATTGGTTTCTCTCTATACCGGTTCCTTCGAATCAACGGTAGAAAGCCATTTGAACAGTATAAAAGATCTATCAACACTTAAGGAGTACAAAGACTTCATTCTTTCAAGGGTGAATGAGCGTCTTACGAATGACTATTTCGATATTACGCTTGTCGGCTCCGAGGGGTTGGCTGTTTCCGGTAAGGGCAATAACGCATGGAATGCCTATGTTGCGGCTTTGAACATCATGGACGCCAAGATCCTCTTTTCTAAGAGCAATTTGTTGGTTTCGAAGTTGTTTGAACCCGGAACAGATGGTAATAGAAAATCACTGGAGAAGCACCATCTCTTCCCGAAAGCTCATATGAAAGCACAGGGCTATACTGACGCAAAAATCAATCAGATGGCCAACTACGCTTTCATCGACTGGAAAGACAACATGGATATTCTTGATGATGCACCTTCTGTCTACTATCCGATTGTGTGCGAGGGCAGAAGTGACGAAGAAATCCTTCGTATGGAAGAGGAGAATGCTCTTCCGCACGGATGGGAGAATATGCCCTACGAGGATTTCCTTGTGGAGCGCAGGAAGCTGATGGCAGCAAAAATCAAGCAGGCATTTGACCTGTTAAAGAAAAACGTAGAATAAAAAACCCTCGTCCAATATAGGACGAAGGTGTACGACTGAAATCGAACTCATAACGTTTGCTTAGGAGGCGTGCGCTGCGTCCATCTTGCATGGGCGGCACGAAAACGCTGAATCGCCCTTTCAAACGTGTGAGTTTGGAAAGGGGGATTCTCGTTTTATGAGCGCAAAGGAAGCAAAGGCCCGAATAAAGATCAATAAGCTGCTCGAGGCCGCTGGCTGGCGGTTCTTTGATGATGAGAATGGCTCGGCTAATATTCAAGTGGAAGCCAATGTCAAAATCACGAAGAAGCAATTTGATGACTTTGGCGAGAATTTTGAAAAAGTGAAGAATGGGTTTATCGATTTCCTGCTTCTTGATGAGCACGGAAAGCCCTTTATTGTCCTCGAAGCAAAATCAGAGGATAAAGATCCCCTTGTTGGCAAAGAACAGGCACGAGCATATGCCAAGAGCAATTTCGTGAAGTATGTAATTCTGTCGAACGGAAACATTCATTACTTCTGGAATATCTACAAAGGGAATCCTCAGATTATTCTTTCTTTTCCGACATATGAAAGCGTTCGGGAAAGCAAGGCTTTGAATGCTGACCCTTCCAGACTTTACAACGAAGAGATTACGCCGGATTATATTGCTGTAGTTCGTGAACCACGTTATGTAGAGGCACCAGAATATAAAAACCCAGATACACGGGCGCAGTATCTAAAAGACCGTGGTTTACGGATGATGCGCAAATACCAGGTCAACGCCATCAAAGCCCTCCAGCAATCTGTGAGAGAAGGAAATCAACGCTTTCTCTTTGAAATGGCAACAGGAACAGGGAAAACGCTTACTTCCGCAGCGGTCATTCGCTTATTCTTGCGAAGCGGTAACGCCAATCGTGTTCTCTTTTTGGTGGATAGAATTGAACTTGAAAACCAAGCAAAGAAAAACTTTATCAATTACCTGAAGCCCGATTACGAAACCGTCGTTTTCAAAGAACATACCGAGGATTGGCGCAAAGCTGATATTGTTGTCTCCACAGTTCAGACACTTGCATATAACAACAAATACAAAACCGTGTTCAAGCCTACGGATTTTTCACTGATTATTGCAGACGAAAGTCATCGTTCAATCAGCGGAAACAGCCGTGCTGTATTTGAGTACTTTATTGGATATAAGCTTGGCTTGACTGCTACGCCGAAGGACTATCTAAAAAACGTGGATACTGATGACCTTGCGGCAAACGATCCTCGTGCTTGGGAGCGAAGGCAACTGCTCGATACATATCGCACATTCGGCTGCGAGAGTGGAGAACCTACTTTCCGGTATTCATTGATTGACGGAGTAAATGATCCCGACGGCCCTTACCTTGTGAATCCCACTGTTGTCGACGCCAGGACGGATATTACAACACAACTCCTTGCCGATGAAGGATACGCCGTTTTGCGCTCCGGAGATGAACAGGACGAAGACGAAGAGGAAACCTTCTTCGCACGTGACTTTGAGAAGAAGTTCTTCTCTGACGAGACGAACAAGGTATTTGTCAAAACCTTTATGGACAATGCTCTGCGTGATCCGTTGACCGGCGAAATCGGTAAAGGCATCGTGTTCTGTGTCAGCCGGAAACATGCTGCGAAGATCACACAACTTCTCAACATCTATGCCGATAAGATGTTCCCGGATATGTACTACTCTGATTTTGCCATGCAAATCACATCCGACGTTCAGAACGCTCAGGAATATACGATAAACTTCCAGAACAATAATCTGAGTGGAACAACCAAGTTCCTCGAAGGATACCGATCTTCCAAAACTCGTATCTGTGTGACCGTTGGCATGATGACCACAGGATATGACTGTGAAGATCTGCTGAATATCGGACTGTTTCGTCCCATATTCTCTCCGACGGACTTCATTCAGATCAAAGGCCGTGGAACCCGAACCTACACCTTCAACTATTCAGAAAGCAAAGGCGGTGCAGTAGAAAACCATACAGCGCCAAAGGATACCTTTAAGCTGTTTGACTTCTTTGGAAACTGTGAGTATTTTGAGGAGAAATACGACTACGATGAAGTCATAAAGCTGCCTCGTCTGGGAAGCGAGAGTACCGGAGCCGGTGGGGGCCCGGTAAGCGTTTCTGCGTTTGAGAATTTCGATCCGGATCCGCTGAAGACGATGACCGAAACAAAGGTCGGACTCCAAGGCATGAAGATTGACCGTATGTTCTTTGAAAAATTCGAAGACGAGGTCAAAAAGGATGAAACGGCAAAAGAGCAGTACGAGCAAGGCAATTATGCTGCTGCCCAGCGATATATTGAAGACACCTATCTTCATAAGCCTGCCGAGTTCTACACTTGGGACAAGCTTCGCCGTGCAACGGGTGTGGATCGCCGTGTCACTGTGCGAGAAATGCTGGATAAGATATTCGGCGCAATTCCGTCCTTCAAGAGTAAGAAAGAGCTGGTCAATGACGAGTTTGACGGCTACCTTCTGACCTGCGACGTTCCTGCGGGAGATTATCACGAAATACGCCGCTTCTTTGAGACGTACCTGACTGACAAGGATGTGCGTCGAGCCATTGAGGATAAGAAGTTCCAGCTTCTCGGAACGCAGATCCCGAGCTATACATTCTCCGACTTAAAGCGGTTGGGAGTCGCCAATATGAACAGCGTCATCGGCTACGTCAATGACAATGTCAATCTATCCAGATTTATGTGAGGAATCGCTATGCTGAACTTTGATGTAAAAAAGAAAATCAATACCCTGCGGGATATCCTTGTCGGTAAGGTTCCCGATCCGAAGGCGCAGGTGGAGCAGATCACCATTGCTCTGATATATAAGTTCATGGATGACATGGATCTGCAAGGAGCAGAATTCGGCGGGGCACGTGTTTTCTTCTCCGGTGATTATAAAGATTACGCTTTTTCTCAAATCATGCTGCCGGAGCACAGCGCCCAAGATAGGCTGAATTTGTACGCAGAAGGCATCGATAAAATGACCAACAATCCCGATCTGCCCAAACTGTTCCGGGATATTCTGCGCAACGCCTATATCCCATATCGTGATCCGGAAACGCTTAACCGCTTCTTAAAGGAAATTGCGGAATTCTCCTACGAGGACAGCGAAGAGCTAGGTAATGCCTTTGAATACCTGCTTTCCATTATGGGCAGCCAGGGCGACGCAGGCCAGTTCCGTACGCCCCGCCATATCATCGACATGATGGTGGAGATCACGGCTCCCGCAAAAAATGAATCCATCCTTGATCCTGCCTGCGGAACGGCAGGGTTCTTGATCAGCGCCTATAATTACATCAAAAAGAGCAATCTGGACGAGCATGGTAAATCCACGCTGGTGGCGGATGACATGACCCGGATGACTAAAAACTTTGCTGGCTATGATATTTCACCGGACATGGTGCGGCTTTCCCGTGTCAACATGTATCTGCACGGCTTTACATCGCCGAACATCAGCGAATACGACACGCTGACCAGCTTGGAGAAATGGGATGATAATTTCGATGTCATTTTCTCCAATCCTCCGTTTATGACGCCAAAGGGCGGTATCACCCCGCATAACCGTTATCAGGTTTCTGCGAAGCGTGCGGAAGTCTTGTTTGTGGACTATATTGCTGAGCATTTGAATCCCACCGGGCGAGCTGCCATTATCGTACCGGAGGGTATCGTGTTCCAGTCACAGACTGCGTATAAGAACCTCCGCAAGATGCTTGTGGAAGGAAATTACCTGTACGGCGTCATTTCCCTTCCTGCGGGTGTATTCAATCCCTACAGCGGCGTCAAGACCAGTATCTTGTTGATTGATAAGACGCTGGCAAAAGAGCGGGACAGTATTCTCTTTGTAAAGCTGAATAACGATGGCTTTGACCTTGGTGCCCAACGCCGGGAGATCAAAGGCAGCGAGATTCCAGATGTGGTCAACATCTTCAAGGATTATCAAAAGGGTGTTGATGTTACCGGGCGGGAGAATGCTATTCTTGCGAAAAAGAGTGAAATTGCAGAACAGGACTTTATTCTTGTTGGAGAAAGATATAAAACCGCTTTAGCAACTTTAGCAGCATGGCCTATCGTTAAACTGGGAGATGTTTGCGAGATAAACCCGAAAAAGTCTGAAATCAGCAATCTACCACCCGAAACAATAGTTTCATTTGTCCCAATGGCAACAGTTAATGAACATCGAAAGAGCTTTGTACCTACTGAAGAGCGAACTCTATCAGAAGTTTACTCGGGATATACTTATTTCCAAAATGGTGATGTTCTTCTGGCGAAAGTAACCCCTTGTTTCGAAAATGGAAAGTCGGGGATTTCAACAGGATTAACAAATAATATAGGATTTGGATCAAGTGAGTTTTTTGTGCTCCGTCCAAATCCTGATCGTGTGCTGTCAGACTATATTTACCGCCTTATAAGTACAGATGCATTTATTGAACAAGGAAAAACAAAAATGACCGGGACGGGTGGGTTGCAAAGAATCCCGAGAGATTTCATTAGCAGCTATTCAATCCCGCTCCCTCCGCTTGCTGTACAGGAAGAAATCGTTTCCGAGATCGAAAGCTATCAGAGAATCATAGACGGCGCCCGCCAGGTCGTGGAGAACTATAAGCCGACAATCAAGATTGATCCGGCGTGGGAAACTGTGCCTTTGGGCGAAGTGTGCGTTACATCCTCAGGAGGGACACCAAAAAGTTCAAACAGAGAATACTATGAGAACGGTACTATCAATTGGTTGAAGAGTGGCGAAGTGGCAAATGGCTATATCTATGCCACGGAGCAAAAGATTACTGAAAAGGCACTGCAGGAATCTTCTGCAAAAGTGTTTCCGCCAGAGACTGTCGTGGTAGCAATGTATGGCGCAACAGCAGGACAAGTAGGAATCTTGAAAATTGAGAGTTCTACCAATCAAGCGGTTTGTGGGATATTGCCTAATAAGATGTTTGAACCTGATTTCTTATATCTTTACTTGCTTTCTAAACATGACTATTTCGTGTCTCAGTCAACAGGAGGAGCTCAACCTAACATATCTCAAATGTTGATAAGGAAAACGCTTGTACCCATTGTCCCAATTGACGAGCAAAAAAGGATTGTTAGTGAAATCAGTATTGAAATGTCTATTGTCGAACAGAATAAGCGCCTGATTGAAATCTTCCAGCAGAAGATCAAAGACAAGATTGCCGAGGTCTGGGGAGCGTAGTATGGACAAGTTGGAAAAAGGGAAAAGGGCAACCGAGAAGACTCTTGAGAAAATTGGCGATGTGCCGATTAGTGAAATACCTGCTGAAATGATAGAACGAGGACGAGCAGCAACTGAGTCCCTGATTGCAAAATATGGTCATTTAACTGTGAGAGCAATTAATGCTGTCACTTTTAAAGATGAGCTTCGTGACGCATTTCCGGTATTCAACGATGAACTTGATACTGATTTTCTTCTGGAATTGCTATATTTTTTCCCAATTGACAAGACATATATATCTACCGGAAGCTATGATCAATACCTCTATGATCTTGAAAAAACGGTAATAGATAATTATGATTCCGGGAATTATCAGGTTTCGTTTTTCTACGCTCATCTTATCTTCATGAGCTATGTATATTACTGTGTCGAAAAGGCATACGACATTGAATCGGATAGAATGAAGGATGTCTTTTATCCGATCAATTCATATCATGGAAAGGATGACAAGCCTGATCTTGAGGACTATGGAAATGTCTATGAATTCAGCAAGATACCCGAGAAAGATATTTTCAAAGTTTTTCATATCATGGGCATGGATGATGCTACGATAAAGGAGTTTTCTCGCTACATAAGCAGCCGGGATGACTATGCTCACGCAACCGGAAAGGGAAATATCTCCGAACAAGAATTCCGTCAAAATATCAAAACAGTTATCGGCAATATGAACACTTTAAGAGGCTTGTTCTTACCATATCTGAAATCTCGTTACGTCGAGTTTATGCTGGAACGTTTGGATGTCGACTATGATGTGGTTACAGACAATTTCAATGATTTTGTATTTGATAACTCTCTCTCGATTTGCGATCTTGATTATTTGTGTCATTTAGGGGTGAAGAACCTACAGGAAAGTAACGAGACACTAAGAACGAATTATCAGTCTACTCGGAATGTTCATTGTGCATTTATCGAGTATTGCAATGACAATGACGGTATTGCACTACCGGATGGGTATCCGTCGCTGAGGAATGAGAAGTACTTGTTCTATCGATATAAGCATCATGCAAAAGACTATATTGAGAACGAGCTTGGAATCAACGAATATCGCTGTGTAAAAGATGGTGGAGAGTTTCCGGTATATGAATGCCCGGAATGCGGTGTGGAACAGCTTGCCTATGATGCGGATACCCATCGCTATCATTGCTTCGCCTGTGATGAGAATTTTACAGATGGAGATTTGGAATTCTGTGAGAGGTGCGGAAGTCTCATGCGTCGGAATGGAGAGCCGTCGATTTGCGATAATTGCATTGAAGACATGATGAGGGACTAATTACTGCGTCGAACACCATGGAAACTATGGGAGGACCTATGCTTACACAAGAACAATTCATTCGAAATTTTAGCGTGATGGCAAACGGAGAAGTTGACTTCTTTCTCGGCGCAGGTGCCTCCATAGCTTCGGGCATTCCTACTGGCGGCGACTTGATCTGGGAATTTAAGCGTACCCTGTACTGTTCTGAATGCGGAATATCTACGGAGAAATATAAAGATTTGGCTCTGCCATCCACTCGAAAGATGCTGCAAGAATACTTTGACCGAAAAGGAGGCTATCCAGAGCAATACGCACCAGAGGAATACTCATTTTATTTTGAGCAGTGTTATAACGATCCTTTAGCCAGAAAGAGGTTTATTGAGAGTATCGTTTCTGCCCGGAAGCCGTCGATTGGCTATCTATGCTTGGCAGAAGCCGTGGCGAAGGGAAAGGTGAAGAATGTTTGGACGACCAATTTTGATCCTTTGCTCGAAAATGCACTTAATCAGCTTTATCCAATAAACAATGTTCTCGTTTGCAGCGAAGCAAACCGGGACAGTATACGCTCTCTGAATCCTCAGTATCCGGTAATCGGAAAACTACATGGTGATTATCGCTATGATTGGCTGAGGAACACAGAAAGTGAATTACAGCAGCTGGAAGAAAAGCTCAAGGAGTATGCGGCAAGCCAGATGGCGGACAAGCAGTTGGTGGTAATTGGATATTCCGGGAATGACGAGTCTATCATGTCTTTTCTGGAAAGTTGTGTAGACAATCCAGCAACATTATCTAAGGGCCTTTTATGGGCGATACGGAAAGGAAGCCGGGTAAATCCGAGAGTAAACGGTTTGCTTGAAAGAACAAAGAAAAACGGCAAGAACGCTGAAATACTTGAGATCGACGGTTTTGACCAACTGTTGTTTTCGGTCTATCAGATGCAGAACTATCATAACGAGGATATTGATGGGCAAGGTCGCGTGTTGCATGAAAAGAGCAATGTTCGCCTTTCTGGTCAGCCGGTTGATTCTTTTGTAAAACTGAATGCATATCGGGCTGAAGGTTGTCCGCTCTGCAATGTGTTTGAGACCGATATTACAAGCTGGAAAGAATTACGTACAATTATCGCAGACAGTGGTGTACTGGCGGCCCTGTATAGCAAACACATCTATGCCTTTTCTTCGCAAGAAAAGCTTGAGACCGTATTCCAGACGCACATTTTATCTCAGATAACGATGGAAGAGGTTCCAGATAGAATCATATACAAATACGACTCTATCTATATCGGACTGATTTATCAATTAATTAAGCAAACGCTCATCTCTAAGGGCATGCATTCCTTTGCAAAGAACAAAGTTTACAATCCCAATTCTCGCAGAGACGACAAAGGTTATCAAGTCTTTGATGCTGTGGAGATTGCTGTTAGCTTCATAAATGGAACGTTACACTTGAATCTTTTGCCGACAGTTCATGTGCGCAACGGCAGGGGTGATCGCTTAGATAGAGAAACATACCAGAGCCAAGTTAATCGCATTGTTTCAAGCATATATAATCAGCAATACAATGAAAAACTCCATTTTTGGGAATCTCTCTGCCTTACTTCTGGAAAAATGTTCTTTGAAAACGATGGCTTTTCGATCTCCTTCGTCGTTCCAGCCGTCAGTCTTGGCGGCAATAATAGACGCGCTAAATGGCTATCTATGCCATCTTGCAAATATGAAGAGCCGTTGATGTGTTTTTCTGATACAGACAAGTCAAAGCAGACGGTGAATCAACTCAAAGGGCTATGCCAATATGGACCAATCGATTGCTCATACATGAGAAGTGGTGCTACTCGCCCATCTGTACGGCTCGCAGTTCTTTCACCAGATCGTGACATGGATAAAATTCTGGCACACCTGAACAGGCTCAATACCCATGTACAAAACAGTGGAAGAGACAACTTCCTGCCTCATTATGAAGGGTTTGAACGTGTTTATCGGCGTTCCCTTTCTGTTCCAACGAAGGAGCAAAGAGACATCTGCATCAGCTATAATGTAAACACAATTCTAAAGAAGACGCCAGCAGAGTTTCTCGCTTTTATGAAACGCGGGATTGATTATTATTCTCTCCATGCTGCTGACTTCGATATTCTCGTTATTTTTATTCCAAAAGATTTTGCGCCTTTTCGCACCGCTTCAGTGATTTCTCCTGATTTTAATCTGCACGACGCACTAAAGCTCTATGCAACAGAAAAAGGGATTAAACTTCAACTGATAGAAGAGAAATCAGTAAACAGCTATGACCCCTGCAAGGTGATGTGGGGATTATCCACAAGCTTGTATGCCAAAGCCACCGGCGTTCTATGGCACCCGGAAGCAATTCAGAACGATACAGCCTACATAGGCATCAGCTATGCTTTTTCAGAGGAAAAAAGAATCTGTATCGGCTGCAGCCAGCTTTTTGATTCGACTGGGACCGGAATCAGGATGGTGCTTAGGAAAATTAATAATCCGATTCTTCTTGGCAGAAGCAATCCCTACATGCGAGAAGATGATGCACGCTCTATGATGACAGAGTTGCGTGAACAATACTATCATTCAGCACCTGTAAATACACTAAGGAGAGTTGTTATCCACAAAACTACACCATTTATACGAGAAGAAATCACTGGCATAATGCAAGCCTTTAGTGGCATTGAAGTTGAGCTTGTGCAGATACAAGATTACTGCTCATGGCGAGGAATTCGTTTTGGAGCAGACCCGGGAAAAACTGCATACGGTTTTCCTGTAAAACGAGGAATGGCTGTAAAGCTGGATCGAGACAGTTTCCTTTTATGGACACACGGTTGCGTGATTCATCCTGAACTATCTGGGCCTCACAATTACTATAAGAGCTCACGTGGTATCCCTGCCCCTTTGCTGGTAAGACGCTTTGCTGGGAATGCGAGTGGTGATACTCTGGCTAAAGAAATTCTTATGCTCACAAAAATGAACTGGAACAGCGGCGATAGCCTATATAAAACACTTCCTGTTACATTGGACTTCGCTAAAGTATTAGCACGGATGTCAAAACAGGAAGAAGCAATTTTTGATAAAGCATATGATTTTAGGTTTTTTATGTAATGAAAGCATTTGTACCAACAAAAGGCGCAGACTAAACAGATAATCCATTTTTGTCTGCGCTATTGCAAATCAGTCTATTATTCTCTCAACCACCGTCTCCGTTACTCTCGCCCTGATCCCATTCATCCTCCGCACCTACTCCATGGGACCCTCCACCTTGAGCTGCTCGGTGACGCCTTCGGAGGCGGCATAGTCTTTAACTAACCGAAGGAAAAGAGCGTTGGCTTGTTCTTCGACGTCGGCAAGGTGGGAGCGGAGCTGACCCGTGGTTTTCAGGTTGGTATAGAGAATGGGACGATGTTCCCGTAGATAGCGCAGCCTGCGCTGGCCCCATACGTCAACGGGACGCTCTTCTTCGGGTGGTAATTGAAGATCCAGCAGGAAATAATCGCCCTGCTGCGTGTAGGTGCCGCCCATCTACTCAAACATTTTTTTCATAGTAAAACTCCCTTTGCACGCTCATCTTACAAAGGAGAGTTGGGTCGACCAATGTGCGATTTGTCATAGCGAACTAACACATAAGAAAGAGCGAGAGGCTTTTGCCTCCCGCTCAGACTGGTAGAGCTATTTACTTTTTCTGCCAACCGTTTCCGGGCTTCTGCGTAGGCGGCAATCTGTCGCCGGGATCAATGTGGACAATTCTCGGATCATCTACTTTCCCGCCACGAGGGCCTACTTCTACATAAGTTCCTGGCTGCTGGTTGTCAGTGCCGGGTTTAATAGGTTTTGCCATTCGGTGTACCTCCTTTCTTTGAAGATACACGTGTTATACCATATATATTGTCAAATGTCAAACACTAACACAATATATTGTGTTCTTTGGGTAGTTATTCCTCCAACAAGCTCTCAAACGGCGCGTCGTCGCTCAGAAAGGTATCCATCATGAACCGTGCGCCGAGGCGGAAGCCGGTGATGAAAGTATCCACCTCGGATTCGCCCATGAACTCGGCGTAGGCGTTGCAGAAGCGGAGAAACAGAGCTTTGTTTTCGCCAGCGAGCTGCTCGGTGAGCTTTTCCTCCAGGTCGTTCAGTGAGTCGGACGCCTTCTTCGCAGGGCTCTTAGGGCGATAGCCGCGATCCTGCGGGTCGATGTTGCCGTAGTACAGCTCCTCAATGATATTTCCCCTCATTGCCCGTCACTCCATTTCTGCAGCTCCCAGAGCCGGTCGATATGGCGGCGGGACTTACGGAGGGTCGCGTTGTGCTCGTCCGAGGAGAGCCAGTCGATCAGATAGCACTTCGGGATCATGTACTTGTGCTGCAACGCCAGGGCGCGGAGCTTTCCGAAGCGGATCCACTCGCAGACTGTATGGCGGTTATAGCCGGTGAAATCCACAGTGGCGGCCACGTCGATCACGTCCAGGTAAGCGGCGAGCTTACTTTCGTAGTAGCGCCGCGTCTTTTGTGGATCGTTGGGAAGGGGCGGTTGAATGCGGATCTTGTAAGGCTTCACGTCCTCGTTTCCGTATTTGTACCAGCTGGTGGGCACGATGTACCGGCTGGGATTGATCTCCCGATTGATCATAACGTCGATGACGTCGCGTTTCTTGATGGCGTAACAGCGGGTTTTCTTCCCGGTGCAGACGTGGGGGATCAGATTGAACTTCAGCAGATAGTGCGCCGTCCGCTTGCTGATATGGCAGGCCTTGCGCAGCTGTTCCTTGTTCATGATCTCCGGGTATTGTTCGAGTTCCTTTGCATCGTATGTCATGACGAAGCTCCTTTCCGTATTTCGGTCCGAAAGGGTGCTTCATCGGTGCTGTCGGGGTCTCTGTTTTCTTGCCTGACTTCTTGCAAACGCGCAAGAACGGCGGCTTTTTACGCAAGATCACGGTTTTATTTGAACTCTGGGGCGGTTCAAATCAGCTCTGGCCGAAACGGGTCGAAATGTCCGCAATCCCTTGCGGTGCCTGGGTTTCCGGCATTTCACAAAGCGGCCTGAAAAATCCTGCTCCAGACGTGAATCTGCCAAAGTCTTACAACACTCGAAATTTCGGCAGAAGCTGGGAATTTCGTCCCCCTGATTCTCCTTGATATTCCTCAACACAGAAAATCTCAAAATCGAATATTTTTTGCCGTCTCTCCTGTTTTCTCTCCAACGAATTTTTGAGCAAATTTCTGGAAAGAAAACCGGACGAAAATAGACACGGAGAGTTGTCCGAGTGGTCGAAGGTGCAGCACTCGAAATCAGGTAGTCGCGCAAGCGGCTCGTGGGTTCGAATCCCACCCTGTCCGCCAGCGAAAAACCGGTGAATCCAACGGATTCATCGGTTTTTATTTATTTACGGATATTCATTTATATTTAATATCTTCTCACGACAGCAAAAGTATATCTCTAATTTACTATCCGTAAAGACATCCTGCATATTTCTGTTTCCAGTCCAGAGCCGCAGGCAGCACTTTCATTTACCAAAACCGCACCCCGTTTATCAGGCATTGCAGCTTGACAAGCGGGGTGCGATTCACATTTACGGGGGATTACAGAGAAGATCAGGTCAGACCGATTTTGTCTATTCGTTCGAGCTCGTCGCTCGTAAAAGATATTCCATTATTTCTTTGCTTGACTTGTGGGGCAGATTTGAAACACAAAACTACATTACGGTTAACATTCTTCGACGATTAGACGCTTACAGGGTTTTTCATTTTGTCTAAAAAGCCAAGCGCAGCTGACGTAAAATCCATCGGCTGCGCCTATATGTTTTTATATTATTCGGTTATGTCATCACATGGCTTTTTAAATAATATTGCTCACATTTCAACGCTGTACACATATTTTCCGCTTGAAACTTCAAAGCTCTTTCCGTCGGGCAGCGTGATGACAGCGCTCGTGTTAAACGGAACATTAATCGAGAGGACAAAAACGCCGTTTTCAAAATTCCAATTGATTTTGATAGTTCCGCTCGAAAGCTTTTTGAAACATGACACGCTCGTGAGTCCGCCTCCGACGAGGGGTGCAACCTTAAATTTTTTGTAGCCCGGCTCAATCGCTTCGAGTCCCGCGACGCGCCTATATAGCCAATCGCCGACTGCACCGTTCGCATAATGGTTGAAAGAAACCATTCCTCCGCCGACAGCGTTTACCAGACCGCTTCCCGGATCTTTTCCGAGATTGACGGTTCCATCGGGTCGAAGCGCGTCCCAACGCTCCCAAATTGACGTTCCCCCGGCTTTGACTTCATACAACCACGACGGGACGGTATCCTGAAGTAAAAGGTCATATGCTTCATTTATATATCCGTTGTCCGAAAGGGCGAAAAGGAGATATGGTGTTCCGAGGAAGCCGGTGGAAAGATGATTATCGGCTTCTTTCACGAGTCTTAAAAGGTTTTCAGCATATTTTTTTCTTTCCTCTCCGCTCACCATTCCAAAATACAGCGGGCAAACATAGGCCGTTTGAAACTCGTTTTTGAGCGTTCCTTTTTTGTCGGTAAAAACGTTCCGATATGCGTTTTCGATGCACTTTCGCTTTTCTTGAAACGCCTTAGCCTCCTCTTCAAAACCGAGAATGGTCGCAATTTTTGATGCGAGGGCGCAATCGTTGGCATAATATGCGGTTGAAATCCACTTCTTTTTTGCCATCCATTGCTTTTGATTTTCGTTCGGAGCGCACCAATCGCCGTAAGAAAATCCGTGTGACCAAATGTATCTATCTTCCCCCGATGAAAACGCCGCCGCTTTCTTTTCGACTCCCGAAAGATATCTTTTCATCATCGGATAAAACTTTTCAAGAATGGTTTTGTCCCCGCTGTTTTGATAAAGCGCCCACGGGACAAGGAAAACGCAGTCGGACCAGCCGGCCGTAATCTTTGTTCCGCCGAAATGTTTGACCCGAGGAACAACGACGGGGATTCCTCCGTCTTTTGTCTGCTGTGCCTTCACATCAATAAGCCACTTTCTAAGAAAGCGGTTCATATTGAAGTTGAAACACGCCGTCGAAGCAAAAACGGAGATGTCGCCCGTCCAACCGAGTCTTTCGTCGCGCTGAGGACAGTCGGTCGGGATCTCAAGGAAGTTTGAAAAACCGCTGTATCTGATATTCTTTTGAAGGCGGTTAATGCTTTCGTTGGAGCAGAAAAAGTCTCCCGTTTCCTCGTCAATCGAGGAAATAACCTTCATTCTGACCTTGACGTTTTCAGGCTCAATTCCGCAAAGCTCGGCATAACGGAAACCCATAAAGGTAAATTTCGGGCAGTAGGTCTCTTCTTCTCCGCCGCAAACATATTCAAGCTTTGCTTTCGCCGAACGCAGCGGCTTTGTAAAAAGCTCGCCGTTCAAAAGAACCTCCGCATGTCGAGCGGTTATCCTCTGCCCTTTTCTCCCTTTAATTTCAAGTTCGAGAACTCCGGCGCAGTTTTGACCAAAATCATAGATATAGCCGTTTTGGCTTTTTTGAATCTCTTTCGGTTCGAGCGTTTCGATTATTTTTGCAAATTTTCCGTATGATGCGACGAGGCGCGGAGAAATACGGGGCTTCTCTTTTTCGGCATTTTCAAAGATCGCCTTGCTCAAGGTTTTCGTTGCGTCGAATATCTCTCCGTTATAAAACGACACGTCTCTGACAGGCCCGTCAGCGGTGACGAGCCAGCTTTCGTCGGTTTTAATTTCGTCTTTTCGCCCATCGTCATATTCGATTTGAACAAGCGCTTTGAGCGCGAGCCTGTCGGCGCCGAGCTTATTACTTCTATTCAGGCCGAAAATCCCGACCGCCCAACCGCCCGCAACGGTGAAAACCAATTCGTTTTTCTCTTCGAGAAACGGCGCAATGTCATAAACCTGATATTGAAGTCGGTCTTCAAAACTCGTGAAACCGGGAGCAAAGCGGTCGTCGGAAATCTCCTTTCCGCAAAGCGTGAAAGAATAAATTCCGAACGCGGTTGAATAAAGCCGCGCTTTTTTCACCTTACCCGAAAGCAAAAACTGACGTTTGAAGACGAGCGGAATGGGGCTTTTTCTGAAACCGACATAATAGTTCGGCTTCGTTATCCACTCCGCAGAAAAATCACCGGAAAGAAAGCCCGTTTCAAACTCCGCCGTTTTTTCGGCTTTGTTTCCGTAATTGTCACAAACCGTCGCTTCCACCGTATAAACCGTGCACGGAAGAAGAGCTCTTCCGCCATAAACGATATTGTCGACAGTAGAGCTTTGCTCTTCTGTCTGCCAAAGGACAGCTTCGTCACTTTTGACCTTGATGGAATATGAAGAAATAAAAGCGTTTTCAAGCTCGTTTTCGGTTTCAAGAGTGAAGCGCGGATTTTCACTGTCTGTCACGGCAAAACCGCACAGATCATCGATTCGGATATTTTTAAGTTTCATTTTCCGCCGTCTCCCGTCTTTCCGAAAGCACCGCCTGAATTTTTTCGGCTTCTTCATTGTTGATTCTGTAAAGCAACAAGAATACAATCGCACCAACAAAAACCACTATACCCGGAATCAAGCCGTCGGCAAGACTGAGGCCTAACTTTGTGTATGAGCCGTCGCCGTTTGCTGTCCATGAAAGAACGTAAAGCGAAAAAGCTGCGCCTATTCCGTTGCTGATTTTTGTAATCATTGAGGTCGCTGCGGCAATCACGCCCTCAGCACGCAGGCCGAGCTTGTAGTCCACATAGTCGATATTATCCGCCTGAATCGAATAATACAAAAGCTGTGCAAAGCTTGTTCCGCAGCTGCAAATTACGCTTGAGATGCAGGCGGCGACAAGGCCGCTCGTTTTGTCGTTGACCGCAACAAGGCGAACGAGACAACCGATCGCCGTGACGATCATTCCGCAAACATAAATCCTGCGCTTTCCAATCTTCTTTGCGAGCGGAACGGCAAGCAATGAGACGGGGCCGCCGACAATTGCGACCGTATTCATAATCGTGAGCTTTCCGATCGAGCCGAGCGCGTACGTTGCATAATATGGATTCGACGTTGCAACGAACGCAAGTCCCGTCTGAACAATGAGTCCGCCGATGAAGAAAGCGATAATCGGCTTCAATTTAATGATTCTTAAAACATCCTTTGCTTTATATCCGGCATCCTTGAGCGGTTCGACTCGCTGATGAATGCCCGTGATTCCGCCGAGCGAGCACGAAAGGATGATTCCCATAGCAAGCAGATTCATAATATTATAGCCCTTGACGGAAGAGTTGAACTTTGCGAAAACAATAGGAGCTATGAGGTTGAGTCCACCGCCGAGACCGTAAGCAAAATTTTTTAGCATTGCAAGGAAATTTCGCTCCTCCATATCGTTTGTCATTACAGGAAGCATACTGTTGAGTGAAATGTCCATAACGGGGAAGGTCACACCGAGAAGCATATATGAAATATAGGCAACTATAACCTTCATCGAGTCCGAAACATATGCCGGACCCATCCATACCACGGCATAGTTCAAGGTACAGATGATCGTTCCGACAATAAGAATCCGTCTGAATTTTCCGAACTTTGAGTTTGGCGCTCTGTCAATGAAATAACCGATGAACGGGTCATTCACTCCGTCAAAAACTCTTGCTATCAAAAACATTGTTCCGACGACCTTTGCGTCCATACCGAGTGTGTCGGTATAGAAAATCGAAAGGTATGCGTTGACCATGGTCATTATAGGGATGTTTCCGAGATTCACGAAGAAATATGACACGCGTTCCTTCCAAAGCGGCTTATTCCCGAGCTGAAGCGTGGCACCCAATCCGGAAAGCCTTGATTTCTTTTCTTGGTTTTCTTTCATTGTTATGACCGTTCCTTTCCGCTGCGTGTAAGGCACAAAAGGCTCGGAAAGCCTTGCGCCGTAACACAGCATTAAAAATCTGTGTTGAGACATGCTTAAGAATTTATATTCATTGCAGAGTACGTGGATGTGAGTGGGCACAGCGAAAGCTGAACCGCATTGTTGTGTGTATCAGCTGCTCGTTCAAGCACAAATTACATTATTACCCCTATATTCAACAACGCATCTTTTCAATAAAAAGAAAAAGGCGGCAAAAATCATGATTCATCTTTCCTCTTCATCGGAATTGTAACATATCGTTGTGATTATTTCCACCACTTTCTGAAGAAATATCCGAAACAAAAATCGCAATCAGCGAGACTTCTTAAAATCTTGTGTAAACCTCCGAAATGGTATAGAATAAAAATATCAT
>ENA-OQRC01000641-OQRC01000641.1-human-gut-metagenome-genome-assembly--contig:-NODE-641-length-27072-cov-6.183033_pt1 | contig 27072 bp, 20 predicted proteins | sample MGYA00243236_ERZ505102 | MGnify/ENA primary metagenome ERZ505102 (study PRJEB26097, sample SAMN02712089) | human gut metagenome | biome: Gut microbiome | host: Homo sapiens | place: Denmark: Copenhagen... | reverse complement strand
CACGTCACAACAAGATTATCACCGGACTTCCGGATACTTATGGAAGAGGCCGTATTGTAGGTGATTATCGCCGTGTGGCTCTGTACGGAATTGATTTTCTGATGGAAAAGAAGGCAGAAGGCATGGTTGATGGCAGCCAGTGTCGGCACTTCGTCGGGAGAACTGGCGATGTCGTCCGTACCGATATAGGCCATTCGGGCATCGAATCCTTGGGCTTTCAGCAATGTGCGCAGCAGGAGTGCCATTCCCTTGCAGTCGCCGTAACGCTTGCGCAGCACTTCGGCAGGCCGGTCGGGCCGATGTCCTGCCAATCCGTTTTCAAAGGCGATGTAGCGTATGTTCTGCTGTACGTAGGCATAGGTGCGGCGTATCTTCTCCAGTTCATCGGTGCATCCGGCAGTAATTTCATCCGTCAGCATTTCGGCTTGGGGGAGAGTGCAGTCCACCTCGGCCAGTCCGTTCAGCCAGCGGTACATGGCCTGTACATCGGCAAAGGGACCGGTCACCAGCAGATGGGGATAGAGGCAGTTGTCTGCGGGAGCAGCTTCTTCCTTTCGGGTGGCAGGCACTCCTTTTAAGGTGTAGACAAAAAGGGAATCCCCTTCCTTATTCACGCTCTTTTCACACCGGATGCCGGGACCGAAGTTCTTCTCCACCAGCCGGAAACGGGACAGTGCGGCAGGAATGGTGACGGTGATACGTTTCTTGCGGATGAAGTATTCCTCCGGAAAGTAGATGTGTGTAAAGTAGCGCAGGTCATGGAAGGTACGGTTGAACTGTACGGCCGCCTTTTTCCCCTGCCGGCTTAGGGAGAGGTTGAAGTAGCAGATGCGGGTATCGTCGAAGAATACATTTTCCGGTGTGGCATGGCGGTGGATGGCTTTGGGGGCAAGTACTCCCTTGGCTTTGGCTTCGTCCAGGGAGATGAATTCGCCATAGAACATATGAGGTTGTACGGTAGCTCCCATCCGCAAGGCTTCATATTCGGTCTTTCGGGTGTTTTGTACGATGGGGTTGTCTCCTGGTCCTTCTTTGAAAACATAGCTGTCTTCACAGCAGTTGATGATGATATTGTCGTCCATCGTCTGACTGTAGAGACAGCTTGAGAAAATATACAAAAAAATGAAAGAGAAATATTGTTTCCTCATGATGGAGAGGATTTATGTTTATTTCTTGGCGTGCGGATAGTCTATCGTGTAATGCAGTCCGCGGCTTTCCTTGCGTTCCATGGCTTGCTTTGTTATCAGGTATCCTACGTTTATCATGTTGCGCAGTTCGCACAGCTCTCGGGTAGCCTTGCTCCGCTTGAAGAGTGCTTCTGTCTCCTCGTAAAGTATGTCCAGTCGGTTCCAGGCACGTGTCAACCGGGTATTGCTGCGGACAATGCCTACGTATGCCTCCATAATCTGGTTCACTTCCTTCATGCTTTGTGTGATGAGGACACGTTCTTCGGTGGAAATGGTACCTTCGTCGTTCCATTCGGGAATGTCTTCGTTGAAGTCATAACGTTCCAGTACGCTCAGCGCGTGTTTGGCTGCCGCGTCGGCATAAACCACGGCTTCAATCAGTGAGTTGCTTGCCAGACGGTTGCCGCCATGCAGTCCAGTGCACGAACATTCGCCGATGGCGTACAGGCGGCGGATGCTGCTCTGTCCGTCCAAATCCACCTTGATGCCACCGCAGAGATAATGGGCGGCGGGGGCTACCGGTATGTATTCCTTTGTAATGTCTATACCGATGCTGAGGCATTTCTTGTATATGTTAGGGAAGTGCTTCTTGGTTTCTTCGGGGTCTTTGTGGGTGACGTCCAGATACACATGGTCCTCACCGCGCTGTTTCATTTCGTTGTCGATGGCACGCGCCACGATGTCACGCGGGGCCAGCGAGAGTCGCGGGTCGTACTTCTGCATGAATTCTTTTCCGTCTTTGGTACGCAGCACGCCGCCATAACCGCGCATGGCTTCGGTGATGAGGAACGAGGGGCGGTCTCCCGGATGGAAAAGGGCTGTGGGATGGAATTGGATGAATTCCATGTCTTTCACTGCTCCCTTGGCACGGTAGACCATGGCAATGCCGTCTCCCGTGGCCACCAGCGGGTTGGTGGTATGGCGGTAAACGGCTTCGCAACCGCCCGTTGCCATGATAGTGACTTTGGAAAGGAAGGTATCCACCTCGCCCGTCGCTTCGTTCAGCACATAGGCACCGTAGCACTTGATGCCGGGGGTGTGGCGGGTAACGATAATTCCCTGGTGATGCTGGGTAATGATTTCCACAGCGTAATGGTCGGTCAGTACGGTGATGTTGGGGTGTTGCTTCACAGCTTCAATGAGGCTGGTCTGTATCTCTGCACCCGTATTGTCCTTATGGTGGAGGATGCGGAATTCGGAGTGGCCGCCTTCTTTGTGCAGGTCAAACTCTCCGTCCTCCTTTTTGTCGAAGTTCACTCCCCATTTGATGAGTTCCTTGATTTGTTCGGGGGCATTGCGCACCACCTTCTCTACGGCTTCACGGTCGCTTATCCAGTCACCCGCAATCATGGTATCTTCGATATGCTTTTCAAAATTGTCTACGGCCAGATTGGTGACAGAGGCGATACCTCCTTGTGCAAAATAAGTGTTTGCCTCTTCCAAACCTGCCTTACAGATGAGGGCTACTGTTCCTTTATGCGCTACTTTCAGCGCAAAACTCATACCGGCAAGTCCGGAGCCGATAACGAGAAAATCGAACTTTCTTACCATAGGTTTTGTGTATTAAACGCTGCAAAGATAGTGTAAACCAAACGTAGAGCAAAATAAGCGGGCTTATTTTTATTTGTTATGTAAGGTATTGTTTCAATACTTCATCCAGGGATTTTTCTTTGGGCAATTCCATGTTCTTGCGCATGCGCGAACGGACTACGTTTACACTATTCCGGTTGATTCCCATGATAAGGGCTATTTCGTCGGTACTTTGGTTCATGCAGATGAGCATGGCCAATAATTCTTCATTGCGGGTCAGTTGAGGGTAACTTTCGCGGAGCTTGGGCAGATAAGAAGGATGTATGGTGGCAAACGACCGGCGGAATGCGTTCTCATCTTCCCTGCTGAGCAGGCTTTGCACGGTGAGCTGGCGAATGGAGTTGAGGTTATTGGTAGCCATGGCCCGTTCTATTTCTTCCGTCAGTTGTTCGTTGCGGCGGTTCAGGCCTTGCTGCCGGGCGATGAGGGTCTGTATTTCCCGTTTGTTGTTTTCTATAAGCTGGTGGTTGGCCTTCCTTCGGATGATGAAATAGGCTGTAGTGGTGATAAGTAGCAACAGTAATGTAATGGAGATGCAGATGTTGTAGAACAACTGCTGTTGCTGCCATTGCACTTGTGCCGAGAGCAGTTTGTTTTCTTTCTCTTTTTGGTTGGTATCAAACCGGATGTTGGCTGCTGCCACAGCACGTTTCTTTTCGTTATTGTCCAGAGAATCGGCAAACTGTCGGTTACGGATGTAGCAACGAGCAAAATCGTCGTTCATGCCTTTGGCCAGATAGTAATCCATTAATATCTCGTTGGCATCGCGGCCTTCCATGAACTTCATGTTGATGAGGTCTTGTGCAGCCCGGTCTATCAGGTGTATGCCGTTTTGCTCCTTCCCGGTTTGCAGTAAGGCCCGGCCTAGGTGGAGGTTGAGTTGGTATTTGGCCCATTGGGGCATCCGCACGGTATCGGGACAGATGCTAAGGGCAAGTTGCAGTGCTTTTTCCAAAGAGTCGGGATAGTCCAGATAACTGTTTACCGTTTCTACTTTGTTTACGAATACGCCCTTAAAGCTGTTTTGTATCATTGACAACTTTTCTCCCAGCCTGAGGTAGTGGAATACAGAGTCCTTTTGATTCATGTTACGAAAGATCTGGGCACGGTAGCGGTACAAGTCTCCCAGTCCGAAGCTGTCTTTCAGCATGGAGTAGTATTGGGCTTTTTTGTTCATTTCCAGGGCCTGGTCGTACATACCCAGTTCGGCGTAGAGATTAGCTTGTTCTCCGTAGGCAATCACTACATTTCCAGGTGCTATGCTGTCGTTGTAAGTGGCTATGGCTTCTTGGTTAGTGGCTATAGCTTTCTCGTATTCGCCACTGAGGTGGTAATAGATGCCCAACCGTGACATTATCCGCAGCATGTTCGGGAAGTTTCCACCTTTCCGGTAGACATCTATTGCTTTTTCCAAAATTTGGATAGCTTTGGGTAGATTGTTTCCGGAGTACATGTAGACACCGCTTATGATTTCTGCCTGCCGGATAAAGTCATTGGCACTGGTACAGACCGGTAACTGGAGGTAGTCTTCTGCCAGTCGGACAGCTTCCGGGTTATTGCCATACAGTTGGTTCAGTCCGGCCTTGAAACTCAGCAGTTCGTGCGGGCAATGTTCGCGGATGAGGGGATGGTTCCCAATGCTGTCCATATAGTCGATGCCGTCTTTGTATTGTTTGGTGTTTATGTAATTGTTCCCGCAGGCATTAAATATCTTGCGGGCATAGTAAATCAGGGTATCTGTAGTTCCGTTTTTTTCTGCCGATTCCAGGATTTCGGGCAAGGTCTGTTTGGCAAGATCCAACGTTTGTCGCGCTTTGTTTTCGAGTAGTAAGGCATTGATTTGTTGAAGGACATTGTTCCAATGCCTCATTTCGTTTTGTTCCGAAGAGGTGGAGCGGTTGGTGCAGGCTACAGCTACGAGAATCAGAAGTAAAAATGAAAGTTTTTTGGCATTCATATTTTGTGGACTGTTTGTTTTGTAAGGCAAAGATATAATTTCTTAATTTAAAATTTACAACAATGGACTTGTTTTTTTGTTTCTTGTTAATTATTTGATAATAAATATAATATGAAATTGTATATCAGATTGTATATCGTATTCTTATGGTTAGGTTGTGCATATTTTGCAAATTTGTATCAAAACGATTGTAAATATGTATAATGGTGAAATAAGATACAATGAAAACAAAGAAAACAGTGACACCTTTTAATATGCAGGAGATTGCCAGAGCTTTGCGCGAAATGATTTCGGAAGATTCTCCCAATGCTTCGGAGGCTTTGTTGTCCGGAACTCGTGAGGCTGTATTCCGTGAAATCTTTATTTTTCATTATCCTTCTTTTTTAGAGAAACTTTATCAGTCTATTCCGGAGGTGGATAAGGATGAAGAACTGATATGTATGCTGGTAGCTCTTGGACAGTCTGTAAAGGAGATTGCAGAACTGATTTATTTTTCGCCGGAACGGGTAGAATTGTTATGTGCTTCGGTCTGCCGCAAGCTGAATGTGACGGAAGTTCGAAAAATGGAGATACTAATGAAGAAGTTGTTATCATAAAAATACGTACCTTAGCGGCAAAAATCAGATAAAATGAATCGAATCTTTCATGCGCGCATTGCTATGGGGCAGTATCTGTTTCTCATCCTGATAGGTATTCTCGCCGTCTATATGCTTTGGTACAAGTCTCCGTTCCTGGCTGCTATTTTCATGTTTTGGCTGGTGGTTATTATCGAGAAGCTGATTCATACCACCTATACCGTAACGCCCGACGGGAAGTTGGTGCTGTCCTTCGGCCGTTTCTCCCGGAGTAAGGAAATTCTGATGAAAGACATCACTTCTGTGGAGCGTGCTTCTTCCATGCAGGTAGGGCGGTTTGCGGTGATGCGCTATGTGCTCGTGAAATATGGCGAGGGCAAGTGTGCAGTGCTTCTTCCCGTCAAGGAGGAGGAGTTTATCCGGTTACTGGAGGAACGGAGAGGGTGAGCAATAGGGTGTGCCCACGTATGCGATTCCGTTTTAATCTGCCGTTATCGGTTCCATGGTAATGTCTCCTGTGTAGCTTTCCGGAGTTGTTTGTATGAACTTTCCCTTTATCTGTTTTTCCGTTTTTGTATATTCACCTGCGAATGTCAGCGTATAGGTAGCTACAAGCTTGCTGTAGTGTTCCTTTTATGATGAGCCGACAGTGAGGTTGTATGCTGATGGTGGAAGTACTGCTGTTTGGACCTTTGGCTTTTGTTGTTTCGCTGCCATATTTTATGGTTGCCCCACTTAACAATAGTTCATCTCCAAACATGTAAGGGGTATTGACGAACACATCTTCTTCCCCCATCCATACAAATGCTTCGGGGTCGTTGCTCTGAAAGGTGGTTTCCTGCCATGTGTCTTCGAAGGGGGAGTTTGTGGTGGTGATACTATTGTTTAAATTGTTTTCCATGATGAAGGGCAGGAGCTCTACATCATACGTACTGAATCCATCCCCTTCTTCAAAAGAGTATTGAATATCTTTGAACAGATATTTTTCAGCATCTTTAATTTCGTCTTTATCATAACAGCCGGTCGTGCAGACAATCAGCATGGCGGACAATACGAGGTGGAATAGTTTCTGTTGTTTCATAGCCTTTACTTTTTGTGGGGATGTACATGCAAAGATAAGTTTATTTTTTGAAACTGTTCATAATAAGCACTTTATTTTCCTGATAATATAGTCTTTCCGTAGAGGCAGATTGTTTTTGAATCATAAATAAAGCTTAATTTTAGCTCTTCTGTTTGCAGTTTTTTGGATGTGGCAGCGTCCATTATGTAAAAAAGAAACGGATATGAACTTGAATTGTGCCATTTTGCATGCGGACCCGGAGATTGCCGGAAGATTGGAAGAGTATATCGGCAAAGTTCCTTTTCTCTCTTTGCACGGAAAGTACGGCAATCCTCTTGAAGCGCTGAAGGATTATTATGAGACAAAAGTGGAAGTTTATTTTGTCGGCATCTATCCGGTGGAAGAAGGTGAAATCAACGGAATGGATTTTTGCAGGCTCTTGTCCTCGTCCACTCGTGTCATTTTCATTACAGACACCGACCGCTATGCTGCCGAATGTTTCCGTCTGGATGCGTTGGACTATCTGATGGACGGGCTCAATTTCTCCACGTTTTTCCAGTCTGTCAGCAAAGCGGCACGCTGGTTCTCTTTGCAGGATGCAGGTACGTCCGCCCCCAAGCAAAGGCAAGGTCCGGAAGAGGTTCCGAAGGTGATTTACATGCGGTGTGACAACCGCATCATGCGGCTCGACCTGGAACGGATAAACTATATAGAAGGTATGGGCGATTATGTGAAGATTTTCTGTAAAGATTCCCCTAAGCCTATCTTGAGCTTGTGTAGCATGAAGTATATGGAAGAAAAACTTCCGGCCGATGAATTTATCCGCGTACACCGTTCTTTTATTGTCCGCATGGACTGCATCAGCGCCATCGGGCGCAGCACATTGCTCATCGAGCAGAAGGATGTCCCCATTGGCGATGCTTACCGCGAAAGGGTGAAAGGGTATGTGTCCAGGCTGGCAGTGTTGTAATACCCTGTTTTCAGATACTATATACTTTGTTTGTTGGATCTATAGTTCCAGCGTGCTGCATCTATATATGCAACGCGTTGCATATATAGATCCAACAAATGATAATCATTCGGTGTAAAATCCGTGTAATCTGTGGTGAACCGGAACCTTGTATTACTTTAGTTTTGCTCTCGAAATCCTTTCCCCGAACGTCAAGTTCAGATTCAGGCTGAATCGGCTTTCCTGCATCAGATTGCTGCGTGTGTTCAGTTGTTTCCGCCAGGTGGCGCCCAGCGAAAGATAGGAGTACCGGATGGGGAAGCTCGCCCCTACACTGGCTTCCAGATACTGCATCTTCCCGCCTTTCAGGTTGATATAGGAGTTGCCGAAACCTATTCCGCCCATCAGCTCGGTGGAACGTGCCAGACGTGGCTTGGTAATGTAGCTGCCTCCCAGGTTCACTTTGTGCTGGTTCTCGTATTTCATGGAAGTGTAGGAGGAGGAGTTGCGGCTCCAGTCCAGGTAGTTGTAGTCGGCGGTCAGCACCCAGCGTTCGGTGGTTATGCTGAGGCCGGTGCCGAGGTGCATGGGCAGATATTGTGTACGGCTGTGGTATCCTTTATCGAGGTTCTCGCTGGTAGATGAGTTGCTGTAAGTCAGTGTATTGTCGTGGCTGATGGGAAGGGAGGGAGCAAATACCAGCCCTGCCGCCCACTTCCGTTGTCCGGTCGCACCCCATTCGTAATGTATGCCGAAGTCCGCATAAAAGGCCTGTTTAGAAGATTCGTACTTTACGACGGCGCTTTCCTGCGTTTCGCTTTGCGTCACTGTGCCCGCTATCATCCCCAGGTTGATGCCGACCGACAGTTGCCTGCTCAGTGCAAAGGCATTGGTGACGTAGCACCGGTATAGTCCGCCCGTACCCTCAAAGAGCGAGTAGGTGTAGTTGCCGGGCATTCCCTCTATCTCTTCTTCGGTCTGGATGACATAGCCCACACTGCTGTATGGTGCTGCACCTACAAGGGCATACCAGCGCGGCAGGACACGGAAGCCCATGCTGATGCGGTTGGGGTTGCCGGTGAAGTTGGAGCTGTGTTCGCTCAGAAAGGAGTAGCGGGCATATGAGGCAGATACACCCACATCGAACGTGAAGCAGGCGGTGTCCATGCGGGTGATGGCTGCGGGGTTCAGCGTGTTCAGAAATCCGGTACGGTTCAGGGCGATGCCCGTGTTGCCCATGCCGGCATAACGTCCGCCGTCACCGGCACTCAGTTCGCCCACTCCGTACATGGAGGTGGGCAGGTTGGTGGTGTTCTGGGCCACGGCGGTGAGGCTTGCCGTACACAGACTGCACAGCAGAAGGGGAATCCGGTAATGGCGTTTCATTGCTCGTTGTATATTTTGAATCTTACGTCTAATCTGCATTGTCTCTCTTGTTCGGGGTCGTTGGTGAAGATGACCTGGTTGAAGGTGGTGGTGCTTTCTTCGTCTGTCAGACTCATCAGCAGTTTCTGCCGCTTGATGCCCGAAGTGCCGTAATTGTTGCGGATGAATTCGGTGAGGTCGAAGGAGTAGTAGGTCTCTTTCCCGTACATCTCGTCGATGGTCAGGTCGCCGGTCTGTACGGTTACGCCGTCACTGCCGTATACGTAGTCCTCCAGCACATTGTTCTCGTCCGTGATATAAAGGCGGATGTCATTGGGAAGCTGGCTCACTTCGTTGTAGCTCCGGGCCAGAGGATAGAGGTAGAGTGTGGCGCTCTCTATGGAGACTATCTGTCCGGCACTTCCGAGGCTGTTGAGGTAGGGGAATTCCAGTTGGTTGTAGTAACCCGTCAATCCCTGCATATAGGCCAGGCAACCCATGTCGTTGGAGTGGACGAGGTTCTCTATTCCGCTTTTCAGGGAAGCAAGGTGGGTGCCGGTGGGGTCGTGCCGGATACCGGTATAGGCATAGTCGGTGTTTACGCTGAAAGTCAGCACTTGTCCGGTACGTTGGTTGGAGACTTCCTGGTAGTGGAGGTTGATGCTCATGGCAGAGTCGTTCACCATGAATCCGGTGATACACTGCCCGTCGTTTTCGGGAACAAAGACCAGTCCGGGGAATTTCTTCTTGAACTTGTCTTGGGTATCGAAGTAGTCATCTTGGGCCACGAGGTCATTCAGCAGTTGTTGTCCCCATGAGTCGGGCAGGCGGACGCTTACTTCCTTCTTCCGCCCCGGGCAGGGGGTGAAGGTAAAGCTGAAGAGTGGGGCATCTTCCGTCGGGAGTACGGTGCTGTTGTAAAGGTCCTCGTCGTTGTCCAGCACGATAGGGCTTTTCAGCCGGTAGATGGAGATGCGCTGTTGCGTCAGGGTATCTCCCCAGAAATGGCCCGAAGGTATCATTCGCAGTACGAGGGAGTCGAGGGTATAGGTATAGTCTGTGTTGGGGGTGAAGTCGGACGTGGAGTATTCGGCATAGTAGGTGGCGGATACTTCTCCCCAGGCGCTGCTCCGGTAATGTCCTAGCTGGCAGATGCTGTCGCCCCGGGTCTCTATGGAGTCTAGCAGGATGGTGCTGATGTCTACCGAGCAGGTGTCTGCGTATACATTATAGAAGGAGCTTTCCACGAGGCTCTTTCCAAGCTGCGAGTTCTCGTCCTGGCAGGCGCAGAAGATAGCGAGGACTGCGAATAAGCTGTACAATGACTTCTTCATTTCTGTTCTTTTAGTTGGCGGCAAAGGAAAGGCAAAACTTTTATATCTTCCTACAAAAATCGGCGTTCGGACGGTTTTTATCGGTAAAGGCGTTTAACGGGAATTTCGGACTGTTCGTCGGTTATTTTTGTCGGTGTGGTTGCGGTGGTTTACTTTTGCGGACAGACAAAAAGGACCTCCCGCAGCTTCTTGTTTTGGAAAGTGGGAAGTATAAAGCTTAATCATTAAAAAAACAATAAACAATGAACAGACTATTGGTAGGAATAATGTTGCTGGCCATCGTGTGCATTGCCGGCAGTTGTACGGACGAGGATGAATACACTCAGGGGCAGTGGATGAAGAAAGCCAGCTATAACGGTGTGTACCGCGCTTATGCCTCCGGCTTCACCATCGGCAATTATGGATATTTGTGTGGCGGCTTCTACGGAGCGAACAAGGATTACCTGAACGACCTTTGGGAGTATGACATGAGCCGGAACAGCTGGACGCAGTGTGCCGACATGCCCGTTGCCGGGCGCAAGGCTGCCGTGGGCTTTGCCGTGAATGGCAAGGGATACATTACGACCGGTTCCGTAAAGGACGGCTCCTCGTCCTACTGTGTAGCAGATACCTGGGAGTATGACCCTGCCACGGATACCTGGACACGGAAAGACGACTTCAAAGGTGGAGTACGCGATGGTGCCCTGGCTTTCAGTATAGGCGGATATGGCTATGTCGGTACGGGCTGCAACAGCGACGCTACCGGCAGCGAGAGTGCCTACAAGATGGACTTCTACCGTTTCAACCCCAATGGCGCCGAAGGTTCGCAATGGGAAGCGGTGAGCGGGTATGGAGGCGAGAAGCGCTACTTCGGTACGGCATTCGTCATCGATGAGGTGGCCTACATCTGTTGCGGGCGAAACAACAGTACCGATCTGGTGGATTTCTGGAAGTTCGACGGAAGCAACTGGACCCAGTTGCGTGACATTGCCGATACGGACTCCGACAATGACTATGACGATGACTACGCCATCACACGGTCCGAAGCCGTATCTTTCGTCATCGGTGGAAGGGGATTTGTGGCTACGGGAATACGTAACAGCACTTCCCTGAGCAGCGACTACTGGCTGTACGACCCTGACAAGGACTTATGGTACGGCGATTCCGATGACGACTTTACCCCCATTACAGATGTACATAATTATCCTTCCGGTGCTTCTTCGCGCAGGGCTGCCGTTGGTTTCTCTACCGGTGAACGTGGTTTTGTGCTGACGGGAACAAGTGGTACCAGCTACTTTGATGATGTGTACGAACTTCTACCCGATGAGGAAGAGGAAGTCTGATTCGCCCCATAACTGAACGGAACTTATGAAGCTGATGTTTATTATGATAAAGATAGGTGTACCGGCTGTGATGGCGGTATGCCTTTCTTGCTGTTCGGGTCATACTGCCGGCGGTGGCAATGAGTTGAAATGCCGGGTGATGGAGGTGGAAGGCGGTTACGGCTACGTGGTGCTGCATGGAGCCGATACCCTGATATATCAACCTTTTATACCTGCTTTGAGCGGTCGCCTGCCATTTGCAACAAAGGTGGAAGCGCTGGCGGCCGGTCGGCTGGTATGCCGTAAGCTTGCCGATGGGCAAGCTCCGGCATTGAGCAGGGAGGAGGTGGAGTCTTGTCTGACAGACACCGGACTCTAATCTTCTAAAGAATCCTTTACTTCGTGATGTATTTCCGAGCAGTCATAAGGGTATCTCTGCATGAATTTACCCTTGAGTACCTTCTTTGTATCGCTACCGGGACGTGAAAGAGTGGCGGTGAATGTCACTTGAAGCCGTTTGTAGTAGATGGTTGAAGTGTATATGTTCCATTTCATACCTACTATGTCTACTTCAAAATGTTTATATCTCAGTTCGTCTTCTTTGTAATACTTGCCTTGGTTGATGAAGAATAACAGTTGTTGTCCCATGATTATTTTTCCGTCTTCTATGTGGTTGGGCAGATAGATGCTACGTTTCTCCGGGTCTATGCTTTTGAAGGTTTCATCAGAGTGCCCATCGGGTATGAATGCGTATTCTGTCCATTTATTGATGAATGGATAGTAGTCATGCTTGTCGGTTGTGTTTCCCAGATTTTCATTTTTATAGGTACTCTTATCAGGTCCTGTTCCGGCTTCTTTCACTCCGTCACCTTCTTCCACGCTGTATTCGATGGACTCTATCTGATAGAAGTTAGTGCACGGTTCTTGGTGTATGATGATTTGTTCCTTGTAGAGTCCCGTTTTCATCTCAAGGTTGATGATGAGGCTACGGGATTCACCTAAGTCAAAGTTGTCTTTAAAGTGCAGGATGAGATGGCTGTCGGTGTCCCGTTCCAAGTCCCACCATTTATAATGCAGGCTTCCCGTACCTTCCAGTTGTGGGAGCTTGTTGCCATCCATCATGAGGTCTCCCCATGGGGTGGTGATGGAGGTTATGCGCCAGTCGCCGCGTGTTAGGTCTATCTGCAGGGTAGAGGCTTCGCCCTTCACGGTAGTTTCCTGAAAGGGCGAGAGGCGGATTTCATCGCTATCATTGCAAGCCGTCAGGCCGCAAAGGAAAAGAGCGAACAAAAGGATGGATTGGAATAAGTCAGTCGTTTTCATGTTGGTTATTATTTGATTATGTCCATTGGACGTGGCATTCTTTGTAAATGCTGCACGACAAAGATAATTATTTCCTCTTTACGCTGTATTCTCCGAAAGAAAGAAGTACTCTTTTTTGCCGGATAATACGGGTTTTATTAACTTGCGCACAAATTATCGCTAATCATTAACCACTAACCATTAATTCCATGAAATACCAAGTTGCCATTATCGGTGGAGGTCCTGCGGGATATACTGCTGCCGAAGCTGCCGGAAAAGCAGGATTGAGTGTCGTACTATTTGAGAAGCAGAGTCTCGGTGGAGTGTGCCTGAATGAAGGGTGTATCCCTACCAAGACCTTGTTGTATTCGGCCAAGACCTATGACGGAGCCCGCCATGCTTCGAAGTATGCGGTCAGTGTGCCCGAAGTATCGTTTGATTTGCCCAAGATTATTGCCCGCAAGCAGAAGGTAGTACGCAAGCTGGTATTGGGAATCAAAGGAAAGCTGACTGCCCATGGTGTGACGATTGTCAGCGGAGGGGCCACAGTGACGGACAAGAATCATGTGGAGTGCGGCGGAGAAACCTACGAATGCGATAACCTGCTGCTCTGCACCGGTTCCGAAACCTTTGTCCCTGCCATTCCCGGCATAGACAAAGTGTCCTATTGGACTCATCGTGATGCACTGGATAACAAGGAACTGCCCGCTTCGCTTGCCATCATCGGCGGCGGTGTCATCGGTATGGAGTTCGCTTCTTTCTTCAACAGCCTGGGAGTGCAGGTAACCGTCGTCGAGATGCTGGACGAGATACTGGGAGGCGGTATGGACCGAGAGCTGGCGGGTATGCTCCGTGCAGAGTACGCTAAGCGGGGAATCAAGTTCATGCTGAGTGCAAAAGTAGTGTCTGTCATGCCGGATACTGCCGAAGCTTCTTCCCTTATCCAGGTGAATTATGAAACAGCCGACGGTCCCGGTTCCGTCGTTGCCGAACGGCTTCTGATGAGTGTCGGGCGCCGTCCGGTAATGAAAGGCTTCGGATTGGAGAATCTGGGCTTGGAAAGAACGGAGCGCGGAAATGTCTTTGTCAACGGACAGATGCAGACTTCAGTTCCCGGAGTATATGCTTGCGGCGACTTGACGGGATATTCCTTGCTGGCGCATACAGCCGTCCGCGAGGCGGAAGTAGCCATACATTCCATCATTGGCAAGAAGGACACTATGAGCTATCGTGCCATCCCCGGCGTAGTGTATACCAATCCCGAAATAGCCGGTGTGGGCGAGACAGAAGAATCCCTGCAGAAGAGAGGCGTTGCCTATCGTGCTGTGAAGTTTCCGATGGCGTACAGTGGTCGCTTTGTAGCAGAGAATGAAGGAGTGAATGGCGTCTGCAAGTTACTGTTGGGCAGTGACGATACCGTATTGGGGGCACATGTCTTGGGTAATCCCGCTTCGGAAATCATCACGCTGGCAGGCATGGCTATTGAACTGAAACTTACTGCCGATGAATGGAAGAAGATTGTCTTTCCGCACCCCACGGTGGGAGAGATATTCAAGGAGGCATTGTAGAACCCATGACTATTGTTTCATATAAACATAAAAGATGAAAACCGTAAAGCTAATCACCTGCGACGATGCCTTTCAGGCACATGTTATTCAGGGTGCCTTGAAGAATGAGGGCATTGCGTCTGTTTTGCATAATGAAAACATGTCTTCCGTGATGCGCGGATATGTCCGTGATGTCACGGGAGTGGATATATTTGTCTATGAGGACGAATATGACAATGCCCTCCGTCTGCTTGAACGGAACCAGATGATTCCGGAACAGTTGAGGTACTGCCCCCATTGCGGTTCGGATGAGATTAAGTTTGTGCTGAAGAAGAGCCATCGGGTGCGTGCTGTGGTGGCTGCTGTTATTGCGGCATTGTCGGCCGCACCTCCGGGCACTGAGCATTGGGAGTATGTATGCAGGAAGTGCGGCACTCATTTTGAGAAGCCGGTGGCGAAAGGAACAGTTGAAGAATAATCAGGTGTTTATTCTTTTAACCGCTTTTCAATCCAGTCCCGGTTTTTACGTCCCAATCGGCTTTCCGCAAAATCCAGGAAAGCCGATGTGTCTGTTATATGGGCTTGGATGACACCTGCCAGAAAGTTGAAGAAAGGTTCTTCACCCACTCGGACAAGCAGGTCGGCGAGTAGTACTGACCCTTTCCTATAGAGGGCAAGATGCGCTTCGCGGTCGTTGCGGTCAATACCCCAGATAGGACGGATATGGCGTGTTTCCTTACGGTAGGCGTCGATGTAAGCGGCATAGGCTTTTTCGCCGCGGGCGTGGCGTATGTATTGCAAAGCACTGAATTCGGCAAAAGATTCGTTCAGCCAGTCGTGCCAAGATTCCACCGGAGCCTTGTTCCACCAGAAGTGGCCGATTTCGTGGGCGGTGTTCTTGAGTACATATTCATTGAATGTTCGGGAACTGAGCATAATGAAATTTTTACGGCTGTACCCTCCTGAGGTGCCGGAAGCTGAAAGCAGGAATTTCATGTAAATATCCTCATCTCCCGCAATTTTATAAAGGCGTCGGAAGAATTTCAAGGCATTGTGGCAACATTGAAGTGCCGAGTCTGCACCGGCATCCGGGAAGTCTGTATAGATAAGTTCAATGGTAGTTCCGTTATCATTGATGCGGCGGCTTTTCAGCATGGGTGAAGCCAGGATAACATTGTCGAAATTCTCCCAAGGTTGCTCCATTTCCCATATCCCTTCTTCTGTATGGGAAATAATACCTGAGCCGCTCACCGTATAACCGTCAGTGATGCCGATTCGTAAGTGCGAATAATCTGCCCGGTTACCGTTGCAGACAGGATACCATCCCGTATAGTAACCAAGTTCAATCCAATGGTCATTGAATGATTTTGCAGGGCCCTGCACTTCCTGCATGTAGAGTGTGTAACGGGTATTTATGCGGCAGCGGTCATCGGCTCCTGCCGGCCGGTAGAGGGTCAAGGTCCGTCCGTCGGGAATGAATTGGGCAGGTGCTGGGGCAAGCGTATCGAAACGGTAGGTTATCTCCCGGCTGCTGTGGCGTAGTGTGTCGATACGGGCATGGCGCCATAGTACCAACGAGATTGAGTCACTGTCATGGAAATCGACTTCAAACGAACCGCCAACTTCGACTTGTCGGTTCGGTACATCAATCTGTACGGTTAAGTCATAACTGACAATGCGCGGAGATTCTTGTGCCCGAAGCATGGGGGAGAAAAGGAGGCATATTGTAAAGCTGGCAATTGTAAGTTGTAGTTTCATGGTACATCAATTTTAGAGTGATAGTAACTGGGAGATTTTGCCTATGCAATCTATGCAAAAGTAGTATTTTTAAAGGAATATTAAGATGGATGGCTGGATATAATTTATGAAAAGACTACCTCGTTGTTGTTCATTTGTAAGATTGTCGTACTTTTGCCTTTAAAGATAAATATATTTATGAAAAGGATATTGTTGCTGTTAATTTTATCCGTCTGCCTGCTCCCATTATGGCCCCAAGAGACGGTAACTCCGGTGAAGCCGCTCTCTGCGCGGATTGATGCGTTGATAGAACACAAACTTCCCGCAGGCTCTAATGTGGCCATTTCGGTCTATGACCTGACTGCCGGAAAGCCCTTGTACGGCTATCAGGCGGACAAGCTTTCCCGTCCCGCTTCCACCATGAAGCTGCTGACCACCATTACCGCCCTTTCCCGTCCCGAAGCCGACGAGCCGTTCCGTACGGAAGTGTGGTATCAGGGAACCATTGAGCGCGATACCTTGCAGGGGGATATGTATGTGATAGGCGGTTACGACCCGGAGTTTGATGAAGAGGCATTGGATTCCCTGGTGGCTACCGTGGCCCGTTTCCCCTTCTCTGTCATCAAAGGCAAGGTGTATGGAGATGTCTCCATGAAAGACTCCTTGTACTGGGGCAGCGGCTGGTTGTGGGATGATACTCCCTATTCCTTCCAGCCCTACCTCTCACCGCTGATGCTGAATAAAGGAGTGGTGAAGGTTACCGCCACACCCGGCGAACGGGGCGACAGCGCACGCCTTGAATGCACTCCCGCCTCTTCCTATTATACACTGACGAACAAGACCCAAAGCCGTACCCCTTCTGCCGGACGTTTCCGTGTGTCGCGCGACTGGCTGGTGAACGGGAACAACATCACCGTGACGGGCAACGTCGATGCCCGCCGTGCAGGTACGGTCAATATATTTTCTTCGCAGGACTTCTTCATGCATACCTTTATGGAACGGTTGCAGGCACGAGGCATCCGGTGCATTCCGGCGGCAGAAGCGGAAGTCTCTTACCTCTTCGGTGAGTTCCGGCAAGACAGCCTCTCCGTACGGATGGCTTCCTACGAAACTTCCGTGCAGGATGTGGTGAAACAGATAATGAAGGAGAGCGATAATCTCAATGCCGAAGCCATGCTCTGCCGGTTGGGTGTGCAGAGCAGCGGAAAGAAGCGTGTCTCTGCCGAGGACGGGCTTTCCGCCATCCGCATGCTGATAAAAGAGATGGGATATAACCCCGATAGGTATAATCTGGCAGATGGTTGCGGCCTTTCCAATTACAACTACATTTCACCGGAACTCTTGGTTTCTTTCCTGCGATATGCCTACTCGCGTACGGATGTTTTCCAGAAACTTTATAAGGCTTTGCCCATTGGCGGCGTGGACGGTACACTGGAGTTCCGCATGAAGAAAGGCACCCTTTCCCACAGAAATGTACATGCCAAGACGGGTTCCTTTACCGCCATCAACTGCCTGGCCGGCTACCTTAAAGCCCGCAACGGACACGAGATAGCCTTTGCCATCATGAACCAGAATGCACTGTCGGGCAGGGAAGCACGCGCTTTCCAGGATGCGGTGTGTGATGAAGTGATACGTTGAGGTTTAGCCATCGTAAAGTTGACCTTTAGCGTCGTAAAGTTAAGGTTTAGCTTCCTAATGCAGACCTTTACGGAGTGAGCCCCAAGAGTAGGGGAAATCATTCCTCTTTCGTATTGCGGTAGCGTGCCGGAGACATACCCAGATAAGACTTCACATACTTCCCGAAGAAAGACTGGTTGGGGAAATTAAATTCTTCTGCAATCTCCTTGATGGACTTGTCCGAATGCTTCAGCCGGTACTTGATGTGCTCGATGGCACTTTCGTTAATCAAGTCAAGCGGTGTACGTCCGCATGCCTGCTTGATGACCTTCGAAAAGTGTTTGGGACTATAGCAGAGTGCATCGGCATAATATCCTACAGAACGGTGTATGCCGTTGTCTTTGGACAACATCTCTATAAACTTACGCAGGATATAGTCGGACTGTTTGATGCTTTCTTTTGTATCGACTGTCATTTCTGAAGGGTTCACTTCTTTGTTGAGGTGTCCCAACATCTCACAGAAAATGGCAGAAAACAAGTATTGCATCACTTCCCTGTGATAGTGATGAGGCTCGTCGTTTATCTTTGCCATAAGCAGTTCTCGGTAGAATTTGAAGATTTCCTTGTCCCCTTCCTCCCCGACAGACTTTATGGGATTGTTGTGGATATGCATAACGGTATTCCATGTATCCTTCTCCATCTTGACCACGCGTTGTAGGAACTGTGTGGAGAATGCGGCAAGCCTTATCTTGTGCTTCGGGCTTACCATCGCGTGGCTGATAATGGTATTGGGAAGGCCGAGCAGTAAGTCGCCTGCTTCCAGTTGGTAGGTTTTGTAGTTGACGTCCAACTGGATGCAGCCTTCTAGACAGATAGCGATAAGGAAGCATCCCAATCTTATTGTATCTTCATTGTAGGGGCTTCCCTCCAGACTGTTGATTATGACAAAGTCATTGTCTACATAGTCAAGGACATGTTCGCTGTTTTTAAAGTCCGCGATTTCTACGATTTTTATGTTCCCTTTCTCCATATTCTTCCTTTTTCGTTTTGCAAAGTTGGTGAATAATGGGAAATATGGGATGTTCCATTATGCGGCTTTCTTGTTCTATATGTCATTTATAGACAATTCATTAGCCTTAAAAAAGATGAATGTCGAAAAAGGAACATCTTTGGAGTGTAATTGGTCATTATGGCGTTGTTCCTTTCTCCTACTTTTGCCACCAGTTTTAACAAAAAGACAATGAGAAAAAGTATGATTACATTGAACAGGAAATGGATACGGCTGATAGGGATTGTCGGTTGTACAATGTGTTTGGCATCTTGCAAGCAGGCATCGGATGCTTCCGGAATGAAACCTTCTTATGCTACCATGAAAGTGGAGGCGACGGACAAAGAGCTTTCCACTTCGTACTCAGCAACGATACGCGGACGGCAGGACATAGATATTTATCCGCAAGTGTCGGGCACCATCGAGAAGCTTTGTGTGACCGAGGGGCAGAAGGTGCGCCGGGGACAACTGCTTTTCATCATCGACCAGGTTCCCTACAAGGCTGCACTCAAAACGGCCGTTGCCAATGTGGAAGCGGCACGTGCCGCACTGGCTACTGCCGAACTGACTTATAACAGCAACAAGGAATTGTATGCGCAGAAAGTGGTTTCGGAATTCAGCCTGAAGACTGCCGAAAACAGCTACCTTACCGCCAAGGCGCAACTCTCGCAGGCCGAGGCCCAGGAGATAAGCGCACGCAACAACCTCTCTTATACGGAAGTGAAGAGTCCCAGCGACGGGGTGGTGGGGGCATTGCCCTACCGTGCAGGGGCATTGGTCAGCCCCAGCTTGCCGCAACCGCTGACAACGGTCAGTGACAACAGCGACATGTACGTTTACTTTTCCATGACCGAGAACCAGTTGCTCGCCCTGACACGCCAGTACGGCAGCATGGACGAGGCGCTGAAGAACATGCCGGCGGCAGAGCTGCGTCTGAACGACAATTCCGTCTACGACAAGAAAGGTACCATCGAGTCCATCAGTGGTGTCATCGACCGCCAGACGGGTACGGTAGTGGCACGCGTGGTCTTCCCCAACGAATCGCGCCTGCTCCATAGCGGGGCATCGGGCACGGTGGTGGTGCCTGCCACGTATAAGAACTGCATTGTGATTCCGCAAGAAGCCACCGTACAGTTGCAGGACAAGACATTGGTATACAAGGTAGTGGATGGCAAGGCCGTCTCTACCCTGATTACCGTGGCAGGAATAAATGACGGACGCGAATACGTGGTGCTGGACGGACTGAAAGTGGGTGACGAGATTGTTTCCACAGGTGCCGGACTGCTGCGCGAAGGAACGCAAGTGAAATGATGATTGCTATTTTATCAACTATCAATGACCCATTAAGATGAAAGGAAATATATTTATAAAACGGCCGGTGATGGCTATCTCCATCTCCGTACTGATTCTGGTGATAGGGCTCATTTCGCTCTTTACGCTGCCGGTGGAACAATATCCTGACATTGCGCCTCCTACGGTATATGTCAGTGCCAACTACACCGGCGCCGATGCCGAAGCCGTGCTGAACAGTGTCATCATGCCGTTGGAGGAGAGCATCAACGGTGTGGAGAACATGATGTACATCAGTTCTACCGCCACCAATGCCGGTTCTGCCACCATACAAGTCTATTTCAAGCAGGGCACGGACCCCGACATGGCTGCGGTGAACGTACAGAACCGCGTATCCAAGGCGCAGGGACTGCTGCCCGCCGAAGTGACGAAAATCGGTGTGACTACCCAGAAGCGGCAGACCAGCTTCCTGCAAATCGGCGCTTTGGTGAGCACCGACGGGCGCTACGACCAGACGTTCCTTGCCAATTACCTCGACATCAACGTGATTCCGCAAATCAAACGTATCGAAGGTGTGGGTGACGTAATGGAGCTGGGTGATACCTACAGTATGCGCATCTGGCTGAAACCGGAACGGATGGCGCAGTATGGACTGGTCCCTTCGGATGTGACCGCCGTATTGGGCGAGCAGAACATCGAAGCGCCTACCGGTTCGCTGGGCGAGAATTCAAAGAACGTGTTCCAGTTTACGATGAAGTATCGCGGACGTCTGAAGAGTGTGGAGGAATTCCAGAACACGGTGGTACGCTCGCAGAGTGACGGTTCCGTGCTCCGTCTGAAGGACGTGGCGGATGTGGAGCTGGGTACGCTGACCTATAGTTTCCGCAGTGAGATGGACAGCAAGCCGGCGGTACTTTTCATGATGTTCCAGACGGCAGGCTCCAACGCAACCGCCGTCAACAAGCAGATTACCGCACAGATAGACGAGATGAGGAAGAGCCTGCCCGAAGGGACGGAATTTGTGACGATGATGAGTTCCAACGACTTCCTCTTCGCTTCCATACACAATGTGGTGGAGACACTGGTCATTGCCATTATACTGGTAATTCTGGTGGTGTATTTCTTCCTGCAGGACTTCAAGAGTACGCTTATACCCTCCATTTCCATTATCGTGTCGCTGGTCGGCACGTTTGCCTGCCTGGTGGCTGCGGGGTTCAGTCTCAATATCTTGACGCTGTTTGCGTTGGTGCTTGCCATCGGTACGGTGGTGGACGATGCCATCGTGGTGGTGGAGGCGGTGCAGTCCAAGTTCGATGCCGGATACAAGTCCCCTTACCTTGCCACGAAGGATGCGATGGGCGATGTGACGATGGCCATCATCTCTTGTACCTGCGTGTTCATGGCGGTATTTATCCCCGTGACGTTTATGGGCGGTACTTCGGGCGTGTTCTATACGCAGTTCGGTGTCACGATGGCAACGGCGGTGGGCATCTCCATGATTTCGGCATTGACGCTTTGTCCCGCCTTGTGTGCCATCATGATGCGTCCGTCGGACGGTACGAAGAGTGCGAAGAGCATCAACGGACGGGTGCGTGCGGCATACAATGCCTCGTTCAACGCCGTGCTGGGCAAATATAAGAAAGGTGTGATGTTCTTCATCCACCACCGCTGGATGGTGTGGACTTCATTGGCGGCTACCGTCGTATTGCTGGTTTACCTGATGAGTACCACCAAGACGGGGCTTGTGCCGCAGGAGGACCAGGGTGTCATCATGGTGAACGTCAGCACGTCTCCGGGAAGCACGCTGGAAGAAACCACGAAGGTGATGAACAAGCTGGAGGACATCCTGAAAAACACTCCCGAGATAGAACACTATTCCAAGGTGGCAGGATACGGATTGATGTCCGGTCAGGGCACTTCCTACGGTACCATCATCATCCGTCTGAAGGACTGGGGCGAGCGGAAGGGGAGCGAACACACGTCCGACGCTGTGGTGGCCCGTCTCAATGCACAGTTCTACGGTGTGAAGGAGGCACAGATATTCAGCTTCCAGCCGGGTATGATTCCGGGCTATGGTATGGGTAACTCCCTGGAGCTGAACCTACAGGACAGAACGGGTGGTGACATGGCTACGTTCTACGAGGCAGTGATACAGTTTCTGGGTGCGTTGAACCAGCGTCCCGAAGTGGCTATGGCGTATACCTCTTATGCCATGAATTTCCCGCAGGTATCGGTAGATGTGGATGCTGCCAAGTGCAAGCGTGCGGGTATCTCGCCGGGTGCGGTGCTCGACGCATTGGGCAGCTATTGCGGCGGTGCCTATATTTCCAACTACAATCAGTTTGGCAAGGTGTACCGCGTCATGATGCAGGCATCGCCCGAATATCGTCTGGACGAACAAGCACTGGGTAATATGTTTGTGCGCAACGGTACGGAGATGGCTCCGGTCAGCCAGTTCGTGACGTTGAATAAGGTGCTCGGTCCGGAGACGGCAAACCGTTTCAATCTGTACAGCGCTATCGCCGCTAATGTGAATCCGGTGGAAGGATATTCGTCCGGTGAAGTGCAGAAAGTGATTGCGGAAGTGGCAGAACAGACATTGCCGCTGGGCTACGGTTACGAGTACGGAGGTATGGCACGTGAGGAAGCCAATACTGGTGGTGCGCAGACTGTCTTTATTTATGCCATCTGTATCTTCCTTATCTATCTCATCCTGGCATGTCTTTATGAGAGTTTCCTGATACCGTTTGCGGTCATCTTCTCCGTACCGTTCGGGCTGATGGGTTCATTCCTCTTTGCCAAGGTTCTGGGATTGGAGAACAACATCTATTTGCAGACGGGTGTGATTATGCTGATTGGCTTGCTCGCCAAGACGGCCATCCTGATTACAGAGTATGCCATCGAGCGGCGCCGCAAGGGAATGGGCATTGTGGAATCAGCTTATTCGGCCGCCCAGGTCCGTTTGCGTCCTATCCTGATGACGGTGCTGACGATGATATTCGGTATGCTTCCGCTGATGTTCTCGAGTGGTGCGGGCGCCAACGGTAACTCTTCGCTGGGTACGGGCGTAGTAGGCGGCATGCTCATCGGAACGCTAGCGCTGCTTTTCGTCGTTCCGGTGTTCTACATCATCTTCGAGTACTTACAGGAGAAGGTTCGTCCGCCAATGGAGGAAGAAGCCGATATGCAGGTATTGCTTGAAAAGCAGAAGAGTGAGGCAGAACGGGCGAAAGATTGAGGAAAATAAAATAAAAACAGATTGGAACAATGAAGAAACATATCATCCTATTGTCCGCCGCCGGTTTGCTGTTCAGCAGTTGCGGCGTGTACACCAAATACAAACCTGCTACCGAGGTCCCCGACGGCCTCTACGGGGAAGAAATAGCCACTTTTACGGAGAGCCTCGCCGGTTCTCCGGCTGCCACCGAAGACAGCCTGGACCTTGGCCTGGGCGGCATGGACTGGCACGAGCTTTTCACCGACCCACATCTGCAGGCACTCATCGGACAAGGGTTGCAGAACAATACCGACTACCAGTCGGCACAGCTCCGCGTGGAGGAAGCCGAAGCCACCCTGCTGTCCGCAAAGCTTGCCTTCCTGCCCTCCTTTACCCTTGCGCCGCAGGGCACGGTGAGCAGCTTTGACAGCCGCAAGGCCACACAGACCTATTCGCTGCCCGTTACTGCCAGTTGGGAGCTGGATGTTTTCGGTCGCATGCGCAATGCCAAGAAACAGTCGAAGGCGCTCTATGCGCAGAGTCAGGACTATCGCCAGGCCGTGCGTACCCAGCTCATTGCCGGGATAGCCAATACTTACTATACCCTGCTGATGCTGGACCAGCAGCTTGCCATCTCCAGGCAGACCGAAGAGACGTGGCGGGAAACCGTTGCTTCCACCCGTGCCCTGATGAATGCGGGCATGGCGAACGAGTCCGCCGTGTCGCAGATGGAGGCCACGTACTATCAGGTGCAGACTTCCGTGCTTGATTTGGAAGAACAGATAAACCAGGTGGAGAACAGCCTTGCGCTGTTGCTGGCAGAGACGCCCCGTCATTACGAGCGCGGTGTGCTGGCAGAGCAGCAGTTCCCTGTGGGCTTTTCTATAGGGATTCCTGTTCAGATGCTTTCCTGCCGTCCTGATGTCCGTTCGGCTGAGCGGACACTGGAAGCGGCGTTCTACGGCACCAATGCGGCGCGCTCTGCCTTCTATCCCTCCATCACGCTGGGCGGGAGTGCGGGCTGGACCAATTCTGCCGGTTCAATGATTGTGAATCCCGGCAAGTTCCTGGCTTCGGCAGTGGGTTCGCTGACGCAGCCGCTCTTTGCCCGCGGGCAGGTCATTGCACAGTACCGCATAGCCCGTGCCCAGCAGGAGGAGGCTTCCCTTGCCTTCCAGCAGACATTGCTGAATGCAGGCAGCGAGGTGAACGATGCCTTGACTGCCTGGCAGACAAGCCTATCCAAAAGCGAACTGCTGGACAAGCAGGTAGCTTCCTTGCAGACAGCTGCCCGCAGCACTTCCCTGCTGATGGAGCATGGCAACACCACCTATCTGGAGGTGCTTACCGCCCGGCAAACATTGCTCAACGCACAACTGGCACAGACGGCAAACCGATTTTCTGAAATACAAAGCCTGATTAACCTCTACAAGGCGTTAGGGGGAGGTCAGGAATAGAGTGTCATCATACTACTCTCTCTGCATCTTCACTTTAAATGTGAAGGAAGGGCTGTCCGGGAAGTGATTCCAGGCAGCCCGTTTTCAATGAATAGGAGGGATCAAATGGAGGCAAGTATTTCTCTGGACAAATTATTGCAGTTTTTCACTCAATGCGAACGATAAGCGTTGGCTCGGTGAGAGATCGATTGAAGAAACTGAAAAGGAAACTGAAGCAAAAGATAGTGAGTTTACCGGTAAGAAGGAGGTTTTGCCAGGAATTGATACAGGGATGTAGTAGGTACTGAAATAGCTTGTTGTTGGAACTATAGATGCAGCGTGTTCCATCTATATATGCAACGCGTTGCATATATAGATCCAGCAAACCGGAAATATACATGCAACGCGGTATATCTTTCGGGCGGTTTTTCTCCGCCTTTTTAGGGAGCAGTTTATTTATACTGTGCCCAGTCTACATTCTTCATGTCTCCACTTTTGGCCAGCTCAGCGTGCATAGCCAGTGCGGCGCGCAGGGCATGGGGAGTCTGTGACTTGCCGTCGGTCAGTTTCAGGTAATCCCACAGAATGTTCTTGTAGTCCGGATGGACACAGTTTTCGATGATGGCTTGTGCACGTTCTTTCGGACTCTTGCCGCGGAGGTCGGCCACACCTTGTTCGGTGATGATGATGTTGACGTCATGCTCCGTGTGGTCCATGTGCGAAACCATCGGCACGATAGCCGAGATTTTACCTTCCTTGGCAACGGACGGACAAGTGAAGATGGAGATATAGGCATTGCGGGTGAAGTCACCGCTTCCGCCGATGCCGTTCATCATCTTGGTTCCGCCGATGTGCGTGGAGTTCACGTTGCCGTAGATGTCGGCTTCGATGGCGGTGTTGATGGAGATAACACCGAGTCGGCGCACCACTTCCGGGCTGTTGGAGATTTCCGACGGACGGAGCACCAGCTTGTCGCGGAAGAAGTCCATATCCTGGTAGATGCCTTCCAGACAGTCGTTCGTTACGGTCAGTGAGCAGGCGCTGCCGAATTTCACGCGGCCTTCGCGGATAAGTCCGATAACGGAGTTCTGGATGACTTCTGTGTACATTTCAAAAGCGGGGATGGTCTTGTCACGTCCCAAAGCACCCAATACGGCATTGGCAATGTTACCCACACCGGATTGCAGCGGCAGGAAGGTAGGCGGAATGATTCCGCGTTTCATGTCGGCGGCAAGGAAGTCGGCCACGTTCTGTCCGATTTTGTCGGTCAGCGGGTCGGCGGCGGCAAACGAACGTGCCTCGTCCGGCCAGTTGGTCTCCACTACGCCGACAATCTTTTTCGGGTCTACCTGGATGTAGGGCAGGCCGATACGGTCACTCGGTTTGTAGATGGGGATTTCGCGGCGGTAAGGAGGGTCGAGGGGTTCGTAGACGTCGTGCAGGCCCATGGCGTTCTTGCTGTGGGCGGCATTCAGTTCCACGATAATCTGGTCGGCCAGGCGGCAGACAGTCGGAGCGATACCGCCGGCTGCCGTCAGGTAGATTTTACCGTCGGGAGTAACCTCGCATGCCTCGATGATGGCAACGTTTACTTTTCCCATGAAACCATAGCGTACTTCCTGCGCCATCTGTGAGAGATGGATGTCGTTGTAGGCTATTTCGCCATTGTTCACGGCTTTGCGGAAGTCGGAGTTGGTGGTGTAGGGCGCGCGGTAGCGGATGGCCTTGACGCGCGAGAGCACACCGTCGCAAGAGTCTCCGGTAGAAGCACCGGTGAAGATACCTATCTGGAACGGGTTTCCTTTTGCATGTTCTGCTTCCGCGATTTTTGCTAATTCAGCCGTAACGGCTTTGGCTGTTCCTGCGGGAGTAAATCCGCTCAAGCCGATGTTGTAGCCATGTTTAATCAGGCTCGCAGCTTCTGCTGCCGAAATGTAATTGAGTGCCATAATATAAATAGTTATTTTTTCGTGTAAAGATTCTGAAGGGGCTCGTAATTGGTTCTGCAATTATCGACTGTCTTTAATATTTCCGTTGAAGTATTTCTGACCAGATGATGGCTTTCCTCGCTTCTTCTGCCGAGTGGATGCCGTATTCGGACGTTACTTCATCGGATTCCTGCGGACGGGATGCCGGGGAGGGAGGGGAAGCCTTTATGGAAGTGTGCTTGGATTTGGCAGACGGTTTGGATACCGGCTTGGGCTTTTCTGCCGGCTTGGGGCCTTCGGGAATAAAGCCTCCGTAAGTATCTCCGCCCCAGTATTCGGGCAGTGGGTTGTCAACGTCGGGCATAGGTATGTCGGGACTCTTGTCAGCATTTTTATTTGCTTCTTTCTTAAACTGCTTGACGAGTCCGATTACTATGACAGCCGCAACTAACAGAAACTTGAAGACATCTTCCATATTCTTTTTGATTTTCCACCCAAAGATAGTGCAATTATCTCTTATCTTTGCTTTTGGGCAAAGTTAATTATTTAATCTGATTACAGCCAAGGAATTGGTAATAAAAAAGGGCAGCTTCACAGCTCCCCTTAATTTTTTTAACCTAAACCTTAACTAT
>ENA-OQRC01000615-OQRC01000615.1-human-gut-metagenome-genome-assembly--contig:-NODE-615-length-27661-cov-6.155546_pt1 | contig 27661 bp, 18 predicted proteins | sample MGYA00243236_ERZ505102 | MGnify/ENA primary metagenome ERZ505102 (study PRJEB26097, sample SAMN02712089) | human gut metagenome | biome: Gut microbiome | host: Homo sapiens | place: Denmark: Copenhagen... | reverse complement strand
AAAAACATAACTCGCAAGCTCAGACAATGATTTTTTGACTGCTAACGGCCAATTTGTATACTTAAGAAATACTAACCATGACCTCATATGCACGCAACCAGGCTATCTTACTTTTCTTCCTCACATTATCGCATGCTGTTTTGCACAAATATTCATCGATGGTTTGTTGTTTTTCTTATTTGTTTTATTCGTTCTCATGAAAAATGTGTTTTTTAGATCTCTTGACAAGTATTGTGATTTTTTTATAATGATACATATAATATCTATAGTATTACTATAGCTCAGAATAGTGTGCAAGTTAGTATGAAGTACTGGAATGTTATCAAAAGTATAGGAAATATTACAGTGTAACATAAGCAATAACTCGCATTTCATGTATATAAAGGGCAATATCATTTGGCTGTTCAAGAGATTTGTGATAAAAAAAAATATTGATTACTATCCACAAATTTACTTATATAAGGTAATATATCCCAAAAAGTATGTTGAAGATTAATGAGCGAGACTGTTATAGGGACATAATTTGGATGGTTTTGTAGATAAGAATTAATAGGCAGAGTTTTTTGGTGTAATGTGATATTAAGAAGATAGCGCACTATGTGATTAGATTAAAAGATTGTGTTGATAAGGAGATGTTAAAATGCGTCCGAGTCAGTATCATTACATAAAATGTGCTGTAACAAGAACTGCATACAACCGAAAAATGCAGAAAAAACGTGCTAAAAAGCGTAAGAAAGAACTTAGGGAGAAAAATAGGCAAAACAGGATTTATACTTTTCAAAAAAAATTAGAAAACACTTCTGTCACTTACGAACCACCTGGATTCAAGATCACAATGTTTGCACTGGCAGAATTTTTCTTCGGAATATTAACACTTTTTCAGATGATCAGTTTTTTTGTGAAATGGAAAAAGTATGTGAAAGTAAACGGTATAATCGGCACTATAATTCTATTCATACTAAACATAGTAATTTGGGGTGGATTAACATATCTATTCTCATATTTAATAAAAGCGGACAAGAAAAAAGGCACTGACGATTTGCAATTTGATGATAGTACATATCACCTTACCAAAGAGAAATCTTTAACTGATCGTGCCAATGCAGTCCTTGAACATGAGTATAAAATCCTTGTGGAAGACTTAAATAAATTGGATGTCGAAAGAACAAATGTTTCGGTCGAAGAAATCAAGAAAGATATAGAGATTCCATCTGAACAAATCAACAAAATGAAGAAGCAAAATGATGTTCAAAAAACAATAACTCCGAAAAAACATTTTGAATTCAAATATGCAGTTGTAGAAAATCCAGATCCTTACTTAAAAGAAGCATCAGAACTATTTATCAAAAACGGAAAAGCTTCTGTCGGAATGTTACAAAGAACTTTTAAAATTGGATTTTATCGTGCGGATCGCATTCTGAAACAGCTTGAAAAAATGGAAATTGTCGGTTCTGAGTACGGGACACATCCAAGAGAAGTTCTTGCATCACCAGAAGATATAGAGGTAGCTTTTTCGAATATAACTTTCCGAACGGTTCCCCAAGAAGAAAAAGTTAAAAGAGAAGAGAATGAACATATAAAGAATTTTTCCGATGCTTTCGCTGCTCTGTGTGTTGCAAATTGTGAACTGGACAAAGAACAGAATTATACCGATGATGTTACTGGTGGAAACGTAAAATATAATGAAAAACGTTTTGACAATCTTACGAACGATTCTGTCATAAGTCAAATAGTATCAGATGAAAAAATCAAGGAAGTTTCTGATAAAATCTTACATGTATATAGCGAAATTGGATTAATGGTTATGATAGACGGTGTATTATGCACAAATCAGTATGTTGTCCTGAAAATAAAACCGATGTACGGAACCCGTATAAATGGCATAATTTCTCTTCAAAATACTATCGAAAGTACTATTGGAATGAAGTCATTAATGAATGTTATGTATAAAAAGGGATATATTGGAATTTTACTTCCAATCCATCAATTTATAAAGAAGAAAGAAGATAAAAATCCTATCACTGATGAGTAATCAGTGGTAGAATTGGGGAAAGCGTAATCTGTGTATAGCCGGGGAGTTGTGGTGGAAGCCGTGACTTTCTGGCTTTTTTATACACTTCCGGTACCACAACGGTTACGGCTCTGCTTTTTAATCATTACAGCATGCGATACCCACGGAATAAAACTTAGGAACTCTTTCCACCGACGGAATCTGAACAGGAAAGAGTTCCTAAGTTTTATGCAGGTCCGGGTAACGACCGCTTCATGCATTAAATATCCTTTATAGTTCCATCAATCCCAATCGTCACCACCTGCCAAGGAATAAACTTCCCGCTTGCTTTTAACGCTTCTGTAGCGGCATGCTCCAGTCCTCCGCAGCAAGGAACTTCCATACGGACGATAGTAAGACTTTTGAAATCATTATGCTTGATGATCTCGGTTAATTTCTCCGTATAATCAACTGCATCCAGCTTCGGACATCCAATCAGTACAACGTGATTCTTAATGAACTGGTTGTGGAAGTTGCCATATGCATATGCCGTACAGTCGGCTGCGATCAGCAGATTTGCATTCTGGAAATATGGTGCGCTCAGCGGAGCAAGCTTGATCTGGACCGGCCACTGACGAAGCTGACTTTCCATGAAGTAAGCGGTCGGTGTACTTCCTGACATATTATTAGAAGCACTTGCATCATTATTATGAGTGTGTTCAACCGAACGTGCCATAGAACCCGGACATCCACCATGAGGAGCAGTGTGTTGAATTTCACGAGCCATAGAACCCGGACATCCACCATGATGTGGAGCTGGTGCATCATTATCGTGAGCATGTGCTTTTTTTGCATCAAGGTGTTTCTTAAGTGCTTCCGGTCCTTTGGCGGCAAGATGTGCTTTTACTGCATCATCATCATAAGCATCCGCTTCACGTTCTTCAAATGTGATTGCATTTGTCGGACAGGCCGGCAGACAGTCACCAAGGCCATCGCAAAAATCATCGCGCATTAATCGGGCTTTTCCATCAACCATCTGAATGGCACCTTCGTGACAGGCGTTGGCACATGCACCGCATCCGTTACATTTTTCTTCATTTATATGGATTATTTTTCTGATCATAATGATTCTCCTTTTCTTAAAAATAGAAATATGTTTAAAATGGTATCAGTTGTTTTGCAGGTATTAGTGTACTATAAAGAAGAAAAAGAATGTTGTTGGAATAACAACAAAAATAAAAATAATTACAATACCGCAATTAAGATGTCCGTAATGTATCTGAAATAATGGATGTTAAGTATGGAAAAATGACAGAAGAATGTGTTAAAATTTTTCACAGAGCTGATATTTCTGCAAGCAAAATACAAAAATCAGAAACAGAAGCATTATAATTTGAAAAATATAATATAGGAAAAGAGGAAGATATATGGCACAGATTTATGCATCGAAAACAAATGAAATTCAGAAGTATGAGACAGAGCATGAGAATGAAGTACGTCATCTGGCCGGGGAATGTATGGTCCTTTTGGAGAATGACGGCGTATTACCATTTTCAGATAAGATAAAGAAGATTGCATTATATGGAACGGGAGCCAGACATACGGTGAAAGGAGGAACAGGATCCGGAGATGTCAATGTAAGAAAAACAGTTTCAATCGCACGGGGATTAGAAGAAGCCGGATTTGAGATCGTGACAGAAGACTGGCTTGACAGATACGACCGGGATCTGGAAGAGGCGCAGAAAACATATTTGAAAAAGTTAAAAGATATGTCAGATGAGACGGGAGAGCCATCGGTAATCCTTGGGTTCAAACATCCGTTTCAGGAACCGGAGCAGCCAATTGTCGAAGAGACAGATATCAAAGAGGCAGATGCGGCCATTTATGTGCTTGCAAGAAATTCCGGAGAGGGAAAAGACCGGCGGGCAGAAAAAGGAGATTATTATCTGAGTGACAGAGAATTGCAGAACATCCGGTTTATGACGGAAAATTATTCGAATTGTGTTGTATTATTGAATACAGGAGGCGTGATAGATCTGACAGAATTGCGGAAGATTTCCGGAGTGCAGGCAATCCTTCTGACCGGACAGACTGGAAATATGGGTGGCCATGCAGTGGCGGATGTCTTGATGGCTAAAACAGTTCCGTCAGGAAAATTAACAGATACATGGGCAAGATCTTATGATGACTATCCGTCATCGAGAACTTTCAGTTACCGCGATGACAATCTGGATGATGAATACTATAGTGACGGGATTTATGTCGGATATCGCTATTTTGATACATTTGGAATCATGCCGTTGTATTGCTTTGGGTATGGAAAAGGATACACGGATTTCTCATTGGTGACCAAAGAAGTGACCGCAGATGAAAAGCTGGTAAAGGTAGAAGTGGAAGTGACGAATATCGGTAAGGTATATCCGGGAAGAGAAGTCGTACAAGTTTATTATTCGGCACCGGATGGAGTTATGGAAAAACCAACACAGGAGCTTGCAGGATTTGCCAAGACAAAGCTTCTCATGCCGGGAGAAAAAGAAGTGGTAACAGTTACATTTGCGACAGAAGATATGGCATCTTATGACAGTTATGATGCAGCATGGGTCATGGAGGAAGGCGAGTATACGATTCGTGTGGGGAACAGTTCACGTACAACGGAAGTAGCCGCGATCATAGATCTGGATGAAACAGTTCAGACGGTTCTTTTAAAGAATGTGATGAAGGATAAGGAATTTGTAAAAGAGATTCATCATATGGTCCCAATCTTTGACCTGGAACTGGATGACACACCATTTATGCGTCCGATATTGATCTATGCGGAAAACTTTAAGAAAAAGATCATGGAATATGAAGTGCTACGTACTACGCTGGAAGATAAAAGACCGGACGAGATATTAACACTGGAGGATGTGAAGAAGGGGGCAGCATCACTCGAAGAATTGGTTGCACAGCTTACGGTAGAAGAGATGGCCGATCTTTGTGTCGGAACCGAACGACTGGAAGAAGGCGGTAATGTAATCGGGTCATCTTCTGCATGTGTGCCGGGAGCAGCAGGGGATACGACGTCGGCACTGATCGAGAAGCGGAAGATCCCGAATCTGATCCTTGCAGATGGACCGGCAGGATTACGGTTACAGACACATTTTAAAACGGATAAAGAAGGCAATAAATTACCGGGTGGGGAACAGTTCGGAATGGAAATTGCACCGTTTGCGAAAGAGCAGCCGGAAGGAGCGCAGGATTATTACCAGTACTGTACGGCAATCCCGATTGCGACGACACTTGCGCAGTCATGGGATGTGGATCTTATCAAGAGAATGGGTGAGATTGTCGGAGAAGAGATGGAACAATTTCATATTCACCTGTGGCTGGCACCGGGCATGAATATTCACAGAAATCCATTGTGTGGAAGAAACTTTGAATATTATTCGGAAGATCCACTGCTTACCGGACTGTGTGCGGCAGCCGATACAAAGGGTGTACAGTCTTACAAAGGACATGGAACGACGATCAAGCATTTTGCGGCAAATAATCAGGAAGACAACCGTATGTTCACGAACGCACATATCAGCGAACGTGCATTAAGAGAAATCTATCTGAAAGGATTCGAAATTGCGGTGAAGACAGCACAGCCATATGCGATCATGACATCGTATAATCTGATCAATGGAACACATGCCGCCAATCATTATGACATGCTTCAGAATGTAGCGCGTGATGAATGGGGATTTGAAGGCTTTATTATGACAGACTGGTATACGTCTCAGGATACGACGGCACTTGGAATGGTATCAGAAAGCGGGAAATACAGCTATTCCGATGGTGTACAGTGCATTAAGGCAGGAAATGATCTTCAGATGCCAGGATGCAGGAAAAATGTAGAGGATATTGTAGACGGCGTAAAAAATGGAAGGATTACCAAAGCGGATCTCCAGAGATGTGCAAAACATATCCTTGGAATTGCGTTAAAAACAATATAAACGAAAAAGAATAAAGTGATTAACAGGCAGACAATATATTATAAGTAGTCTGCCTGTTTGCGTTGATGTGCATTCGAAAGAAGTGGTAATCAGAAGGTTTTTTACATTTTCTAAAAAATATCTAAACAGTGTTGACAAAAATATGTGAGAGTGCTATCTTAATAGTCGAAAGGTGTTAGCACTCAGATAAAAAGAGTGCTAATAACCAGAAACCGAAAGGAGGAGGTACCGGTGATAAATCATGAAGAGATGAGTGAAAGAAAACTGAAAATACTTCATGCAATCATCCAGAATTATCTGGAGACAGGTGAACCGGTTGGTTCCAGAACGATTTCCAAGTACACGGATCTGAATCTTAGTTCAGCAACGATCCGTAATGAGATGGCAGATCTGGAAGAGATGGGATATATCATCCAGCCTCATACGTCGGCAGGACGTATTCCTTCGGATAAAGGATACAGGCTCTATGTAGATATGCTGATGGAGGAGAAAGAGCAGGAGCTGAATGAGATGCAGGATCAGATGCTTGACAAAGCAGATAAGATGGATCAGCTTTTGAAACAGGCAGCAAAGGTTCTTGCAACGAATACCAACTATGCAACGATGGTTTCGACTCCGATGAACAATTCAAACAAGATTAAGTTCATCCAGTTATCTATGGTAGATGAGGAACAGGTGATCGCAGTCATCGTACTGGGAGGCAATGTGATCAAGAATAAGATCATTAACATTGATGAGCCGATCAGCAATGAGAATCTGTTAAAGCTGAATATGCTGCTGAATACAACACTCAACGGCATGTCGATCGAAGAAATCAACCTGGGATTGATCGCCAGATTAAAGGAGCAGGCAGGAATCCACAGTCAGGTAGTCGGATATGTACTGGATGCAGTTGCAGATGCGATTCATGTAGATGATGATATGCAGATCTACACAAGCGGTGCGACGAACATTTTCAAATATCCGGAGCTGAGTGATAACCAGAGCGCACAGGAAATCATCAGTGCATTTGAAGAAAAACAGCAGTTATCCGAACTGGTTACACAGACCCTGGCACAGGATGAGAATACCGGCATTCAGGTATATATCGGAGATGAGACTCCGGTACAGACTATGAGAGACTGCAGTGTCGTAACTGCAACCTACGAACTGGGTGATGGTATGAAGGGAACGATAGGAATTATCGGACCGAAACGTATGGATTATGAACATGTTTTAAAATCTATGAAACGTCTCCAGACAGAACTGGATCAGATGTTCCATAAGAATGATAGAAAGGTGGAATAACCCTTGGAAAATAAGCAGGAAAAAAGCCAGGAAGATATGGTAAAAGAAGCTGTAGAAGAGGCAAAAAAGTCCGCTGCTGAAGCAAAAGAAGCAGAGACGGATACAGACAAGACAACAGAAACTTCTGAAAAAGTGGAAAACGAAGAAGCCGAAGAGACAGCGAAAGATACAGAAAAGAAATCTGGCAAAAAATTATTTGGCAAGAAAAAAGATAAAAAAGACGAGAAGATCGAAGAGCTTACAGATAAGCTTACCCGTCAGATGGCAGAGTTTGATAACTTCCGCAAACGTACAGAAAAGGAAAAATCCCAGATGTACGAAGTTGGAGCGAAAGATATCATAGAGAAGATTCTTCCAGTTGTAGACAACTTTGAAAGAGGTCTGGATGCAGTGAAGGAAGAAGACAAAGAAGATCCGTTCGTTCAGGGAATGGAGAAGGTGTATAAACATCTGCTTACCACTCTGGAAGGAATCGAGGTTAAGCCTATTGAAGCAGTAGGCCAGCCGTTTGATCCGAATTTCCACAACGCAGTGATGCATGTGGAAGATGAAAACTTCGGTGAGAATATTGTTGCCGAGGAATTTCAGAAGGGCTACACATACCGTGATTCAGTTGTAAGACACAGCATGGTAAAAGTAGCAAACTAGAAACAAGAACATTCACAATTATCAGAATAAAAAATCATACAGGAGGAAATTTATCATGGGTAAAATTATAGGTATTGATTTAGGAACAACAAACAGCTGTGTAGCCGTAATGGAAGGTGGACAGCCAACAGTTATCGCCAACACAGAAGGCGCAAGAACAACACCATCTGTAGTAGCATTTACAAAGACAGGTGAGCGTCTTGTCGGAGAACCTGCAAAACGTCAGGCAGTAACAAACGCAGAGAGAACAATCTCTTCTATCAAGAGAGAGATGGGAACCGACTACAAGGTAACAATTGAAGATAAGAAATATTCTCCACAGGAGATTTCAGCAATGATCCTTCAGAAATTGAAAGCAGATGCAGAAGGATATCTTGGAGAGAAAGTAACAGAAGCTGTTATCACAGTTCCGGCTTACTTCAACGATGCTCAGCGTCAGGCTACAAAAGATGCAGGTAAGATTGCAGGACTTGATGTAAAACGTATCATCAACGAGCCAACAGCAGCAGCTCTTGCATATGGTCTTGACAATGAAAAAGAACAGAAGATCATGGTATATGACCTTGGTGGTGGTACATTCGACGTATCTGTTATCGAGATCGGTGACGGAGTTATCGAAGTATTATCTACAGCCGGTAACAACAGACTTGGTGGAGATGACTTCGACCAGAAGATTACAGACTACATGATCGCTGAATTTAAGAAACAGGAAGGTGTTGACTTATCTGCAGATAAGATGGCACTTCAGAGATTAAAAGAAGCAGCTGAGAAAGCTAAAAAAGAACTTTCTTCAGCAACAACAACAAACATCAACCTTCCATTCATCACAGCTACAGCAGAAGGTCCAAAACATTTCGATATGAACCTTACAAGAGCTAAATTTGATGAACTGACACATGATCTTGTACTGAAGACATCTGAGCCGGTACAGAGAGCATTATCAGATGCTGGTATCACAGCTTCTGAACTTGGTCAGGTACTGTTAGTTGGTGGATCTACACGTATCCCTGCAGTACAGGAAGAAGTAAAACGTCTGACAGGTAAAGAGCCAAGCAAATCTCTGAACCCGGATGAGTGTGTAGCACTTGGAGCATCTGTTCAGGGTGGTAAACTTGCAGGAGATACAGGCGCCGGCGACATCCTTCTTCTGGATGTAACTCCACTGTCACTGTCTATCGAGACAATGGGTGGTGTAGCTACTCGTCTGATCGAGAGAAATACAACAATTCCTACAAAGAAGAGCCAGATTTTCTCTACAGCTGCTGATAACCAGACAGCCGTTGATATCAACGTAGTACAGGGAGAAAGACAGTTCGCAAGAGATAACAAATCCCTCGGACAGTTCAGACTGGACGGAATCGCACCAGCTCCACGTGGAATCCCACAGATCGAAGTTACATTCGATATCGATGCAAATGGTATCGTAAATGTATCTGCAAAAGACCTTGGAACTGGAAAAGAACAGCACATCACAATTACAGCAGGATCTAACATGTCTGATGAAGATATCGACAAAGCTGTAAAAGAAGCTGCTGAATTCGAAGCTCAGGACAAGAAACGTAAAGAAGGAATCGATGCTAAGAACGAAGCTGACGCTATGGTATTCCAGACAGAGAAAGCTCTGCAGGAAGTTGGCGACAAGCTTGACGGTGCAGACAAAGCAGCAGTAGAAGCTGACTGCAAAGCTCTGAAAGAATTACTTGAAAAAGCAAATACAGATACTCTTACAGATGAGCAGGTTGCAGAGATCAAAGCAGGTAAAGAAAAACTGACAGAGAGTGCTCAGAAGCTCTTCACAAAGATGTATGAGCAGGCTGGCGCAGCAGCAGGAGCTCAGGGAGCTGGTCCTCAGCCAGGAGCTAATGCAGGAGCAGGCCCGGCACCAGAAGGATTCCAGGGCGACGATGTCGTAGACGGAGATTACAAAGAAGTCTAAGAACATTAAGTGAGGAATAGGAAATGGCAGAGTCAAAAAGAGATTACTATGAGGTGCTTGGGGTCAGTAAAGATGCTGACGAAGCAACTTTGAAAAAAGCATACAGACAGGTTGCCAAGAAGTATCACCCGGATATGAATCCGGGTGATGCTGAAGCTGAAAAGAAGTTCAAAGAAGCTTCTGAGGCGTATGCAGTCTTGAGTGATCCGGAAAAACGCCGTCAGTATGATCAGTTTGGTCATGCTGCTTTTGACGGAAGTGCGGGAGCAGGCGGCGGATATGGCGGATTCGACTTTAACGGTGCTGATTTTGGCGACATTTTCGGAGATATCTTCGGAGATCTGTTCGGCGGCGGACGCAGAGGCGGTCGTGCGAACCAGGGACCGATGAAAGGTATGAATATCCGTAAGAGTGTCAGAATCACATTCGAAGAGGCTGTATTCGGATGCGAGAAAGAATTGGACGTTGTATTAAAAGACCCATGTCCGAAATGTAACGGAACAGGTGCCAAACCGGGAACATCTCCGGAGACTTGTCCGAAATGTGGCGGTAAAGGTCAGGTAGTATATACACAGCAGTCATTCTTTGGAACGGTACAGAATGTACAGACCTGTCCGGATTGCCAGGGAACTGGTAAGATTATTAAAGAAAAATGTCCGGATTGCGGCGGAACAGGCTATGTAGCCAGCAAGAAGAAGATATCCGTATCAATTCCTGCAGGTATTGATAATGGCCAGAGTGTCAGAATTCGTGAAAAAGGTGAGCCGGGTGTAAACGGCGGACCAAGAGGAGATCTTCTGGTGGAGGTTGTGGTATCAAGACATCCAATCTTCCAGCGTCAGGATATGCACATCTTCTCAACGGTACCGATTACATTTGCACAGGCAGCGCTTGGTGCGGATATCCGTATCAAGACGGTAGATGGAGAAGTGATCTACACGGTAAAACCGGGAACCAAGACAGATACAAAAGTACGTCTGAAAGGTAAAGGAGTTCCATCTCTTCGAAATGCACAGGTTCGCGGCGATCATTATGTGACACTTGTGGTCCAGACACCGGAACACTTAAGTGCCGAAGCAAAAGAAGCACTGCGTAAATTCGATGAGCTGACCGGCAATTCCCTCGGAGCAGAGAAATCTGAAAAAGCGGAAGAGCACGAACATAAAGGCAAAAAGAAAAAAGGATTTATGGATAAATTAAAGGAGACCTTTGATGATTAATTTCATCAGAGGTTTCCTCTTTTTTACAAAAAACACTGGCATTCACCGTGGTAAAGTGATATCATATTAAATAAATTAAATTTTTAACAAACTAGGAGGACTCAAATATGTATGCATTTGATGAAATTAAAAAAGCAGACAGTGAAATTGCAGACGCCATTCAGGCCGAGATGAAGAGACAGAATTCGCATCTGGAGCTGATCGCATCGGAGAACTGGGTAAGCAAAGCAGTCATGGCAGCAATGGGAAGTCCGCTTACAAATAAATACGCAGAAGGCTATCCGGGCAAACGTTACTATGGTGGATGTCAGTGTGTGGATGTAGTGGAAGATCTTGCAAGAGAAAGAGCAAAGAAGTTATTTGGCTGTGATTATGCCAATGTACAGCCACATTCCGGAGCACAGGCAAATCTGGCAGTATTCTTTGCAATGCTGGAGCCCGGAGACAAAGTCATGGGTATGAACCTGGATCATGGCGGACATCTGACACATGGTTCTCCGGCTAATATTTCCGGTAAATATTTCAACGTCGTATCATACGGAGTGAACGACGAGGGTGTGATCGATTATGATAAGGTACGTGAGATCGCAGTAAAAGAAAAACCAAAGATGATCATTGCGGGAGCAAGTGCTTATGCAAGAATCATTGATTTCAAAAAATTCCGTGAGATCGCGGATGAAGTAGGAGCATACCTGATGGTTGATATGGCCCATATCGCAGGACTTGTTGCAGCAGGACTTCATCCAAGCCCGATCCCGTACGCAGATGTCACAACAACGACAACACATAAGACACTGCGCGGACCAAGAGGCGGTCTGATCCTCTGTAATCAGGAAGCAGCAGATAAATTCAACTTTAATAAAGCTGTATTCCCTGGAATCCAGGGAGGACCACTGGAACACGTGATCGCAGGAAAAGCGGTATGCTTCAAAGAAGCCCTGGAGCCTGAATTTGCAGAATATCAGAAACAGATTATCAAAAATGCACAGGCACTCAGTAAGGGACTGATGGACCGTGGAGTGAAGATTGTATCCGGAGGAACAGATAATCACCTGATGCTGGTTGATTTAAGAGGAGAAGATGTGACCGGTAAAGAACTGGAAAAACGTCTGGATGCCGCACACATCACATGTAACAAAAATACGGTACCGAACGATCCAAGATCACCGTTCGTGACAAGCGGTGTCAGACTTGGAACACCGGCGGTTACAACAAGAGGATTAAAAGAAGACGACATGGATATGATCGCAGAGTGTATCGCACTCGTACTTCAGAGTGAAGATAACATTGAAAAAGTCAAAGGAATGGTTGCAGAGCTGACTGCAAAATATCCTCTGGATATGTAAGGAACGACGAAAGAAAATAAGACAAAACAGGAAATCCGTCTGGGAAAAGGATTTAAGCTTACCTAGGCGGATTTTATTGTTGCTTGAACAAAATGTCCAACAGTGAAAAGATTGAGCAAAATATTTGAGTAGTTGATAGAAATAGGAGAATAACAAGGGTGGAATTTTTAAAATGAAGGGCGTATAATAAAAATTAGTGTATACGAATCTATACCAGAATAAAAAAGGAAGAATCTTGTTTATACCATACAGATGTATGAATGCAAATATATATGGAAGGAGCCAGATTTTTGAAACTGAGAAACGTAAAAGTCGCAAAAAGATTAGGAACAAAAACGCTTGCAGGGTTGCTTGCATTTGGACTTGTCGTAGGTACGTCGTCGGTTGTTCTGGCAGATGTACAGAGCACGATGTCACAGTCAGATGCTGTACAGACAGAAAAGTTACAGGCCAAATCCGTAGATGGGAGAGATACACTTACAGATGTATCCGATAAAGTTATGGATATGATTCAAAAAGGTGAAGTGAAGCTGGATGAAGAATCAAACTATCTGATTGATACCGTGACAGGAAAGAAAGTAGATCCGGTGACAGGAGAACGAGTAGAGCAGATACCGGCTAATCCGGATATACCGGTTACACCGGATACACCGGACACTCCGAGCACACCGGATACACCGGACACTCCGAGCACACCGGATACGCCGGACACTCCAGATACGCCGGATACGCCAAATACACCGAATACGCCGAATACACCGAGTAAGTCAGAGACGTCAGGTACTTCGAATGTTTCCGGTACATCGAATGCTGCAGGAAAACACACGACAGCAAATAATAAACAGGCGACAGATACAACTAAGAAAAAAGATGAGACAAAGAGTGCAAAAAGCAATAAAGAACTTATTGCAAAGCAGAAGATTGTAAAACTGCCACAGATCAAGGAAGATTTCCGCTTTTTTACAGTTGCAAGAAACTATGCATTTGCAAAGACAAAAATCAATATCCGTGAAGCGGTGCCGGAAAATATTGACGGAAGTAATACACAGACAGCAGGGACAGATGTTGCGAATGCAAAGAAAGATGCTGAGAAATTGCAGAAAAAAATAAAGACAGTGAAGAAAGATAAGAAGATTAAGAACAAAACCGTCAGAAAAGCAAAGAGTAAAGCTGTCAGGGATCTGCAAAAAGCAGTGGAAAAGCAAAAAAAACAGAAGCAGGAAGGCATGGATGCGGCTCTTGTAAGCCAGCAGTTGGAAGAAAAGGTCCGTACTGTGGGAACGCTGCCACAGGATGGTTTGCTTTATATTTTGAAAGAAGAAGAAAACGGATGGCTTTATGTAGAATCCGGAGATGTCAGGGGATTTGTAAAGGCCTCAGAAGTATATACAGATGATGCGGCACAAGAACTTTTAACTGTTTACCAGAAAAAGACTCAAAAAAAAGCCAAAAAGGATGAAACAGAATATAATGGAATTGAAGGAATTGCAAAAACGGCAAAAGCTTCAGTTGATGCAAAGGACAATCAGGCATATACGTATCTGCGCGTGACAGCCGGCCAGACAGTGGCAGCTAAAGATACAGCACTTATAAATGATCAGATTGGTTCTGCTGCATTGGAAATAAAAGAAGAAAAAAATACTACAGCCAGAACAATAGGAACAATGGCACAGGGACAGTTGTGCTATATTCTGGCAGATAAAGATTCGGATTGGGTATATATAGAATCCGGAGATGTCAGAGGCTTTGTGGAACAGAAGTATCTGGACTTCAGTGATGAAACAAAAAAGCAGATTGAAGCGAATGGTGAGGATAAATATCAGACAGCAAAAGAAACGGTAAAACCAGAAGAAAATCAGGCATTATATTATACACTGACTTCTGTAAAAGAGGGATCGCCAAGTGGAGAAATCCGGGAATCCATGCTGGAATTTGCGTCACAGTTTATCGGTAATCCATATGTGTGGGGTGGTACAAGCCTGACGGACGGTGCAGACTGCTCTGGATTCGTACAGCAGATTTATAAACAGTATGGATACAGCCTTCCAAGAGTAGCAGAAGATCAAAGCCAGTATGGAACGAAGATTCCTGTAGAAGATGCCCAGCCGGGAGATCTGATCTTCTATGCTAAAGAAGGGTATGTATATCATGTGGTCATGTATGCAGGAGATGGCAGGACGATAGAGGCTGCAAGTACGAAACTCGGAATTATCGAAGGAAAAGTCAATACCAAAAATGCAGTATGGGCAACACGTATCCTGAAAGATGATTATTCTCTTACAGGCGACGGAATTGAAAAGGCCAATGCAACAGAGGACATGTATGGACAGAAACTTGAAAATTTCCAGATTACATATTATTGTCCTTGCGAGATCTGCTACGATAAAGCATCTAAAGTTACGGCATCGGGAACACCTGTTGCAGAAGGAAAGACAATCGCAACTGATCCGAATGTAATTCCATATGGAACCAAGGTGATTATCGGAGGACATGTATTTACAGCGGAAGATACAGGAAGAAAAGTCCAGGGAAATCAGATCAGTATTTATGTAAATAACCATGCAGAGGTATCTGCTTCTGACACAGAGAATACAGACGTATATCTGGCAAAATAATATAATAAAGAATGATAAAAAGGTGGTTTTTCAGAACTTACATGTTGAAAAACTGCCTTTTTCAAAGAAGGAACAGAAACTATGAATCAAGAAAATTTATTGAATAAGATCAGACAGAAAGATGCAAAAGCATTTACTCACGGGGGAAAATTTCATGCAGATGATATATTTTCATCGGCCTTGTTATTATATCTGAACCCGGAAATTCAGATTACAAGGGGAAATCAGGTGCCGGAAGAGTATGACGGTATTGTATTTGACATCGGACGGGGAGCATATGACCATCATCAGAAGGACAGCCGTGTCAGGGAAAACGGGATTCCATATGCGGCATTTGGACTTTTGTGGGAAGAGTTAGGAACGGAGATTCTTGGAGAAGAACTGGCAGAAAAATTTGATGAATCCTTTGTCCAGCCTCTCGATCAGAATGATAATACCGGTGAGAAGAATGAACTGGCTTCGCTGATCGGAAGTTTTAATCCGGCATGGGATGCAAAAGGAAATCATGATGATGCATTCTTTCATGCAGTCAGTATGGCTGGAATGATACTGGAAAGCAAGTTCGAGAGATTCCGTGGAAATGAAAGGGCGGACAGGAAGATAGAAGAGATTTTGGAGGCACATGATGATGCAGTAGAAGAGGGAAAATGTGATGAAAGAATCCTGATTCTTCCGGAATTTGTTCCATGCCAGAAACGGCTGTCAGAGACGGAGATTGCATTTGTGATTTTCCCGTCAAATCGCGGAGGATATTGCATTCAGCCACAGAAAAAAGAATTTTCCATGAATTATAAATGTGCGTTCCCAGAAGCCTGGCTTGGGCTGGAGGGAGAAGCATTACAGAAAGCAACCGGACTTTCAGGAGCAGGATTCTGTCATAAAGGCGGCTTTCTGATGTCGACAGAGAATCTGGAGGATGCGGTAAAAGCGTGTGAAATCAGCCTCAAAGAGTATGTAGAAGCGCCGTGTATTGTCTGTTACGGAACATGTGATGAAGAAGTGAAAGAACTTCTGCATATGCTTCCGGAAATGAAGAATGTAACGGTACATAAGATGCCGCTGTCAGAGCCGCCGGAGATGGAGACAGATGGAATCTATGGAGAAGTTTTGATGGAAAAGCAGGAATGGAAAAAGCGGATAAAAGAACAGGTAAAAGAAATTCTGAAATACAAACCGGAGGCGGTATGTGTGAATGGAAATGTCTTTTCGACTTATCCGGTAGTACATGCGCTTCGTAAAAAGCATGTACCGGTGCTGACAATAATGGAAAATGATGAGGAGAAGCTGATTGTGAGAATTCCGTCCGGTTCTTAGAATGTCAGATATAATGAAGTAGAAGAAGTAATAGAACATAACAAAAACGCAGAGACTTTTAAAAGGATTGAAGTAATCCCTCAAAAGTCTCTGCATTTTTATGTTTATTTACATGCTTTTAAAAGTTCTTTCAGGTAGTTCCACATACGCTGTGTAGATGCGATATGTACACGTTCATTATATGTATGCACACCTGTAAGATCCGGACCGAAAGAAATGATATCAAGATCATTCTTCTTGCCGTATAAGATTCCACATTCCAGTCCGCCGTGAGTTGTCTCAACAGTAGGTTCTTTTCCGAACAGTTCTTTATAAAGTTCGATTGCCTTAGGACGGATCACAGAATCGGCATTGTAGCTCCATGCCGGATATTCACCGGAAATCTCACGGGATGCGCTTGCAAGATCCGTTGCAAGATCCAGTTTGTTCTGCATATCATCTAACTTGGTAGCGACAGAGCTTCGAACCTGGAATTTAATCTTTACAGTGTCTTCAGTAGTCTCAACAATACCTGTGTTCAGGGAAGATTCTACAGCGGTAGGGAATGCACGGTCATAGCACTGTACACCGTCGATCGCTCCATAAAGGAATCCGATTACATGTGAAGTAGTATCTGCATCAAAGGCCTTTAAGGTCGTCTCGCCATCGGAAACTGCTTTCAGAGATAAAGTAGGTTCCTGTCCGGCAAATTCAGCGTAGATAGTCTGTTCCAGTCCGGCAACAGCATCTATGATATCCTGAGCCTGTGCAGGATCTGCGATGATCTCAGTCGTATTGTACTGTGCGATTACGTTTGCCGCATTTCCGCCGTTTGTACTTACGATGTTAAAGTCGTAATCTTTTGCAAGTGCATACAGAACACGTCCCATGATCTTATGTGCATTTCCGAGCTGCTTCTGAATCTCGGCACCGGAATGTCCTCCCTGCAGATTGGAAAGGGAGATTGTCATCTTGGTTCCGCTTTCTTCACTCCATTCGATCGGGATAAAAGTATCATAAATGTATCCGCCGGCACATCCGACTGTCATAACGCCTTCAATCTCAGAGTCGATGTTCAGGCAGATCTTTCCTTTTAATACGGATGTATCGAGGTGATGTGCACCGCCCATACCGATCTCTTCATCAACTGTAAATACAGCCTCGATCGGTGGATGCGGGATATCTGTGCTGGCAAGAATTGCCATAGCATAAGCGACTGCGATACCGTCGTCACCGCCGAGAGTGGTGTTCTTTGCCCCGATCAGATCACCATCTACAAAAAGGTCTAAAGGATCATTCTCGAAATCGTGATCGCTGTCAGTTGTCTTTGTAGCAACCATGTCCAGATGTCCCTGGATGATGACCGGATCACTGTCTTCATATCCGGCAGTACCAGGTTTTTTGATGATAACGTTGTTCATTTCATCCTGGATATATTCCAGATTGTGTGCTTTCGCAAATTCTACACAAAAATCACTGATCTTTTTTGTGTGGAAGGTACTTCTTGGTACCATACTTAATTCTTCGAAGTACTGAAATACTTCTTTTGGTTCAATATTAGACAAAATTCCCATTGTTCATTCCTCCGTTTGTCTTTAATCTCTATCTGTCATTGTATCATGAATTTTAGTACTTTATCATGATAAAATGTAATGCGTGTATAACGAAATGTAATAGCTCTGATAACCACAGCTTATAAGGTTTCATTAAAACATTCAATAACTACAGGTCTACCCAAAAAAAGCAGAAAAATATATAATATTTAAGGTTGAAAATATGAGAGCAGAATGTACACGGGAGGATATGTATGAGTACAAAAGAAGCAAAACAGATGGATCAGGCATTATTTGATTTTTATGGGAAACCTTCTATCGGACAGGCACTGCCGCTTGCAATCCAGCATGTGCTTGCGATGATCGTCGGATGTGTAACACCATCGATCATTGTTGCGGGTGTGGCGGGGCTTTCGCAGGAAGATTCCGTTATTTTAATACAGGCTGCACTGGTGATGTCGGCACTGACTACATTATTGCAGTTATTTCCTTTTATAAAGACAAAAAGTTTCCGCATCGGATCGGCGCTTCCGGTGATGATGGGAATCAGTTTCGCATATGTTCCGAGTATGCAGGCAATCGCAGCAGATTTTGACATTGCAACGATTCTGGGAGCACAGATCGTTGGTGGTGTGATCGCATTGTTAGTCGGACTGAATATTAAGAGAATCCGTAAATTTTTCCCGCCGCTGATTACCGGAACGGTTGTATTTTCTATTGGACTGTCTCTGTATCCGACGGCAATCAACTATATGGCAGGCGGTGCAAGCAGTAAATCATACGGTGCATGGCAGAACTGGCTGGTAGCACTGATTACCCTTGTGATCGTTACGGTATTGAACCATTATGGAAAAGGTGTGTGGAAACTGGCATCGATTCTGATCGGAATCATTGGAGGATATATTGTGGCATTATTCTTTGGAATGATAGATTTTTCATCGGTTGCACAGGCATCATTCTTCCAACTTCCAAAGCCAATGCATTTTGGTATCAAATTCGAGCCTTCTGCATGTGTGGCAATTGGAATCCTGTTCGCAATCAATGCGGTACAGGCAATCGGAGACTTCTCTGCAACGACAACAGGTTCTATGGACCGTATGCCGACAGACGAAGAACTGACAGGTGGAATCGTGGGCTATGGTATCAGTAATATTATCTGTGCATTCTTCGGTGGACTTCCGACGGCAACATACAGCCAGAATGTAGGTATTGTATCTACAACGAAGGTAGTCAGCCGTGTGGTAATGGGAATGGCCGCCGTGATCTTACTGGCAGCAGGACTGATTCCGAAGTTTTCTTCTTTACTGACAACGATTCCTTACTGTGTACTCGGCGGTGCGACAATCTCGGTATTTGCATCGATCACAATGACAGGTATCAAACTGATCACAACGGAGCCGATGGATTTCCGCAATACAACAGTAGTAGGACTTGCGGTTGCAGTCGGAATGGGTGTGACACAGGCAAATGCGTCTCTGGCACAGTTCCCGGAATGGGTAACGACGATCTTTGGAAAATCACCGGTGGTACTTGCAACGATCGTAGCAATTGTGTTAAACTTAACACTTCCGAGAACACAAAAGAAAGCTGAGAAATAATTCATATATGATAAAAAGTTATACGAATGGTGAATGGAAAGAGCCTGGCAGTTTATGCCAGGCTGTTGGAATTTATAAAGGAGATTTTCACAAGATAGTATCGGTCGTAGGGGGCGGCGGAAAGACAACGGTGATCCGTGCAATGCTCCGGGAATGTATGGAAAATTCGGATGGAAGGATTCCATGCGCGGTTTCAACAACGACGCATATACAAAAAACAAATGCGGAATATTTTCTGGGAGAGCCATCGATGAAAATGTTCCGGAAGAAGCTGTCGGATTACGAAGCTGTGTGGATGGGGCGTGAGATACGGAAAGGAAAGCTTGCATCATTTCAGAAGGAGTTTCTGGAAGAAGTAAGCCGGGAACCTGTACTTTTGCTTCTGGAAGCGGACGGGGCAAAGCATTTTCCAGTGAAAGCTCCTGCAGAACATGAGCCGGTGATCTGTGAGAAAACGGGCATAGTTCTGAATGTCTATGGGATGCGTGCGATTGGAAAAAAGATAAAGGATGTATGTTTTCGTATCGGAGAAGTGGAGAAAATTCTTGGAAAGACAGGGGAAGACATTTTGCGTCCAGAAGATATCATGACACTTGCGGTAAGTCGGAGTGCAGGACGCAAATGTGTGACGGATGAGATGGAATATCAGGTTATACTGAATCAGGCTGATACAGAGGAAGAGAAACAGACGGCAATGCAGCTTGCGGAAGATATTGGAAAGAAGCTGTCAGAGAAGTATATATCAGAGAAGAATACAAAAGATACAGAGTTTTCAGGACAGATCAGCAAAGTCCACGTAACATCGGACCTGATTCCGCTGGAAGAAAGATGGTAGATATGTCAGAAATTTATAAAAATAAGAAAAAGGCATTGGTCCGGGGATCCGGAGACCTGGCTACCGGCGTGGGTGTAGCACTTTATCGGGCGGGCTTTCAGGTGATCATGACGGATATTGCAGTGCCGCTTACCGTAAGAAGGGAAGTGGCGATGTCCAGAGCCGTTTATGAAGGCAGGGCAAAAGTGGAAGGGATAGAAGGAATCCTTGTCCGGAATTATCAGGAAGCGTTGGCTGTACTGGAAGAAAATAAGATTGCCGTGATCGTAGATCCGAAAGCCGAGATCCGCAAGGAATTTCACCCGGATCTACTTGTGGATGCCATCCTTGCAAAGAAAAATATGGGGACCAGACGGACGGATGCACCGTATGTGATCGGTCTCGGTCCGGGATTTACTGCGGGAAAAGATGTTCATGCTGTGATAGAAACGATGCGTGGTGAGACGCTTGCGGATATCATCTATGACGGACAGCCGATTCCGAATACCGGCGTTCCTGGATATGTGGGCGGTTATGCGCTGGAGCGCCTGATCCGTGCGTCTGGCAATGGCCGAATGGAGCCAAAGGCACAGATCGGAGATATTGTAAAGAAGGGACAGCTTCTTGCCGTAACAGGAGGAAAACCTGTATATTCCCAGCTGGACGGTGTGATCCGAGGCATGCTGCAGGAAGGTGTGCAGGTGAAAAAAGGTCTGAAGATCGGAGATGTAGATCCAAGAAAAGACAGGAAATTGTGTTACCTGATTTCGGATAAGGCGAATAAGATCGGCAGTTCTGTAGTGCGGGCGACAGAAGCACGTCTGGCGGATAAGGATTATGCAATGATCCTTCTGGCAGCAGGAAAGTCAAGCAGATATGGCAGTAATAAGCTGTTAGAAGAACTGGACGGGGGAAGAATGTTCGAACATACCCTTCGTAAGATGCGGGCATTTCCGTTATGTACACAGGTAGCGGTGACGAGATTCGAAGAGATAGAACGTGCAGCAGAAGCACAGGGTATGTTGGTAGTGGAGAACTGGGAACCGGATCTTGGAATCTCACATTCCCTGAGATTAGGACTACAGAAAGCACTGGAAGAAAATCCGAAATTAAAAGGTGCAATGTTCATTGTATGTGACCAGCCGGGATTGACAGCCGCAACATTTGCCCGTATGCTTGATATAGGTAAGAAATATCCTGGAAAAATCGTATGTGCCGGGCGAAAGGGCAAAATGGGAAATCCTGTATTGTGGGATCGATGCTTTTTTGATGAACTTAGCAGGCTTTCCGGGGACAAAGGCGGGAAACAGATCATCGGAGCACATATGGATGATGTGCTGCTCTGCGAAACAGAAGAAACAGAACTTCGGGATGTAGATATACCGGAACAACTGACAAAATGGGAGAGAGATTATGGAGAATCAGGAAAATCAGGAGAAGAAACATAAACGGAGAGTCCGGTATTCCGGAACACATCCGAGAAATTATAAAGAAAAATACAAAGAGCTGAATCCGGAAAAGTATGCAGATACCATTTCCAAAGTCATCAAGAAAGGCGGAACACCGGCGGGGATGCATATTTCTATCTGTGTGAATGAGATTCTGGACTTTTTTGACATTCAGCCGGGACAGCAGGGATTGGATGCAACATTGGGATACGGCGGTCATACGTCGAAGATGCTGGAAAAACTGCAGGGAGAAGGGCATATCTATGGTCTGGATGTAGACCCGATCGAATCGGCGAAGACAAAGAAACGACTGGAAGAAAAGGGATTCGGGCCGAATATCCTGACGGTAAAGCTTGAGAATTTCGCAAATATCGATAAAGTGGCAGAAGAGGCCGGAAAGTTTGATTTCGTACTGGCAGATCTGGGTGTGTCATCTATGCAGATTGACAATCCGGACCGTGGTTTTACATTCAAGGCAGAGGGACCTTTAGATCTGCGTATGAATCCGGAAAAGGGAATCAGCGCAGCAGAAAGACTGCGGGATATTTCCAAAGAAGAGCTTACCGGCATGTTGATTGAAAATTCGGATGAGCCATATGCAGAAGAAATCGCAGAAGCAATCACAGAGAAGATCCGCAAAGGCGGCAAGATCGAGACAACAACGGGACTTCATCAGGTGATCGAAGAGACACTTGCATTTATCCCGGAAAAAGAAAGAAAAGAAGCAGTACGGAAATCCAGCCAGCGAGTATTCCAGGCACTTCGTATTGATGTGAATAATGAGTTTGAAGTATTGTATGATTTCCTGGATAAGCTGCCGGGTGTATTAAAGCCGGGCGGAAAAGTTGCAATCCTCACATTCCATTCCGGAGAGGACCGTCTTGTAAAGAAATCATTCAAGCAATGGAAAAAGGAGGGACTGTACAGTGAGATCGCAAAAGACGTCATCCGACCGTCCAAAGAAGAATGCTTCCGCAACAGCCGTGCGAAATGCACGAAAATGCGCTGGGCAATCCGGGCAGAAGAGTAAGATACAAAATAAGAAACAGAAAGACGGAAAGCAGACAAAGAATGAATCTGCATGTAAGATTGATAAAAAATGTGGCGGTTGCCAGTTCCAGAAGATGCCGTATAAAGAACAGCTGAAAAGAAAGCAGAAGCAGGAAGAACAGCTGTTAGGCGGATTCTGCAAAGTCAGCCCGATCATTGGCATGGAACATCCATATTTTTACAGAAATAAAGTACATGCGGTATTTGACCGTGACAAGAAGGGCAATGTCATATCCGGCATTTATGCAGAAGGAACGCACCGTGTGATCGCAGTGGAAGAGTGTCTGATCGAAGATAAGAAGAGTCAGGAGATCATCCGCACGATCCGTGAACTTCTGCCGTCTTTTAAGATTAAGACATACAACGAAGATACCGGATATGGGCTTTTAAGACATGTGCTGGTCCGCAGAGGATTTGAAACTGGTGAGATCATGGTGGTGCTGGTACTGGGCTCACCGATCCTGCCATCAAAGAATAACTTTGTGAAGGCTTTGAGAAAAGTGCATCCGGAGATCACAACCGTAGTACTGAATGTGAATAACAAGCAGACCAGTATGGTACTGGGAGAAAAGGAAAAGCCGATCTACGGACCGGGATTTATCAAAGACAAGTTATGCGGATGTACATTCCGCATTTCTCCAAAATCGTTCTATCAGGTAAATCCGGTGCAGACAGAAGTTCTCTATAATACAGCCATGGACTATGCGGAACTGACCGGAAAAGAGACAGTGATCGATGCATACTGCGGAACCGGTACAATTGGTCTGATCGCGGCTAAGAATGCGAAGAAAGTGATCGGAGTAGAACTGAACAAAGATGCGGTAAAAGACGCAAGAATCAATGCAAAAGAAAATGGCATCACAAATGCCGAGATCTATGCAGGTGATGCGGGAAGATTCATGGTAGATATGGCTTCGAAGAACCAAAAAGCAGACGTCGTATTCATGGATCCGCCGAGAGCCGGAAGTGATGAGAAATTCCTTCCTTCTGTGATAAAGCTTGGCCCAAAGAGAGTGGTCTATGTGTCCTGCAATCCGGAGACACTGGCGAGAGATTTAAAATATCTGACCAGACATGGATACCAGGCTGTGAAGATCCAGCCGGTGGATAATTTTCCGTTTTGTGATCATATTGAGACGGTTGTGAAGCTTGTGAGAAAAAAATAGAAAATATGCAGATCGGGCAAAGAAGATTTTGATAATAGACATTTCCTTCAGATTGTTGGTTTAAAAATACAGTGAAAAGAGCTATATTTAAGATAAACGAGAGAATCGGTACTTACAAAGGAGGAAAAGCTTATGATTATATGTATCGGAAGAGAATTTGGAAGCGGTGGCCACGAAATCGGAAGAAAAGTTGCAGAAAAGCTTGGACTGGAATTATATGACAGAGATTTAATAGACAGGGCAGCAGAGAAGATCATAGCGATGCCAAAAGATGTGCTGGAAAAAGCAGATGAGAAAAAGCGTAATCCGTGGCTGCATGAGGTATGGTATGATGTGCCGAACCAGGAACTGAATGGAATGACGGCGAATGATGCTTTGCATCTGGCATATAATTCGATCATACGAGAACTTGCAGAAAAAGGAGATTGTGTATTTGTCGGACGCTGTGCGGACTATATATTGGAACAAGCAAAGATTGATCATATTAGTCTGTTTATTGCAGCCCCGTTTGAATGGCGTGTGAAGAGAAAGATGGAACAGTTGTCTATAGATGAAAAGTCTGCAACAGCCATGGTAAGAAAAAAGGACAAAGACAGAAAAGCTTATTACGACTATTATACCGGCAGAAACTGGGGAAGGCCATATGAGTACGATCTGTGTATTAACAGTTCCAGGCTTGGAATTGAAGCAACTGCAGAGAAGCTTGTAGAAATGATCCGGGAATTGGAAAAATAAAACTTATAAGAGCCGGGAAAGATTACTAGATTGGTTCGGGAATAGAAAATGATGAAAAGAATAGAAGGTCTGGATAGCGTATCAACTATCCAGGCCTTCTGTGCGTATGATCATAATATCATTTAACCGTAGAATGTATTTTCTTTTATATCCATATCTTTGAGATCGGAAATATTGCTTTTTCGCTGATATTGTTCAACGAAACCGGCGCTGATAATACCGGTAGGAATAGCAACGACACCAACCCTCAGATAAGCGATGCAGATTGCCATTATACGTCCCAGAGTTGTGATTGGGTAAATGTCACCATAGCCTACGGTAAGAAGTGTAGACATGCTACACGCAGCATCCGAAAGATAACAAATCCGGAAAGGAAGAAAGCGGGAATGATCGTCAGAAGATCCACGATTCCGTCAAGCCTTTATTTACAGTTCTTTCCGTGCAGGTAGAAGAATAATCCGCCGATGATAAATCCGCCACCGATAATGTTACCGATTGTAACAGGAAGAAGATTGATGGTGAAGAAGTTTCCCCAGTTTAAAGCAGCAATCTGACTGCCGGTGATACCATATAATTCTTTCGCTTTTGCAACATAATCCGGATTCATAGAAGCAAAGATTCCGGCCGGAATATAATACATATTTGCAACGCAGTGTTCGAAGCCGGATACAACGAATGCCATGATCGGGAAAAAGATAGCAAGTGATTTTCCTGCTATATCTTTCGCGGTAGAAGCCATCAATACTGCAGCGCATACCAGAATGTTACATAAGATTCCGGAAATCAGAGCAGGAAGGAAAGATAAGCTGACCTTTCCAAGAGCAACTTTGATCGTAAATGCCCCAAGAGCGCCGCTGGTATAATTATATTGTCCGGACAGATATACCAGATATGCCAGAGCAACAGCACCAACCATATTACCGATATAAACGATAACCAGTGTCCGTATGAGTGCAGCTACACTAATTTTTTTCTTAATACAGGCCATTGTCATCATACAGTCACCGGTGAACAATTCGCCTCCGATAAAGACGATCATCATCAGACCGACCGGGAAGACGCAGCCGGCAACCAGACGTGCAAGACCGACATTTGCAATATCATGCATGGCAACATTACTGGACTGTGCGCCAAGCGCGATGCAGACACCAGCCATGATTCCCATGAAAAAAACTTTCTTTTTAGAAGTTGTAGCTTTTTTTACAGCGCCATTCATGTTGGCCTGTACAACTTCCTGTGGAGTGTTAAACATTGAATCCATAATAACCCTTTCCTTTAGTACTTTTTCTTTGTGTGATTACTTTGATAAAAATATCACATAAAATATAGCATGGATAACAAATCTTGGGCAACCCGTAATCGCAATGTTTATGCTCTTTTTTTCGTACAGTACTAAGAAATATGCTATAATCGATGGGAAACAGATCATAATGAAAAAATTATGCAATAATGTAAAAACTCAATTATCAAATTAAGAAAAGGGGAATTATAATGGCTCAGAATAGTTGCGAAAGCTGCACTTATTATACATACGACGAAGATTACGAAAGTTATATGTGCGATATCAATATGGATGAAGATGAATATATGCGTCTTATTTCAGACCAGCATTATCAGTGCCCTTATTATCGGAATGGGGATGAGTATATGGTGGTGAGGAAGCAGATGTAGTTTCTACTTAATTCACTAAGCTAGCTACCCGGACCAGAATAAAAGTTGGAAAAGCATTCCTGTCCAACTTTTATTCTGGTCCGGGTAGCTAACGCTGTAGTGAATTAATAGAATCCCCGTAACTATTGTGAGACCGGAAGTGTATCTATTAACCTGAGAATAACAATTTATGCAGACTCTATCTCATAAGTGAATCCCGCATCTGTTATCGTCTGAATAGTATCTTTAATACCCTGACCACCTGCGGTAAGATATCCGGAGGCAAAGATGGAATCTACAACACTTAACAATTCCTTTTCATGTCCTTTGAAATACACTTCACGTCCTGCCGCACAGCGGATGTCTGACTGCGGAACCAGAAGTCTTGCGAGACAGAGCACCTTTATGCCATATTCATAAGTCAGTCCCGAGATATCCTGATCGCCAAGAGGAGTACCCGGAATCGGCAGCAGGAAGTTGATCGGGAGAGCTTCCGGATTAATTTCTTTCAGTTCCAAAAGCATATCTACAACGTCTTCTTTGCTTTCGCCCATACCGATGATTCCACCGCTGCAGATCTCGAAACCGAGTCTCTGAAGCATATGTATATTTTCCACACGCTGGTCAAAAGTGTGTGTGGTGCAGATGTGACTGTAATAATTACGGCTGCTGTTCAGATTATGATTGATACGGTCAAGTCCGGCGTCTTTTAACATTTTTGCCTGTTTTTCGGTTAAGAATCCGATGGAGCAGCAGAGATGGGTTCCGGTTTCTTTCATCTTGCGGATACGTCCGGCAAGCTGTTCGATCTCTGCATCTGTGAATCCCATGCCGCTTAATCCGATACAGTGGCGGGAAAGATGATGTTCATTTACAAAATCATTATCATTGTATAATTTTTCGTCTTCTACCCATTTATAAGTGTCGATGTCTGCATTAGAGCGACAGGATTGCGCACAGTAAGCGCAGTCCTGAGAGCAGTTACCACTGCGGACATTGGTCAGAATATGAATGCTGACGTGGTTCCCTTTATATTTTTTACGGAGGATTCCGGCACGTTCGATGAGAGCATCTAACTGGTCGTCCGGAGTGTTTAAAATCTCGATGGCCTCTTCGCGTGTCAATATAGGATCTTCGTGTGTATGAACTTCTGAAATCATGGTGTTACCTTCCTTTGTGTGTAATATAAATCACTTGTTAACTGATATAGACAAAAGGTTAACATGACGGGAAATAAAAGTCAACTGTATTTGGTGAAAAGGTTAACATCTGCGATGCTATATACAGATAAAAATCAGACTGTGATTAGCGGATATATTTCTAAATAAAAAGCAA
>ENA-OQRC01000611-OQRC01000611.1-human-gut-metagenome-genome-assembly--contig:-NODE-611-length-27790-cov-8.751758_pt1 | contig 27790 bp, 21 predicted proteins | sample MGYA00243236_ERZ505102 | MGnify/ENA primary metagenome ERZ505102 (study PRJEB26097, sample SAMN02712089) | human gut metagenome | biome: Gut microbiome | host: Homo sapiens | place: Denmark: Copenhagen... | reverse complement strand
TCCGGAATTTACGCCTATGGAGAGTACAAGAACTTGTGAGTAGATAGATATTTATATCATCAAAAGCATACTCGTTGAAGTAGGAATGAAACATAGAAGTTTATAACTTTTTATAAGTTTTCAGTAACGGAGCATTCATATGAAATACGACTTCACTTCCATCATTGACCGACATGGCAGAGATTCCATCGCAGTAGACGGCCTGAAGGGCGATGGTTTCTCTCCTGCCCCGCCGAAGGAGGGCTTCGATGCCATCCCAATGTGGGTAGCAGACATGAACTTTCCTACTGTACCTACCATACAGCAGGCGATCATCGAACGGGCCAGTCACCCGGCCTTCGGTTACTTCGAAGCCCCGCCGGAATATTATAAGGCCATCATCCGCTGGCAGGAAACACGCCACGGTGTCACCGGTCTGAAGCCCAGGCATATTGGCTACGAAAATGGCGTTCTGGGCGGAGTTATCAGTGCACTGAACTGCGTCTGCTCCCGCGGTGATAACGTCCTGATTCATAGCCCGACATACATAGGCTTCACCAAAAGTCTGAAAAACAACGGCTACGAGGCCGTACACTCTCCTCTGATAAAGGATGAAAACGGCATATGGAGAATGGATTATGCAGACATGGAAAAACAACTCCGTGAAAAGAAGATCCACGCTGCCATTCTCTGCAATCCACACAATCCCTGCGGACGCGTGTGGGAACGCCGGGAGCTGGAAAAAACCATGGAGCTGTACCGAAAATATGATGTCTATGTCATCTCAGACGAGATCTGGTCTGACCTCATCCTGAATGGCTATAAGCATATCCCCAGCCAGTCCATCAGCGAAGATGCCCGCCAGCGTACAGCGGCCTTCTACGCTCCATCCAAAACCTTTAATCTGGCAGGACTTGTTGGCAGCTATCACATTGTATACAACAGCTGGTGGCGGGATCGTATTTTGAAGGAGTCCAGTCTGAGCCATTATAATATGATGAATGTTCTGTCCATGCACGCTCTGCTTGGCGCTTATCAGCCTGAAGGCTATGAATGGACCGATGAACTATGCGAAGTACTAAGCGGAAATGTAAGCTTTGCCTGTGATTACATTGACCGGCACTTTAAGGGTGTCAACGTTTCCAGACCGGAAGGCACCTACATGCTCTTTGCCGACTGCACCGACTGGTGTACTGCCCATGGCAAAACAATCGAAGATGTGGAAAAAGCCTGCTGGGATGTCGGCGTTGCCGTCCAGGACGGCAGGATGTTTTTCGGTCCCTGTCACCTGAGAATGAATCTGGCCTCACCCCGTTCCCGCATAGAAGAAGCCTTCCGCCGAATGGATCGGTACGTCTTCAACAGGTAAAAATCCACTCTGCCATTCATTACAATCTATGCTATAATAGAGCTCATAACATCAGCGTTCCATCCTGTCACTTTCCGGAACGCTGTAAACAGGAGGAAATCAATATGGATATTAAAGAGGAAATCCACGCATTATCAGAAGAAATGCTCACAAATCTTGGCAGACTGGTTGCCATTGACTCCCAGCTCGGTACCCCTTCCGAGGGAAAACCATTTGGTGAGGGTCCTGCAAAAGCCCTGGAAGAGGGACTGAAGATTGCCGAAGAACTTGGCTTTAAAACCGTAAACCTGGATAACTACTGCGGTTATGCCGAAATGGGTGAGGGCGATGAGATCGTCGGCATCGCCGGTCATCTGGATATCGTTCCTGTAGGCGGAGACTGGACCTACGATCCGTTCCGCCTTACCCGTGAAGACGATCATGTATACGGCCGCGGGACCACTGATGACAAAGGCCCTATCCTGGAAGCGCTCTATGCCATGAAGCTTCTCCGCGACCACGGCGTGAAGCTGAACAAAAGAGTCCGCCTGATCATGGGCTGCAACGAGGAAACAGGTTCCAGATGTATGGATCACTACAATCAGGTAGCAGAAGAGCTTTCCTGCGGTTTCACACCGGATGCCAGCTTCCCGTGTATCCACGGTGAAAAAGGTCAGCTTGCCATGATCGCCTGCTCCAAAAACACCCGGATCATCTCCATGAACGGCGGTTTTGTATCCAATGCAATGTGTGACACCTGTACAACCGTTGTTCCCGATGAGGACGGTCTGAAGGAAAAGCTGGAATCCGCACTTTCCCGGACGAAGCTCCAGGAATATAAGGTAACCGAAGAAAATGGTGAGCTCACCATCTACGCCAAAGGTATTCCGGCTCATGCCAGCACTCCCCATCTCGGTGTCAATGCTGCAGGAGTAACCTTTGAATGTCTGGCAAAAGCAGGCTTTGAAGATGACTTTGTGGAATTCTATAACTCCCATATCGGCACTGCATGTGACGGCTCCGGCATTGGTCTGAAATTTGCAGATGAATACGGCGATCTGACGTTATGCAACGGAATCGTAAAAACAGAAAACGGTGTCATTTCCTGTACCATCGATATCCGTGTTCCGGTAACTCTTAATGAGACCGATATCCGCAGAATGTGCCAGGACAGACTGGAAGATAAAAACGGCCGTATTGAGATCACAAATATTGTTGCCCCGTTATTCTTCCCAAGAGAATCTCCGCTGGTAAATGCTCTTTACAAAGCTTACACAGATGTGACCGGCGATACCGAACACAAACCAATGGTCATCGGAGGCGGCACTTACGCAAAATCCCTCAAAAACATCATAGCCTTCGGACCTGAAAAAGAGGGAATTGACTACCGTATCCACGGAGCCGATGAATTTATCCTGGTCTCCGGCATGGAAGAAGCAGTACTGATCTATATGGAAGCGATCAAAAATATGCTTGCGATCTGAAATCAGGAGGATAAGAAATCATGAGTACAAAAGCTGAACACGCTACAAAATTACACGAGAATGGCTGTAACTGTGCACAGGCAGTTGCCTGTTCTTTCTGCCAGGAATTTGGCATCGATGAAAACGAGATGTTCCGTATTGCCGAGGGCTTCGGCCTTGGAATGGGTGTTATGGAAATGTGCGGTGCTCTTTCCGGTATGGCTATGATCATCGGACTTTCCAACAGCCGCGGAAATACCGAAGAAGGTTCCGGCTCCAAAGGTGACACTTACAAAAAGCTCCGCACCTATATCCAGAAATTCAAAGAAAAAAACGGTTCCTGTATCTGCCGTGAATTAAAAGGTGTAGAAACAGGCAAGGTTCTCTGCAGCTGCCCGCAGTGTATCACCGATGCGGTTGCTCTTACAGAAGAATATCTTGCGGAAAACAGATAATCTCATAAAATAAAACAGCAGAATTGTATATTCCCTGTAATCCCGGGACATACAGCTCTGCTGTTTTCTGTTTCTATTCGCTTTTCACTGTCAGATCCTTCACCCATCTGTATTTCTTATAATTCAGGTACACAGCCGGGATCTTTACAACTTCATTCAGACTGATGAGCTTTCTGGCAAAAATGCCGGCGCTCTTTTATTTTCCATTTATTTTTGCCCACGCCTCTTCGTCAAACTTACGGTCTTTCACGCTTTTCTATTTCATCTCGATCTTAAACAGTCTGGCCGCTTTTTCCTGTGGCATCTTCACTACAAGATTTCCATTTTCGATCTTATATCCGCACATCTCTTCCTTCGGATAGATCACGGATACTCTGCGGACCTGCTCTGCATTTTCCAGCGGGATCACTGCTTCTGTTGTTCCCGGTGTCCATACCGAAAGATAGGTATTCTTCTCTGCTTTCACTCCGTAAGCAAGAACTTCAGATTTCAGATTTCCAAAACCAAGCGGGAAGAACGGCACGCCGTCACGGACTTCCTCACGGATCTCCTTATACAGGGAGATTCCCTCCTTCATACGGTTCATGGAATTTTCGCCCAGCTTCCATACCATACCGCTGATATATGGGCGGAGAAGCATACCATTTACTACATTGTAGATCACATGCTCTTCTTCATCCTCATACGGATATACCCACATACCACCCTGCTCCGGAGTTACCGCACTGGCTACATTGGCAGCGATATTGGCATTGTAGAGATAATCTGTCTGATCACTGGTAGACTGCAGGCTTAAGATCTTCAGCATACCATAATCCATACGCTGTCCGCCGGAACCGCAGTTCTCCACAACAAGCTCCGGATGATCCCGGAAGATTTCCTCATACCACTGGTGAAGACATTCATAATGCTCACGGATGGCATCTGCACAGCTGTCACTATTCAGATCACTTCCATATCCCATAGTTACGTTATAGTCCACTTTAAAGTACTCTACACCGTAATCATTGATCAGCCTGTCTACTACATCACGGCAATATTTCCGTACCTCCGGATTGCGGAAATCCAGCATATAGCGTTTATTGTCAATGTGGCGTTTTCCATGACGGCAGACAAACCAGTCATCCGGAAGCTTGTTTGCCAGCTCGCAGGCAACTCCCATAACCTCGATTTCCAGCCAGAGTCCCATTTTCAGGCCTTTACTGTGTGCATGATCGCAGACTTCTTTCAGACCATTGGGGAATCTTCCGGATGCTTCTTTCCATTCCCCGACACGGTCCCACCAGAATCCGTCGTCATACCAGCCTGCATCCAGGCAGTAATATTCGCATCCGAGCTCTGCTGCCTTGTCAATGATGGAAAGCTCCCGCTCCGTTGTAGGGTCTCCCATCAGGCAATTCATGTAATCATTAAATACCACGTTCAGCTTCTCATCGTCCGTATTCGGTCTGCGTACTTTTCTCCGATATCTGGTCAGTGCCGCTACTGCCGGATTCAGGCCACCTTTTACAACCGCTGCCCCTGCCGGAACGGTTGTAAAGCTTTCTCCCGGTTTCAGATTCTTATACCAGCCATGCTCCTGCTCTGTGGCGCCGCTTAAGGCAAGATACAGATTTCCGCCCTGTGCAGAGCCATATTCTGCCAGCCACTGTCCGGAGCTTTCAATCTGGAAAATATACGTCTCCCCTGTTTCTCTGTCCTCGGCAATTCCCATGGGAAGATACTCACAGGTAGACCAGGTGCCCTTTCCACTGTAACAATAACGGTTCAGGCCATATCCCTGATGATTGAAGCCATCTACGACCATTCCGTTTAAATTCAGCGTTTCTGCATCGTATTTCTGCCACTGTGCCTCACAGCACCAGCTATTAAACGGCACATAGATATCTGTTTTTTTATAATAAGGCTTCTCGCCGCCTCTGGAGATTCCCTGATACATAAAAGAAGAAACATAGGTCAGCCCCTGATCCTCGCTTCCCTCGTTGATGATCTCTGTCCAGGTCTGTACTGCCGGCACTCCGTCAAACAGGCGCATATGATATACTGCCTTCAGCTTTTCCGGGGAAATCATTACGATCTCCAGCTCTTTTCCGCCGGCCTGTGCCTTCAGCTCATGGTTCTCATAAACAAAATCCACAGAGGACTGATTGATGTTGTTTTTGTAGGCATGCATGTTTAAGCTTCCTGTGCCACTTCTGTGGATCTCAACAGCCGGATAACAGATATCCTCCTTCGGCTCCATGACTGCTTTTTTTACTTCCTGTGAAGAAAAATCTGCCAGCTCTACCACGCCGTTTTCCCGGATACGAAACTGGATATCCAGGCCATTCTCATGTAATTCGATCATTTTCATGTTTTCATTTTTATAGCTCATAGAAAATACCCTCCGTTTTTCTGATTCTGATCACAGTATAATATCTGTTTTTTTATAAGATGACAGGTATCATCCCCTGAATGTAAAAATGCAATATATTGTCGTATTTATTTTTGCGTGATATACTGTTTGCTGACAGTAAAGAGTACAGTCAGTCAGACATGTAGGGCGATTTAATCGAATATCTGCATCTGTCCGACTCGCAATTTACAGCTGAAATATTTACATTCCGCTTCGCAGTATACTCAGGAGGTTTTTTCATGCCAGATATTTTCCAGGACTCTTCCCGATATTTCCATATTTCTGCTTTTTATGCTCTCTCCCTGCCTTATTATCATATGGAGCATCACACACATTCCAGCTATGAGATCATGTATATCACCTCCGGTTCCTGCCGGGTTTTCTGCCTGGATGGCTCACAGGACACGGAATTCCCACTGAAATCCGGGCAGTTTATCTTTATCCGGCCGGATGTACCTCACAGGCTGGAGATTCCGGATGGTTTTCCCTGCTCGATCCTGAATCTGGAATTTTCCCTTACTCCCGAAAAAAGTCCGGTTGCTCTGGAGCTTCTCCTGAAAAAGGATCCCGGATTTTCCCGGTTCTGGAATTTTACGGAATCCTCCCAGGGCTTCTGCTCCGGCGCGGATTCCCGCAGCTTCGGATACAGCCTGAAGGATCTGCTCACCTTTTTACAACAAAATTCCGGTCAGATACAAAAGGAAGAATTTCTCTTCTTTCTTCTTTTCAGCCGCATGCTTACAGAGCTTGCATTCTGCGCCCGCTCCAGCCGGAGCCCCCAGGGAATCGTCTATCTGAAAAAAGCGCTCCGCTATATTGACGAGCATTATCTGGAAGACATTGATATTCCTGCCATCTCCGCATATGCAGGGATCAACAAATCCTACCTGCAGGCGCTCTTTACAGAAAAAAACGGCTGCACCATCAATACCTATATCAACCGCAAGCGTATGGAACAGGCCTCCTTTCTTCTGTGCAACAGTACTCTGCACATTACGGATATTGCCTTTTCTTCCGGATACAACAGCCGGCAGCATTTTGCACATACCTTCGAAAAATTTTATCATATGAGCCCCTCCAGGTACCGAAGCCTTCATACCCGGCCTCTCCGTTCGGATACCCAAAAGAAACGCTATCATATGACTGACGGACTGATGTTGGAAAGCGAACCCTTTCCTCAGGAATAAAACTTACTTCATACACCTACACCTTCAGGCTGATACCTGCGATCCACGTCTGAGCAGCCTAAAAAAACGGCCAGGTACGAAGCTCTTATCTCTTCGATAACCTGGCCGGCTTTTTATATTTATTATCAAGCGGATATTCGCAATCCTGCAGGGGACTTACTTGCTTCGGTTAAAAATTTTCTATGGAAGCAGATTCTGCATACTCTTCAGGCTGATCGCCAGTGTGGAGGTATTATGCAGAAGTGCGGATGAAGTCGGCTGCAGGATACCTACAACGCCACAGGCGATAAGACCTGCGTTAAAGGTAATAATAAAACGGTAATTGCGTCTGATACGCTTCATCAGTGCATTGCTAATCTCTTTCAGAACAACAAGCTCCTGAAGATCATCTGCACCTACAGTAATATCTGCGATCTCCCGGGCAATTTCAGCACCATCACTGATGGCGATACCGACATTGGCTGCGGAAAGTGCCGGAGAATCATTGATTCCGTCACCTACCATGATAACCTTTCTTCCGGCTGCCTTTTCTTTTTCGATGAAGTTGGCCTTATCCTCCGGAAGTACCTCGGAATAATATTCGTCCACTCCCACACGTCTGGCAATGGCTGCTGCTGTACGCTCACTGTCCCCTGTCATCATAACGATCTTGGAAATCCCTGCCCCGCGCAGTGCTTCTACAGAAGCTTTCGCCTCCTCACGAAGAGGATCTTCAATACAGATCACGGCTGCAAGACGTCCGTCAATGGCAAGATACAGATGGGAATACTCTTCCGGAATATTGTCGAATTTCTCCTTGCCATCCTCCGGGATCAGACATTTCTCATCTTCAAATACAAAGTGATAGCTTCCGATCACGGCCTTATGGTCTTCGATCGTAGTGGAAATTCCATGCGCTACTACATATTCAACCTTTGAATGCATCTCCTCATGGGCCAGATGCTTCTTCCTGGCAGCACTGACAACGGCCTTAGCCATGGAGTGTGGGAAATGCTCTTCCATACATGCGGCGATACGCAGCATCTCCTCCGGATCATTGTTGTCAAAAGGAACCACATCCACAACGGTTGGCTTCGCCTTTGTCAGAGTTCCTGTCTTATCAAATACGATGGTATCTGCCTCAGCCATTGCTTCCAGATATTTACCGCCCTTAACTGTAGCCTTATGTGTACCGGCCTCACGGATTGCAGACAATACAGAGATCGGCATTGCAAGCTTAAGCGCGCAGGAGAAATCCACCATTAGGATCGCAAGGGCCTTGGTGGCATTTCTGGTAAGGAGATATGTAAGTGCTGTTCCTCCAAGAGTATAGGGAACCAGCTTATCTGCCAGATGCTCTGCCTTTCCCTCCAAAGAAGATTTCAGCTTCTCAGACTCCTCGATCATGGTAACGATCTTGTCATAGCGGCTGGAACCACCTACCGTCTTTACGCGGATGGTGATCTCACCTTCCTCCACAACAGTGCCTGCATAGGCAACACTGCCCTCTTTCTTGCATACAGGTACAGACTCACCGGTAAGAGAAGCCTGGTTGACCATAGCCTCTCCATCTGTAACACTTCCGTCAAAAGGAATTACGGTACCCATACGTACAACAACATCATCTCCCGGCTGGACCTCTCCGGACTCTACCAGGATCTCCTGATCCTCTCTCTTCAGCCATACCCTGCCAACATTCAAGGACATGGTTCTTGCAAGATCACCTACGGATTTCTTATGCGTCCACTCTTCCAGGATCTCTCCGATCCCAAGCAGGAACATGATGGAGCCTGCAGTACCAAAGTCCTGACGTAATACAGACACTCCAATTGCAGTGGCATCCAGGACCGGCACCTCGATCTTACGGTGAAGAAGTGTATCGATTCCCTTCCAGATATATTTCAGGGAAGTAGCTGTTGTATAAATAGCATTCAGCGGATATGGCAGAAAAAGCCTTCTTCCATAATGGCAGATCACCTTGGAGATCAGCTTCTCCTGATATTCTGCATTCAGTGCTCTCCCTGAGCTCTGCAGCACCTGTGAAGGAACCTCTACATCCTGATAATGAAATTCGCTGATACCACGGATAACCGCAGCTCTGCTGCCCCGATAATTTACAACTGCGTCACAGGTTCTCTCATATACCTTGGCAGAAACCACTCCATCAAGATTCTCGAGATAATACAACAGCGTATCTGCCTGCCCGTAGCTCATCCTCTTCTGAGCAAGATGGATACGAAGCCGGCCTCTTGTCTCATGTTTGATATAAAATTTCACGGAAAATCGCCTCTTTACTCAGCTGTCTCTTCTGCTGCTTCTTCTGTCTCTTCTGCTGTTTCTTTGAATGCATCCTCATCTGCAGTTTCCTCTGCTTCTGTCTCAACATCCTCTACAGCCTCTTCAGCTGCTACTCTTTCCTCATTGATCTCCTTAGCTTCAGCATAAATATCTTCAGCATTCTCCTGAAGATTCGTAGCTGTTTTCATGATGCAGTCCTTAGCTCTTAAAACGGCTGCTGTGCATCCTGTGTAAAGCTTCTTCGCATCCTTGCTTGTGAGGATCTTGATTCCTGCTGTACCGAAAAGAACGCCTGCTGCAAAAAGTCCTGATTTCTTGAATTTAAAGTCTACCATAATAATTTCCTCCTGATATATGATTTTTATTTTTTTCTGATTCCCGGTGAGGATTTTTCATGTCCGCCCCGATATTTTCATTATTATAAAATGTCTGTAAAAAAAAGTCCAGTGTTTTTTGTGTGAATTCAACACAATTCGTTAAATTTTCAGTTATTTTTGCCTAACAGTTAATTTTTACTAATAGTTTAATCTATCTAATTCTTAGTCTGTACAACCTCTTCTTTCCTATTATATTGTGCCATAGCTTTTCCATACTCACCCGACCTCATGAACAGGCAGCAGCGCCAGGGTACGGATATTCTGTTCACTGATCTCCCCGCAGGCCCGAAGTCCTGCAAGGATCACTTCATTAAGCTTCTGTCCGGACAGATGGCATATCGTATCATCATCCAGTTCTACTGTGCAGACGCCTTTTGTGCTGCATGCCACGCGATACATGTTCTTTCGACTGATAGCACCGATGGATTCCAGCGTATTGACCATACGGTATACTGTAGCTACACCGATCTTCGGATCCAGTGCGGAAGCCCTGTAATAGATTTCCTTACAACAGGAGCACTCTCCCTCCAGGATAATGTCCAGAAGAATCTTTCTCTGTCTGGTGATGCGGAGCCCCTTCTCCTTCAGTTTCTCCATAATAAGATCCCTCTGCATCTCTGTATGTCGGTAGCATCCTGTTTTTTTCTCTTCTGTTTCGGCTTCTGCAATATGCATTCTGATCCCTCCTTTATTGAGAAAACTTTTCTTTTATCTAATAAGTTAGTATACTCCAACTTAGGTTAGTTGTAAATAACTCCTTTTGAACTTTTTTTACATATTGAGGATTCTGCCTAAATACCGTATAATGTCTCGTGAACCTGTACATAGGAAACCGTCGTTTTGACAAAATGACGAAAAATCCCCTTTCGTTTTTTCGTCAGAATGACAAGAAACTGCCGGAAACTTTGTAAGATTCAGCTCTAGCCCTTTTCTCTCATTTTCGATATACTGTTAACCAGCAAAGGAAATTACGTAAAACAATATATTAATTTTGGAGGGAAACAACAATGGCAAGTTTATCATTATCTCACATTAATAAAACTTATCCGAACGGCTTCCAGGCAGTTAAAGATTTCAACCTGGAGATCGAAGACAAAGAATTCATCATCTTCGTAGGACCATCCGGATGTGGAAAATCTACAACACTTCGTATGATCGCAGGTCTTGAGGAGATCAGCGGTGGTACACTTAAGATCGGTGACAAAGTCATGAACGATGTTGAGCCTAAGGACCGTGATATCGCAATGGTATTCCAGAACTACGCTCTGTATCCTCATATGACAGTTTATGATAACATGGCATTCGGACTTAAGCTTCGTAAAGTTCCGAAGGACCAGATTGACAAGGCTGTTCGTGAAGCAGCAAGAATCCTTGACCTTGACAAGCTTCTTGATCGTAAACCGAAGGCTCTTTCCGGTGGTCAGAGACAGCGAGTTGCTATGGGACGTGCTATCGTTCGTAATCCTAAGGTATTCCTTATGGATGAGCCTCTTTCCAACCTGGATGCTAAGCTTCGTGTACAGATGCGTATCGAGATCTCCAAGATCCATCAGAGACTTGGCGCTACTATCATCTATGTAACACATGACCAGACAGAGGCTATGACACTTGGTACCAGAATCGTTGTTATGAAAGACGGTGTTGTTCAGCAGGTTGATACACCACAGAACCTGTATCAGAAACCAGGCAACCTCTTCGTTGCAGGATTCATGGGATCTCCGCAGATGAACTTCCTTGATGCTGTTATCTCCGAGAAAGGCGGCAATGTAGTTGCTACGATCGGTGGTGAGCATGAGGTTATCGTTCCGGCAGCTAAGGCTAAAGTCCTGAAAGACAAAGGCTATGTTGGAAAGAAAGTTGTTCTTGGTATCCGTCCTGAGGATATCCATGATTCTCAGATGTTCCTTGAGACATCTCCAAGCAAACCAATGAACTCCGTAGTTAAAGTTTACGAGCTTCTTGGTGCTGAAGTATTCCTGTACTTCGATGTTGACGGAACTCAGGTTACAGCACGAGTTGATCCTCGTACAACAGCTAAGACCGGTGATCCGATCAGATTTGCATTCGATATGGAGAAAGCTCACTTCTTCGACAAAGAGACAGAGCTTACTATCACAAACTAATTCTCGTCGAATCATAAAAACAGAATGTAACCCCGGGGGATATGATTTCCCGGGGTTTCTTTTTATTTCACTAGTTTTATTTCACATCAGAAAGGACGCTTTTTATGAAAATACAGCAAACAATTCAAAAATGTCTGGATGACTGGAACCGGATCAGCGGTCTTGATTTCTGTATTCTGGATGAAAATGACCAGATATACATTTCCACAGGGGACCACCGACTTCCTTCTTCTGAAAAGCTTGCTCAGTTCCGGGAGGATCCTGCCTTATGCATCTCCAACCGCAGCTGCAGTCTGTACAAGCTGAACAACACACCTCAGAGCAATATGCTTCTGATCGTATGGGGCTCCGGAGAGCAGGCTTCTACCATCGGAGAGCTTGCTGTCTGCCAGGTAGAAAGTCTCCTCACCGCCTATACGGAAAAAACAGACAAGAACTCCTTTATGCAGAATCTTCTCCTGGACCGCTATTCCCAGGTAGAAGCTTTTAACAAGGCTGCCCGTCTTCATATCACACCTTCTGCCCGCCGTGCGGTATTTCTTGTGGAAACCAAGCAGCACAAGGACGAAAATGCCCTGGCTACCATCCGCAACATCTTTTCTGCCCGTACACGGGATTTTATCACTGCACTGGATGATTCCGGCATCATTGTAGTACGTGAGCTTCAGAGTACCGAAAGCTACGAAGAGCTGGAGGGTATCGCCTGCATGCTGGTGGATATGCTCAATACAGAGGCCATGACCTCTGCCTGGGTTTCCTACAGCAATGTTGCAGATGATATCATGGAGCTTTCCGATGCCTACAAGGAAGCCCGCACTGCTCTGGAGGTCGGCAAGATCTTTTATGCTGACAAAAACGTTTTCGGTTACAACCGTCTGGGCATCGGACGTCTGATTTATCAGCTTCCCACTCAGGTCTGCAACATGTTTGTAGGCGAGATCTTCGGAGAAGAATCCCTGGAATCTATTGACGACGAAACCCTCAATATCATCCGGACCTTCTTTGAAAATAACCTGAACCTTTCTGAAACCTCCAGACAGCTCTATGTGCACCGGAATACTCTGGTGTACCGTTTTGAAAAGCTGCAGAAGCGATTTGGCCTGGATATCCGTACCTTTGAGGATGCACTGGCCTTCAAGCTTGCCATGATGGTGTCCGATTACATCACCTATTCCGGAAATCACGGAAAATAGCTCCTGTCCGCAAAAATCCATCAAAAATGCAGGTGCACAAAAAATCCCGGAAACAGCAGATAATGTCTGTTTCCGGGATTTTCTTTATTTCAGCAGCATCAGATGCTCCGGTGGAAGATACAGATATTCCGGAAGATCTTTATCCGGATCCTCCGTAAAGCTGTTTTTGGGACGCATCCACCATAATCCGGCAGCATTCTCTTCCGCTTTGTTTCGGATCATATACTGATGTTCAAATGTAGTTTCTATGTATTGGTCTACCCGTACTGCCATACAGTTCTCACCCGGCTCTGATTCCGGGCGGATCCAGTGGCCGCGGATCCCTACGTAAGTAATGTCCTCATCTATGTTTTCTTCGGTATGGAGCTTCATTTTCCAGTCCGCCGCATAAATCTCGTGAGGTCCCAGCCTCTCCGCTCTGGAAAAATTCTTACAGCCGGTAAGCTTTGCTGCCTCCAGAAGTCCCGGTCTCTCAAACAGCTGCTTTGTCTCCCCTGTCACAAGGATCCTGCCTTCATGTACAATGGAAAGCTCCCTGCAGAATTTATAGGCCTCATCTCTGCTGTGTGTCACAAGGATCATATCTCCCGGATAGTCCTTGAGGAAATCCTGCATCTCCCGCTGGAGCACATCCTTCAGGTAACCGTCCAGTGCGGAAAACGGCTCATCCAGAAGAATAGCTTCCGGCTCTCCGATCATCATTCTGGCCAGTGCCACTCTCTGCTGCTGTCCGCCGGAAAGCTGTGAGGGCAGGCGCTTCTCCAGCCCCTCCAGATGATATCGCCGGATCAGATCTGCCACTTTTTCTCTGGCGGAGGATTTTTCCCCACGATAACCGCAGCGGATGTTCTGTTCCACTGTCATGGTTGGGAACAGCGCATAATTCTGAAACAGATATCCGATCCGACGCTTCTGGGGCTTCAGATTGATCCCTGCTTCAGAATCAAACACTGTTTTTCCATTGATAACGATCCTTCCCTTATCCGGTGTTTCGATTCCTGCAATACAGCGTAAGGTCATGCTTTTTCCGCTACCGGAAGCGCCAAGAAGCCCAATGGCTGCCGAACTGCCTTCAAAATCTACCTTCAGGGAAAAATCCCGGAAGTTTTTTTCGATATTTACTTTGACTGCCATCAGATCCACCTTCTTGTTTTCATGCCTTTTCCGGATACGATATTGATCAGCGCTACGATCACAAAGGAGATCAGCACGATCACAACAACCCAGAAGCCTGCAGTTCCGTAATTTCCGGCTGCTGTCTCTGATGCAATGGCAACAGAAACTGTTCTGGTTTTTCCAAGGATATTTCCGGCAAGCATGGAGGTTGCGCCATATTCTCCGATGGCACGTGCAAATGCCAGCACTGTTCCGGATGCGATCCCCGGTCCTGCCGCCGGCATGACTACCCGCCAGAAGATCCGGCTGTCGCTCATCCCCAGAGTCTGACCTGCATGGATAAGATTTATATCCACCTGTTCAAAAGCAGCCCGTGCATTGCGGTACATCAGCGGAAATGCAATCACTGCCGCTGCGACCACACAGCCCTTCCAGGTCTGCACGATCTTAATATCAAAATTATCCAGAAGAAAGCTTCCGAAGGGCCTTTTCAGGCTGAAGATCAGTAGCAGAAAAAATCCAGCCACTGTAGGAGGAAGTACCAGCGGAAGAGTAAGGATCCCGTCCAGTACTGCTCTGGCTCCCGGCTTCAGCTTCATGATCTTCCGGGCGCAAAATATTCCCAGAAAAAAAGCGATCACTGTGGCTGCCAGACCTGTTTTTAAGGAAATACACAGAGGACTCCAGTTTATTTCTCTCAAAAATTCTGTCATATTTCATTCCTGTGCCGGCATTTACTGTGTTTCAATATTTACTGCCTGCCGATTTTCTACATCATACTCATTTGGATGTGCTGTCTGCGGAAGCTGTGCTGTCCTCAGCCTCCGTGTTGTCTGCAGAAGCTTCTGTGGCATCTTTGGAATCCTCAGCCTCATATGCTGTAAATCCATAGTCCTCAAATACCTTGATCGCTGCGTCAGACTCTACATAATCAAGAAAAGCCTCTGCTGCCCTGGTATCGTCTTCCGATGCTTCCTTGTCCTCGATAAGTCCCACAGGATAAAGAACCGGCGTCTTAAGGCTGTCTGCCGGCGCCTCTGCGATGATATCTACTTTATCAGTAACAGATGCAGCATCTGTCGCATATACAACACCAACCTCATTACTTCCTTCACTGACTGCTGCAAGTACATCCGTTACATTCTTGCACTCGTTGATCTCCATTTTGTTTACATCGTCCATGATTCCAAGATTGCTAAAGATCTCACGGGAGTACTGTCCCACCGGAACATCCTCTCCTGCAAGCGCCATATTCTCAGCGTCTGTGATATTCTCGAATCCTGTTACCTTTGTCTCTCCGTCCTTTGGTCTGATCAGAACGACTTTGTTCTCAAGAAGATCCTTAACGGTGTCTTCCTTTGTCAGTTTTTCCTCTGTGAGGGCATCCATCTGTTTATCTGCTGCTGAAAAGAAAAGATCACAGCGTGCACCTTCCTCGATCTGTGTCTGCAGTGTACCTGAGCTGTCTGCACTGTAATAGATCGTTACATTCGGATAAAGCTCATTGAAATCCTTCTGGATCTCCTCCATGGAATTGCTGAGGCTGGCAGCAATAAATGCATAAACCTCTCCCTTCAGGTTCTCATCGCCTTTCACTTCTGTGTCCGCCGCGAAAACAGTTCCAGTCATAAGGCCTGTTGTTAAAATTCCCGCGGTAAGGGCTACTAAGATTTTTTTCTTCATCTTTTGTTCCTCTACTTTTCCGTTTCATTCAGTTTTGTTTAGTTTTGAATTGTTTTGTTTAATTTTACCGAAAGGAAAGTTTCTTGTCAAGCTATAAGGCATTGCTGTTTTTCTCTACAAGTGCTATCATAAATACATAGTTGACAAGCCAGGCGGATGTTCACGATCCGCTTCGTTTCTTATCATGAGTGGCTTACAGCACTCCTGATACAGACAAATCCCACACAAGGTTCATTGCTCTGCACAACGGAAGCAGAGAACTTGCCTGATCCGGTTCATTCAATATTCAAGAAAAGGAGAATTACTTATGAAACTCAGTGCACGTAATCAGTTAAAAGGAAAAATCATCAACATCAACCAGGGAGCTGTAAATTCCATTGTTTCCATCGATATCGGTGGTGGAAATATCATCACTGCTACCATCTCCTGTGCGGCGGTGGAAGAACTTGGACTGAAAGTAGGCTCTGATGCTTACGCAGTTATTAAGGCAACCAATGTTATGGTAGGTATCGATGAATAAAGTCTACACAGCACAGGAAGTTGCAGATAAACTAAAGATCAAAAAATCCACAGTATATGACCTGATCAAACGCGGAGAGCTTTCCTCCTCCAAAGTCGGCAAACAGCTACGGGTCAGCGAGGAACAGCTGTCTCAGTATCTTAAGGGTTCGGAATGTTCTGCGTCTTCTGATCAGTCTTATGATCACCAGCCGGAGAGTTCTCTTTTGAAAAGGGATTATCTTCTGCATTCCAGTGGACTGATCATCAGTGGACAGGCTTCTCCGGCTCTGGATCTTCTCCTGAATCAGCTTCCCACACACCCGGACAATCTGCCGGTTCTGCAGTCTCACATGAACACCTACAACGGACTGTATTCTCTCTATTTTGAAAAAGTCCACATTGCCTGTGCATCCGCCTCACCGGAAGATATCCATAGCCTTATACCCGGTATCCCACTGACTGTGATCTCTCTGTGTCAATATCCTGTCGGCTTCTATGTAAAAAAAGAAAATCCCAAGAATATCCGGGGATTTTCTGATCTTACACGGGCAGATATTATTTTTGTGAACCGCGAAAAAGGAAGCAGCCGTCGTATCCTTCTTGACCGTACACTTCTGTCTTCCGAAATTTCACCGGATTCCATATCCGGATATCGAAATGAGCTTGTTACCGATCACTCCACGGCTGCTGCAGTGGCTGGCGGACAGGCAGACATAGCTCTTGGCGAGGCCTGTGTAGCGAGAAGCTTTCCGGAGCTGGATTTTCTTCCTGTTTGCCAGGAATCACTCTTCCTGGTTATGCAGACCAAAAATCTGAGCACCTCCGGCTTTCAGGCCGTAGCGGAAACCATTGCATCCGAACCTTTCCGCCGGTTTTTAGCTCTTCAAACCGGATACGATACTACTGACACCGGAAATATCCGGCATATTTAGGGCTAAGAAAAACGCTTATGTAAAAAATTCTTCCGCAACCATTTCTTTGATAATACAAAATCAGCCAGCACGTCAATGATCACTCCTTATTTTTGCAAAATTAAGGAAGTTTCTTGATCCTATGACTGCTGGCTGATCTTTATTTATTCAGATATTGATATACTCTTGAAGAAATCGAACGGATTCCGTACAGTAAATGATCTTCGGAAGCGCCTTCTGAAAATATACATAATACATAATTTGTTTTCTTTCCATAGACGATTGCCATATCATGCTGAACTGAGCTTGTCTCACCAGTTTTGTTCGCGCATACTATACCTGTCGGAAGACCTGATGGAATTTTGTATCGTTTCGTCTGATGCAGTAAAAGATTTAGCATTTCTCTAGAATACTGTTGAGAAACACACTGACCTCGATAGATTTTTTCTAAGAGTATCCCACAATCTTTTGCAGATGCCGTGTTACGCCAGCCATCACTGCTCCAGGCAGAAGAAGATGGATGCAGGGAACTGTGACAACCGGTATTTTTGTAACCGTTCTTTCGAAGATACTGGTTCACTACAGCCGTTCCTCCTACAAAGCTTCCGCCTCCCTGACGCCTTACCAGTTCATTATAACATTCATTATCACTGACGGTGATCATATCCCACAGCAAGCTGTACACACCGGAGCTGTATTGCATTTTTCCCTGACGGATCTGATCATAGACCGACGCCATCACAAATGCCTTGATCGTACTTGCCGGATACATTTCCCGATCATTTATGTTTACAACATTTCCTGTTTTCAGATCTTTTATATAAACAGACCAGTTTCCACCGTAGGCAGAAACAAAACTCTCCAATTCCGATTTAAATGCACTTAAAGCATACTCTGATCTTGTACTTTTTCTTCCCTGCCAGTCCACATACTGACCATCCGGTGTTTTCATATTTTTCGCAATGGTTCCGTTCGATTTCAGGTAATAACCATCTTTCCACCGGTTCACCAGCATTTTTCCATTTTGGTCTACATAATATTGCTGGCCCTCACAGGTTACCCACCCTGCCTTCTGTACCATTCTTCCGTTATCATTGCCAAAATAATAAATTCCGTTAAACTTTTTTCCCTGAACTGTTTTGTTCACTTTATGAAAAGACGGACGCATGCAGATTCTTCCGGTTCCATAGAAATAATAATAACCACCTTTAAAATTACGCCCACCGAATCTTCTCTGTCTTATATAACGTACTGTTCCACGATCAGCCAGTTTTCCGTACGCTTCCACATAATAAATGCCTGCGATAATTTTTTTGCCCCGTACCTTCTGTTCAGCTACGTTTACAAAGCCACGCTCTCCCTTTGAAATTCTTCCATTGGAGTCTGTGATGTGGTATTTATCAAAGCGGACACCAGAAACTGTCTTTTTATCGAAATAATAAACGGATTGCTTTCTCAAAAGTTTTCCGTTTTTATCAAACATATAAAATCCTGTTTTTAAAAACTCTGTCTTTGGGATTGACAAATAACGTAATCCGGTAAGTTTTCGCTTATTAGAATCTTTCAAATACCAGTTCCCGCCAGATTTCTGAAGATAATTTCCACTGTTATCCCAAAATCGTACCGTTCTTTCAGCAGCCTCGACCTTTATCTCTGTACTTCTGGCACCAATAATACATCCAAAAACCACTACTAATATCAACCAATATATACAAACTGTTTTTTTTGCTTTCATACTTTAACAAGACCTGCCACAGACGATGGCAGGTCTTTCTCCTTTATCTTTATTATCCTATTTTCACACAGATGTTCTGGATCAGGCAGTTGTATCCGCTTACCTTTTTCAGCCATTCCAGCGCTATGGACACTGCCAGTGAAGCCAGCAGAAGCGTCAGTGTATTGGTCAGAAAATATCCACTCACATACACAAAAGAAGATTTTCTTATAAATGTATGTATCAGAAATATATTCATGGAATGTTTTCCGAGGAACAATAAAATCTGTCGCACTCCCGGAATGACATTAATAAATTCGCAGCAAAATGCCATAAATACAATTGGATACACACCCCAGTGGATCTCACTGTATACCGTCAGCGGCAAAGTTCTGTACGCTTTATACAAAATAAACACCGCAAGAAGCTCCAGAAGAAATTTGAAAACATGCTTCATTCCAGCATTCCATATCTTAAACCATCGGTTAAACAGATCATACTTGGCTACACACATTCCCATGAGAAATACCGGTAAAAATGCATAAATACCCGTAATTCCCATAACCTCCAGGGAAATTATCCGTGGAAATGCTGCAACAGCCACAAGAATAAATACCAGATATTCTTCCTTTATCATAAACAGTGGCACGCAGATGATAAAAATGATCGCCGCACTCATATACCACCAGGTTCCGTTCAGAGTCGAAGTTCCGAAAAGTTTCGCCAGACCAAAAAAATCCAGCACCATTGCGCTAACACCTTTGGCAATATTTCCGTTTCCGAAATATCTGGCCACGGCATAGCCGTTATAAAGCTGTGAGCTCACAACAGAAAGCCCCCATATAATCCAGAACCCTCCCATTGTTTTTATCAGTCTTTTGGCTGTCCACTTGCCAGGTGTAGAATTATTTTTTCTGTAACTGAGATACAGTCCGTATCCGGAAATAAATGCATAGATCGGTACACAGATCTTAAATGTTCTGCACAGATACATGATCCGATCTGCTGAAAACGGAGTGAAAACAACATTCAGCCCCTCAAATCTATCTTGACTCAGATACATATGATGGAACAGCATTATAACAATGGCAATGCCCTTCATCGCCTGAGAATTATATTTATCAAACTTTATTGCCTGCTTTCCTTCCAAAATCCAACCTCCATATTACCGATTCTCGATGATCCTCTCATAAACTCGTTTGGAACAGTTACGGTCATTAAATGCAAAGGTCTCATCCATTCGTTTCCGATATTCCTCTTTCATCTGACAGCCGTCTGCCATATATTCGATGATCCGGTCCACAGTTCCGTCCAGTGTATGCTCCACCTCTCCGAAGCCATCTCTCTCATAGTCAAAGTATCCCTCTGTGTAGGAATGCGCGCCACTGAAAAAGCTGTCTCTGTCAAACTGGGAGTATACGATGGGTTTTCTCAAATATGCAAAATCAAAGGCAACCGAAGAATAGTCCGTGATCATCAGATCTGTCTGGGCAAAAATGTCCTTGTAGGAATAAGACGAATCCATAAATTTTACCCGTGGATCATGACGGAACATATGCAGACCGTCAATGGTATTTGGGTGAGGCATGAAGCAGATGGTATATCCGTACTTCTCTGCCGCTCCCAGAAGTCTTTCGTTGTTGAGAAGATCATCATAAAAATGGAAATATTCGCTTTCCTGAAATTCTTTTCCAAGCTGCCATACCCCTCTGGCATCGGTTCCTGAGGAAAGGCTTTTGCGCCAGGTAGGCATCACCGTCACATACTTACGCTCATCATGGACCAGACGGTCATAACGCGGCATTCCCGTAAGCCAGATATTTTTTTCCGGATAAAAATAGTCATAGGTAAAGGCAGAATCATATTCCGGCTTTGTGCTGACGATAAATCCGAAAAGATTACGGTTGTATTTGTTCAGCCACTTGGACTGGTTGTCTTTGGTCACACCATGCTGTAAAAATACCAGCTTTTTGTCATAGATGATATCGCGGTACAAATACTCCAGCTTTCCAAAAGGATTGATCACCGGTTTGTTAGCCTGGGAGGACAGTGAAAATTCATTCAGCAGGAACAGAAGCTTATGCTTCCAGGAGAAAGGTTCCACAACCTTTCCAAGCTTCTTCATTTCCACATAATCCTGTGTATCCTTGTTGACTACAAAGTACGGCTCCACCGTAGGGTCCGGATTGGCGCAGAGATAGCGGAACATCACTTCGCCGTTATCATCTCCGCGTGTTGTACGATCGGAGATCAGCCAGATCTGCTTTTTCTGCTTCGCCTTCTGCATCTCGTAGAGCTTACGCACGAGAACTGCCTTTTTTCCGGCCTTTCCCTGAGAAAATATTGCTTTGGTGCGTTTTTTCTTCAGCTGTTTCTCCCTGCTCTGACTGTATGGCTCTACCGTTACTTCATACTGATGGCCCAGAACCTTTGCATCTTCCTGATCCTCTCCACGGATCATCCGTACTTTTTCGTTAAGATACAGAAGCTTATCCTCTATATGCAGGAAAAGCGGCAGCTTCTTTGTAAATGGCACATATTTTCCGTAGGAAATATTGTACATTTTGTTTATATGTCCATCTGTGCCTGTGCCCCAGCTGATAAACTCCCGGATCTCGGAAAGCGGAATGTCCACGATATACAGCTTCTCAACGGCACTTTCTTCTCTGCACCAGCCGGTTCTTTCCAGTGTATATTTCCATCTGGCTTCATAGGTGTTGCCACCAGTCATCATATATACACGGTTTGTCCTGCTCACAGGCTCCACAATGGAAAATTCACAGTGCAGCTGGTCTTTTTCCGGCTGGAATATCTTGACACGGAGATTGTCATATATGGGATTCAGGATCGTGTCTGCCTGATCCGGAAATTTTTTGCATATATCCGGATAATATTTCCGGAGAAGATATACTTTGTTTGCCCTGCTGATATGCTGATTGGACATCACGATCTCCGGAAACTCCATCTGCTTCAGGAAGCTTTCAATGCCTTCCTCATATCTACACTTTTTCTCTTCATCAAGCTTCTCGTTATCAAATATGATATCAGCTATTTTTGCGCTGTAATACAGCAACACATAATCTGCATTTTTTTCATGAACAGGATTTTCTTTTATTCTGCAGTCTGCGATCTTTCGGAAAAATTCCTGATAAAATACCTCCAGCTGGTCCGGATCCTGCAGCATATTCTTCCAGTCCTCCACCATGAGATGGTCCGCAAGGATCTGCACATAGATATCTTCCCCTGAAGCCACTCCCAGACTCCGGCAGCTTACAACGGACTGATATACCATGGTCATCACATCCAGATACCAGATCTCCGGACGGATCTCGGATACCCATTTCACCTGATCTGCGGCAAATGTGTAAGCGGTATACAGCTGATGCAGAAGATATACATTGTTATCCAGCGTTGTTTTTTCGGTGAAACGGTTACAGTAATTATTATGCTCCCGCACATGGATATTTCCTTTTCCACGGATCTTTGTTAGGACAACATCTCTGTTTTCTTCCTCAAAGCAGCGTCTGATCTCTGCACTGGATTTTGGGGAAAAACGGATTCCGGCTTTTGCAAAAACAACATAGCTTCCGGCTATCTTATCCTTCAGCTCCGCCACAAGATCCCCGCATTCCAGTCCGTCAATATATAAAAGATCCCGGTCATCCAGCATCTCCCGGAAACGAGGATCCTCCGGATTGAACTCTCCGTAGATCTTATCCAGCTCTTCGTCCTTGAGCTCTTTCTCCTTTTCTCCGGCTTCCTCCAGCTCCCGCATGTCCCGTTCATCAGGAATATCCATATCTCCTGCAATGCATACTGCAAGGATCTGTACCGTTCCTTCCGGTGTGACCTCACGTACATTTTTAAAGGTTCTGTAAAGCTTTGCAGTATCTTTTGCAAAAACAACTACTGAAAATTCATACTCCCTGTTCATATTGCTCCTTTTGTATCCTTACATTAAAATTTTTTCTCTTTCAGCCTTCTTTTCAGTTTGTCCGGTATTTGAGCATTGGCTATATATTCATAAATTCGTTTGCTGTTGTCATTGTCCCTGTAGGGAAGAAGCTCATCTCTTCTTCCTGAAAATTCCGGTTTTTCACGGAATCCGTTCCTCGCATATTCTCCGATAAGGTCTACCAGCTGGTTCTGATCCCAGGCCAGATCTCCGAAAACATCTTTTTTGTAGTCCATATAGCTTCCCTGGACTTTCTCATAGGTTTCCAGATCAAAGGGATAAAATACCACCGGTTTTTCCTGATAGTAGACATCCCAGGAAACAGAAGAATAATCGGTGATCAGCATATGACAGCTCATCAGAAGCTGATTCAGCGGCATAGTCCCAAATGGGATCAGACGGATATGCCTGTCTTCCACCTGAAAGCTCCGGATATGTTCCCTGAATTTCGGATGGATATAAAAATTCAGCGTGATATTTTCCTTTTCCAGAAGAGTCTTAAGCCTCTCATCCTGCAGAAATGCTTTATAACGCTGATAGTATTCACTTTTTTTGAACTGATCCTCGCTGATATCCTCCAGCCAGCTTCTCCATGTAGGCATCAGCAGGATCTCTTTATGAGCCGGATCCGACTTGTCCTCCAGCACATCCCATCTGGCCAGTCCGGTGATAATGATCTCTTCATTATCGTATCCGAAATAATCATGGATGATCTTCTGTTCATAACCCGAAGACACCACAAACAGTGCCATCTGATTGCCTCCGCCTTTATGAAAGGTCCTGTGGCATTGCTTGAAGCCCATCACTCCATGCTGGAGAAATACGATGTTCTTCCGTGCCTGATACAGAACCTTGTAGATGCTGTTGGGCGAATCCCAGATATAAAAATGCCGGATCGCATCGGTAGATATCAGATACCGTGCAGCGCTGAGATAGATCATGTACTTAAATGACATGAACTGGATCACATTGGCATCATACTCTTTTACAGCCTGATAATCCGGACATTTTTTATCTATTACATAAAAAATCCGACTTCTGTCCTTCTCCGGTGCATGCTCCATACAGTACCGGAAAAAATAGAGGCCGTTGTCCTGTGCCATTGTACAGTATTTCTCGCAGATCAGCCATAATTTCTTATGATCCCAGTAAGGTTTCAGGATAAAATAGCAGAATAATGCGAGAAATTCTTTTGCTATAAATGCATAGCTGTCATATTTCGGATCATATTTCCGGTATTGAATGGTAAACTGCCTTGCTCCGTTGACAAAGGGATAAACCATATGCCCATCCCCGGTTCTGGTCCATCTTGGAAAAAGGATCAGCTTAAGTTTAAGTTTTGAACTTAAGCCTCCCAGGATCGCATCCTCATAATTTCCTTTTCCTTCTTTATCCACAGATGCCACCACATCCCAGAATGCGGTTTCCATCGGATACTGATCTACATTGATCTGTGCATGATACACGATCGTATTTCCTTTTTTTGCTGTCTGCATTTCAAAAGGAAAACTTGTATCCAGCACTGCATTTCGCTGTTTCAGCTTCAGGGAACGGATCCTTCCTCTGGATCCTTCCAGCTCAAAACTGATCTTTATGGTTCCTTTTGTCAGCGAAAATTTCCTGGTTTTTACCTTGATCTCCGCCGGTGCTTCCATTAACTGCTGCAATTTTTCACCACCTGTTACATTTCTTTGATCGCTTTGTAATTTCTTTCACAGTTCTTTGTATCCCACAGATCAAAATATTTTCCGTGTCTTTCCAGATAGATCTCTTCATTGGCAAATCCCTGCTTATGCAGGCGGATCAGCCAGTCCGTTACTTCCTGTTCCGTTACACATACCGGACCGAAGCCATCTTTCCGGAAATCAAAATACCCAATCTGATGATGACTTTGCCGGAATTTTTCATTGTCAAACTGGTAGTAGACCAGTGGCTTTTTCATGTAGGCAAAGTCCATGGCAACACTGGAAAAATCCGTCACCAGCACTGCGGACTCTTTAAGGAGTGTCTGCACATCGTACTCAGGCCAGGACGCCACTGTGATCTTCGGATGATCCACATGAAAATATTTCAGGAACCGATGCATTTCCCTGTGCGGATAAAAGATGATCTGAAGATCGTTCTCCTCAATGTAGCGGATCAGTCTCTCATCCTTGAGAAGTGCATCCCAGTAACGGTAATAATCGGTTTCCATGAATTTCTGTGCTTCCAGCTCGTGATCAGAGGCTGAGATCTCATTGCGGATATACATACGCCAGGTCGGCATGATCAGGATCTGGTTCTTTTTTATCTTCATATCATGAAGCTGATCAAAACGACACAATCCCAGCTCCTGCACATAGCCTTCCGGATATCCGTACCGGTCATTGACATATTTCCACTCATCATAGGTACTGGTAACAAAAAGGCTCATTTTTGTATGCGGATAGTACAGAAAACTAAGATCTGCCGTAATGATCCCATGCTGCAGGAACGCCCGCTTGTTCCGTAGGATTCCGTAAACCTCCAGCACATAACAGATGGCTGCGTTTGGTTTTCCCATTTTCTGGGAGCTGATATTTTTTGATGCAGCCAGATAGTAGATCCAGTGGCGAAAGCTTCCATACTGGATCACAGGTCCCAGATCTTTTACCCGGGCATAATCCGGAGATTTTCTATTGATGGCGTACACTGCATCCTCACTGGTATTTTCTCTCAGATATTTGTACAGCCAGAATCCGTTATCCCGGCATTCATTCTCTGTATCACAGAGAAGCCAGAGATCCCTGCGAAAAAGTCTGTAGACCATCGCAATGGGAAATGCCAGGATAAACTTGATGATGTGAAGCAGATCCCCAGGTTTTACTCGTTTCAGTTTTTCAAGAAATGTCTGTTCCATGTTTCCCTCTGTTTACAGGATCCCGGTTTATTCCTCTGACCAGTCTCCGTTATCATCCCAGACAATCTCTCCGTCTCCGCTGTCATCTGTATCTGTACTGTTGTCAAGAGAATCGTCACCGCTTCCGCTGTTGCTGCTGTCATCTACATAGTCGCCGCTATCATCACTGCTGTCATAGTTTCCATCATCACTGCTGTTGTCGTAGCTTCCGTCATCGCTGCCGTCGTAGCTTCCGTCATTACTGCTGTCATAGCTTCCGTCATCACTGTTATCATAGCTTCCATCATCACTGTTGTCATAGCTTCCATCGCTGCTGTCGGAAGAAGTATCCGTGATACCGGAAGAACTGTCTGTCAGATCTGAAGCATCTGTGCTGTCTGCGGAATCACTGTTATCCGTTTCCACATTACCAATAGTGCTCTTCTCACTCTTGTCACTGAGGCTTGTATAGGTCAGGTATGCTTCTCCGTTATCGATCATCAGTTTTGCCTTTTCCATATCGCTCAGCTGTACACTGTAGATCTCATAGGCATTTCCGTCTCCGTCTACGATCTTCATATCATAGATGGCATCTCTTGCAGAATCCGGGGTGTAATACATCTGCACCTGCTCCGCATCTTTGATGGTAGCTTCTGCAGGAACAAGACTTTTGCCCCATTCTTCCCCTCCTGCCGCGCGGAGATAGATCTCACGGATCTCTCCCTTCGTGCTGTTGGTAAGATAAACAAATTTTGCAGTACTGGTCTTTACACCGATCAGCTTCGGTGCAGGTGTAGATGTGGGAAGCGGTGTGGATGTAGCCGGTGCAGCCGTAGGTGCGGCTGTAGGAACCGGTGTTGGTGTCACCTCTGCTGTTTCCTTTGATGATTTTCCACAGCCGGCAATACCAAGCGCCGTCACTGCTGTCAGTACGATCAAAAGCTTCTTATATTTCATAATGATTACCTCCAGATTGCAGTTTTATGCTAAAAATGTTTTTCCAACGAAGTATCCGAGCACCAGGATACCAAGAATGATCCTGTACCAGCCGAATACTTTAAAATCGTGTTTCTTGATATATCCCATCAGGAATTTGATGGCAAGAACAGATACCACAAAGGATACCACAACACCTACGATCAGGATGATCAGCTCTGTGGAGCTGAAGGCAAAACCGAATTTGACCAGTTTCAGAAGACTTGCTCCGAACATAACCGGAATTGCCAGGAAAAAGGTAAATTCTGCTGCAACTGTACGGGATGTTCCTGCAAGGATTCCTCCGATAATGGTAGATCCGGAACGGGATGTTCCCGGAATCACGGAAAGCACCTGGAAGCAGCCGATGATCAGCGCTGTCTTAAAGGAAAGCTCATCCAGTCTGGTGCAGGTTGGTCTGCGGCGTTTGTTGTAGTTCTCGATAACGATAAAAAGCACACCATAAACGATCAGCATGATGGCAACGACCACATAGTTGTAAAATTTCTTTTCAATAATGTCATTAAAAGGAAGAGCGATGATGATCGTCGGCAGACATGCTACCAGGATCTTAAACCAGAGGATCCACTTATCCTTATCACAGTATTTTTCTACAAAAGTAAGGACAGTTCTGGGTACTGCCGGCTGTTTACGCAGTGCCATCTGTGTTTTCTTCGGGATTTTTCTTATGTAAAAAGGCCACAGCTTGTTCCAGTACAGTACAACAACTGCCAGGATCGCGCCAAGCTGGATCACCACCAGGAAAAATTCCATAAATGCCTCGGATACATTCAGCTTGATAAACTCATCCACAAGGATCATATGTCCGGTACTACTGATCGGAAGCCACTCGGTGATTCCCTCCACAATACCGAGAAGGATAACCTTCAGTAATTCTATAAAAATCATGTTAACTCCTTTCTAAAAGCAAGATAAGGACAGGGCCGGTATGTGAACGACGGCCCCGTCCTTATCAGTATATTACATATTTGACAATTCGTAAACTTTTAATTTTTTATTTCACAAAATTTACAATTTTTTATCGATTGTCGATGGTGGCGATATCTACCAGAGTCAGGTGGTTCAGGTCTGTATTCTCAAGACTTGTGACCAGAGCCTCTGCAGTATCAAGACTTGTAAGCACATTGACACCTGTCTCGATAGCATTACGACGGATCACGAAACCATCCTTCTGGTGCTCAACACCCTGTGGCGGTGTGTCGATAACAACATCGATCTTGTGGCCAAGGATCAGGTCCATCAGGTTCGGAGACGGCTGCT
>ENA-OQRC01000600-OQRC01000600.1-human-gut-metagenome-genome-assembly--contig:-NODE-600-length-28016-cov-8.480562_pt1 | contig 28016 bp, 29 predicted proteins | sample MGYA00243236_ERZ505102 | MGnify/ENA primary metagenome ERZ505102 (study PRJEB26097, sample SAMN02712089) | human gut metagenome | biome: Gut microbiome | host: Homo sapiens | place: Denmark: Copenhagen... | reverse complement strand
ATATTTATTAGAATAGAAGTAAATTTTTCTTTATATAAATAAGTTAAAATTAAAGGAATGATAATACTTACAAATCTATAATTAAATGGAATATTCTTAGTATAAAACATTGCTAAATATAAAGAACTATAAAGAATTAATTTTAAAACTATACTTCTTTTTTTCATTTTCATATTTTGACTATATATAACAAAGTAATCATATATTAAAAGAGGAAATGTTACCAAAATAGCACTTATTATTAATTCCATCCTTATCACCAATTTAATAATAACATAGTTGTTTGTCAAAATATGTCGAAAAATGTCGTAAAGTATCAAAAAAAGTAGAAATTAATTCTACCTTAAATCTTTGATATATTTTTTTAATTGTTTACTATTAGGACCAATAATAATTTTTAATTCATTATCAATTTCAACAATTCCTTTAGCACCTAATTTTTCAATACCATCTTTATTAACAATAGAAGTATCTTTAACTTTAACATTAAGTCTACTCATATTGCTTTCTACATTAATTATATTATTCTTTCCCCCAAGATACTCGATTAACTTATTTATTTTAATAGTAAAATCTTTTTTATTAATTCTAATAACTATAATAGATATCAGAAATAGAATAGCAAATATAATTAAATATTCAATATACAATATATCCATAAAATCTCTCCTAATAGAATTATACTATATTTAAAAGAAAAAATAAATAAAAACTTTAATAGTGTTATTTATTTGCTTAGTAAAACTTATGATAAATTTTTATAAATTATTGAAATGACTCATGTTTTTTGGTATACTTATACTTAGTTAGAGTAGATAAATATGGAGGATATATATGAAAAAAAAGTTGTTTGTATTATTAATTCCTATAGTATTAATTCCTATTACTTTATTTCCAAGAAAAGAAAATAAAGAGTTAGTATCTAATACTGATAATTTAGTTAGTTTTACAGTGGACGGAGTAGAAAGTAAAACTATGCCTACAAAAGGTAGTGGGTATATTGCAAATAAGATTACTTGTAATAATGGTAGTATTATTACTTTTGATAATGATAACTATATAATAGAAGTAGAAAAGTTAGAAAGTGATGATGTATGTAAAATAGATTTTTCAAAAGAAATAGGAAGTAATACAGTAACAGTTACGATAAATAACACAAGTAAAATAGATAGTACAAGTAAAACAACAACAGAAGGCGGGAAAGTAGTATTTTATTTAACTGGAGAACCTGATAGTATTACAGGTGGAGAATATACTTTAAGTGATGGTAAATTAGTTGTTAATAATGTAACTTCAAATATTGTTTTAAATATAACAATGGGTAAAAGTTTATATGATAAATTGTTGGCAGATAAAACGACAATAACTCAAAGAGTGCAATTTGGTTCTGTATTAACAACCGATAATACAAAAACATTATATACAGCTACTGAAAATAACACAACAGTATATTATTTTGCAGGAAATGCAACTGACAACTGGGTAAAGTTTGGAAAAGATTCAAGTAATAATGATTTGTATTGGAGAATAATAAGAACAAATAGTGATGGAAGTATAAGACTTTTGTATCATGCAACGAGTACCGACTCAGTTTCAGCATATATAAATACAAGTACATCTTATAATGCAACATATAGTGATTCAATGTATGTAGGATATATGTATGGAACAAGTGGTTCATTAGATAGTAATAGAACTAATGAAAATGATAGTACAATAAAAAAAGTGATAGACTCTTGGTATGAAAATAACTTGAAAAATAATTATGGAAAATATTTAAGTTTAACTGCAGTATATTGTAATGATAGAAATGTAAGTGATGGAACATATTGTCCAAATTGTTCAACAGATTTTTCTTTCGCAGGCAGAACAAGAATAGATACTAATAAAACTCCATCATATGATTGTGAAAATGTTGGTGATAAATTCACAGTGGATGCAAGCACCGGAAATGGAAGTCTTAAATATCCTATAGCATTAATGACTTCAGATGAAGTAGTATATGCTGGTGGAATGATTTATATGAATGCAACCACATGGTTTTATTATAATAGTGTAAAAACAAGTTCAACTGGAAATTATATGTGGTGGCTAATGACACCTTTCCTTTGGAATAATAGTGGTCGTGCCGGAGTTTTACTTTTAGATGGACAAATGTATCCTGGAAACTTAAAGGCATATTATGTCCATAATGCATCAGCAGTAAGACCAGTTATTAGTCTAAAATCCTGTGTTAAATACTTGAGTGGAGATGGTTCTGCAACTAATCCATATATAATTGAAGAGACTTCAACTGGATGTTAAAAAACATACTAAAAGGTACTTGAAATAAAAGTACTTTTTTTGTATAATAAATTTAGTTAAGGTAGAAGGAGGAAACACAATATGACTAATAAAATTAATGATAATATGAGTTATATGTCTTTCTCTTTAGTACAAAGTAAAGTACTAAATGGGGGGAGGGTTACTATCTTCTAACTAACTTAAAAGTTAAGAATTTTTTGCATGAAATAAAATGGATAGAATGAGTCTACCCATTTTTTGTTGTGTAATTAAAAAGAGGGAAAAGTTTATGCAAAAGAAACAAACTATTTTAGTTGTTGCTAGTTTATTAGTAGTTGTCTTAAGTGTAACACTAGCTTACTTTACAGCACAAATAATAGGAAAGGGAAAAGCTGTTTCAGTAAGTAGTGCTGACTTGAAAATAATATTTACAGATAGTGATGGAAGTATAAGCGGGTCTAATATAGAACTAGGATGGACTACTTCAAAAAAAGTTTACTGTAACTAATAAAAGCAATGAAACATAATGGTGTAATTGAAGAAAAGTATAATATAGATGTCAATGAATTTTCATTAGCAGTAAGACCAGTAATAAGTATAAAGGGTAATAGTGCTTACAAAAGTGGAGACGGTTCTTCATCTAATCCATATGAAATAGAAATGAATTAAAACTCATTTCTATTTTTTTCACAAAAGATACATAAAATAATCACATAATTAACAATAAACTATAGTAAACTTGTAAATGAAAGAGGTGATAATAGTTAAAGAAAAATTTAAAAGAATAGTTATTAGGTAAATTCACTCACAAAATATTTATATTTACATAAATTAATAGTGAATATAAAGAAGGGGTGGATTATATGAATAATAATAATGGTTATAATAGATGTAACCAAAATAGTAATGAATGCGAAAATAATTGTTTACAAGAGATATTGCAAGTAATAAATGTTCTTCAATCAAATGCATGTCCTGAAAATTGTTTGAATTCTTGTGATAGACCTGCACTTGGAGGAGGAAGTAACTGTGTAGTATGTAATACTAGACCAATTATGCTTTATATGTGTGGAAGTAATGGAAAACCTTTATCTATGCCTACAACTAGAACTAATATTGACTGTACAGTAGAAGGCACTGCTAATTGTTCAAATGTATTTAGAGTAGAAAAAGTAGATGGATGCTGCTGCACATTTAGAGTACTTGCAGCGAATACTGATACTACAAGTCCTTATCCATATGTAGCAACTGATTCAATATTTACTATGAATATTAATTGCTTATGTTGTCTAAGATGTTTAAATGATACTTTTGTAGAATGTATATGTAGTTAAAGTAAAAAAGATCCTATTGTTGGATCTTTTTTAGTGTTTTAATGTTTACAAATTCATCATATTCTAAAAATGCATTTTGTAAAGTATTCTTATTAATATATAAACCAAAACCACTAGGTGAAGTATTAAGTATTACATCTTTTAATTCTTTATTTGCTTTAATATACAAGTAATACTTTAATAAAGAAAATTTGTTTTTAATATCAGATAATCTTACAAAATGGTTTTCATCAAATTTATAAAGTAGTTCTCTTTCTAAATAGGTAAATGATTTTAATGTGTTAGAATAACTTGTACACATTTCTATATTAGCATAAACAAAATTATTTGAATTCATTTGTAACCCTCCTAAAACTATTATAAAATATTTATAAGTGATAAACAAGTAAATATTTTAATAAAAGACTTGACTTTTTAGTAAATATTATTTATTCTTTTATTTGACAAGTGATGATTAAAAGGAGAAAATTATGAAGAATTTAGTTATTGTGGAGAGTCCAAGTAAAAGTAAAACAATTGAGAAGTATTTAGGAAAAGATTATAAAGTTACAAGTAGTAAGGGTCATATTAGAGATTTAGCTACAAGTGGTAAATATGGTCTTGGAGTTGACTTAGAAAATAATTTTAAGCCTAATTATAAAGTTATAAGTGGTAAAGGTAAGTTAGTTACTGAACTTAAAAAAGAAGTAAAAAATAGTGATTATGTAATACTTGCTACCGACCCAGACCGTGAAGGAGAAGCAATTAGTTGGCATTTATTAGATACATTAAAACTAGGTGATAACTATGGAAGAGTAGTATTTAATGAAATAACAGAAAATGCTATTAAAGAGGCTTTTAAAAAACCTAGAAACATTGACATGGACTTAGTTCATAGTCAAGAAAGTAGAAGAATATTAGATAGAATAATAGGTTTTAGATTAAGTAAACTTATGCAAAGTAAAACTGAAGGAAAAAGTGCTGGTCGTGTACAAAGTGTAGCATTAAAACTTATTGTTGATAGGGAAAGAGAAATAGAAAACTTTAATAGTGAAGAATATTATACAATAGACGCTTATTTTAATGATTTTGAAGCTACTTTAACTAAGTATAAAAATAAAAAGATTGAAATAAAATCACCTGTTTTAAAAGATGAAATATTAAGTAAATTATCTAATGCTTTTAATATAGAGAGTGTAGAAGTTAAAGAGAAGAAAAAAAGTAGTAAACTTCCATTTACAACTAGTACACTAACACAACTTGCTAATCAAAAACTAAATTTCAGTGCCTCAAAAACCATGAAATTAGCCCAGGCTCTTTATGAAGGAAAGAAACTTGGTAATGAAACAGTTGGTATAATAAGTTATATGAGAACAGATAGTGTTAGATTAAGTGATGTGTTTACTAAAGATGCATTTAGTTTTATTAAGAATAATTATGGAAGTAAATATGTAGGCCATGTTAAAAAGACTAAGGAAAAAGAAAATGTACAAGATGCACATGAAGCAATACGTCCAACTAGTATTAATAGAACACCAGAAAGTATAAAAAATTATTTGAGTGCTGATGAATATAAACTATATAACTTAATATATGTTAGAACTTTGGCTAGTTTAATGGCTGATGCTAAATATAATAATACTAGTGTAGTATTAGATAATAATGATTACAAATTTAATGCTAGTGGACAAGTTAATACTTTTGATGGATATTTAAAAATATATAAAGAATTCGAAACAACAAATGATAAAGTATTACCTGACTTTAGTAGTTATAAATCAAGTGTAATTGTAAGTAAAGAAATAAAAGCAAATAGTCACTTTACTGAACCACCCGCAAGATTTAAAGAAGATACTTTAATTAAAGAGTTAGAGAGCCTTGGAATAGGTAGACCTAGTACTTATGTTAAAATTATTGAAGTATTAAAAGAAAGAAAATATATTAGTATGGAAAATAAGAAGTTTATCCCTACAACTGTTGGAGTGCAAGTAACTGATAAATTACAAGAATATTTTAGCAGTATTATAAATGTTAAGTATACTAGTGAAATGGAAACAGACTTAGATAAAGTAGCAGAAGGAAAGTATGTATGGTATGAACTATTAAATAAATTCTATAAAGATTTTGAACCTCTAGTAGAAGAAGCATATAGTAAGATGGAAAAAGAAAAGCCAGAAGAAACTGGAGAGTTGTGTCCATTATGTGGTAAACCTTTAGTATATAGGCATGGTAAATATGGAAAATTCATTGCTTGTAGTGGATACCCTGAATGTAAGTATATACCTAAAGTAGAAAAGAGTGCTACTGTTATATGTAAGTGTCCAAAATGTGATGGAGATATAATTGTAAAGAAAACTAAAAGAGGAAAAGAATTTTATGGATGTAGTAATTTTCCTAAATGCAAGTATGCCAGCTGGGATAAACCTACTGGTGAAATATGTAGTAAATGTAAAGAACTTCTAGTTATGAAAAAGGATAGTGTAGTTTGCCCTAATTGTGATAAATAGCCTTCTAAGAAATTAGAAGGTTTTTATATAAAATTTTGTTGAAAAAAAATTTGTTTATTAGTATAATTAAATTATGATAAGGAAGGGTGATTTATGAAAAAAGTTTTATTAATACTTTTTAGTTTGTTTTTAGGAACTAATAGTTTGTTAGCAACTAATATGACAAGCGAGGATACTATCAAAGAGGATTTAAAGTGTGCTTATAAAAGACTAGATGTAGCAGATACATTTATAGTTAATACTGATAAGTTTAAATGCTCAAGTGGACTATGTTCAAGTAGTGACTTTAATAAGATAGGAATACTTAATACTAATGAGTATGAAAGAATAGGTGGGATTACTTCATATTTAGTAAACAGACAACCATTTGTAAGTTTAGGAAATAATGGGTATGACGTAATTACGCCAAGTGAAATAAAATATCAAGAAAGTAATGGAACATTAAGACCAACTATGTATGTTAAAGAAATAGTGAAAGTAACTGGAAGAGGAACTAAAAATGATCCTTGGAAATTTGTATATCCTAACTATAATGTTAAAATTAATATAGTTGGAGGAAATATTAATGGTCAAAGTAATTATACTGAAATACTAAAGACTTTTGATAAGGAATATGTTATTAATAAAGGGCCTAACTATTATATGAAAGATGTTAGTAAAGATGTTAAATGTAGTGGAAAAGTTAACTACAACTTTACTGATAATAAGCTTCAACTACTTAATGTAGAAAGTGATGTTACTTGCAGTGTTAAATATACAGTTAATAAATATTATTTAGCTTTAATTTTAAATAATGCTACAAGTAGTGAAAATAACGTATTAGTTAATGCTTTAGAAGATAAAAGTATTAGTATTAATCCAGAAGAAAATTATGCATTTACGGGAGCAAACTGTACAAATGGTCAAACATATGAATATAGTAATAAAACATTTACAGTTAAATCAATTAATAAAGATACTACTTGTACTTTAAAATACGAAAAAGTAAGAAATGTAGAAAGTAATACAGATGGAGAATATGTTGTACCTGCAAGTGGTTACTACCTAATGGAAGCCTCAGGTGCTAAAGGTAGTGGTAATGGTGGAAAAGGTGCTTATGTAAGTGCAGAAGTATATTTAGTAAAAGGCCAAACTATTAAATATGAAGTTGGAACTAGTACTAATGGTGCTGCTAGTATAGGAAGCGGTTCTCATGCTGGTGGAGGAGCTTCTAGATTTAAATTAAATAGTGAATATTTTATTATTTCTGCTGGAGGCGGAGGCGGAATCAACGGTTCACCAGGAGGAGAAGGAAATGGACTCGGTGGAGTTAACTCAAGTGATTCATCTAAAAATGGTAAAAATGGTGTAAGTGGAAGTGGTGGTTCTTCAGCCGCTGATGCAACAGTTTGTACTAGAACAGGTACATGTGGAGGCGGATGTAAAAGATATGAAACAACTTATACAAGATGTTGTGAAAGTTATTCCCCACCACATGAAGAATGCGTTAATGGTGAAGTAGAATGTGGAGATGCATTTTGTGAAAACCTTCCATCAAGTCAACAAAGTTCATGTTATAGAAAATGTGGCGAAAACAATGGATTAGGTAAAAAATGTCGAACAGTCGGAGGCGGTTGTGAAAGTTATGGTACTTGTCCTGAGGAAAGCTGTGCAGAATATTATCCCACATATTCTTGTTGTACTAGTACTTCTACTAAAAGTGGAGACTCTGGTAATGGTGGAAAAAGTGTAATAAGTAGTAAACTAAATAATAAAACTATTACTATTAAACAAAAAGTAAGTGGCAGTAATAATGGAAATGGTAAAATAAAAATAAGTTTTGTAAGGGAGTAAAGAGATGAAAAAAGTTATAATATTGTTTGTAGCATTAATTTTATTAACAGGATGTAAGGAGTGTGAAAAATGTGAAACCGAAACTAAAGTTACACATGAGGAATTAAAAGATATATTAATAAGTTATGGATATTATGTTTATCAAGATGGTATTTTTGCTAAAGATAGTAGTGATATAAAAACTTATGAAATAAATATAAAAGATTTATATGAAAGAAATAAATACGATATTATTCCTTTTATTAGAAATAATTGTAAATTAGAAACTACTAAAATAGAGTTTACTATTTCATCATTAGAACCATTAGTTTTTGAATATAATCCAATATTAGACTGTGAATAGTTGTTATTTAATAATTATTGTGGTAAAATATATCTGAATTGGAGGCTTATATGAAAAAGAAAAATGGGTGGGGATTCTTAGAGTTTTTCTTCTTTCTTGGGTTATTTATAGTATGCTTATTAGTAACAGCATATGCTTTAAGAAAAGTTGGACTTTTAAATGAAGACTGGAAATTTGTAGACTTTTATGATAAGGGTAAAGATAGTAATGAAAGTGATATATATAAATATAGTGACATTGAAACTAAATTAATTGATAGTACTAAAAAATATATTAAAGACTTCTATAATAATAATCTAGGAGTAGATACTCTTAATATAAAAATAAGTTCTCTTATTAGTAATAATTATATAAGTGAAGTAAGAGATAAAGATGGAAATTGTACTGGATATGTTTCTGTATATAAAGATGATAATAATGTAGTAATATATACTCCTTACCTAAAGTGTAAAAATTATGTTAGTAATGGATATGTTGAAAGGCATGATGGGTAATGAATAATAAGATAATTGTAGTGTGGGGTATTATTATAATTATACTTGTTTCTATTATTTATTATATAGGTATTACTTATCAAAATGAAATAAAATATATTAGTTTAAAAGAAGAAGTAAAAATTGCTGTTAAAGATTATATTAGTAGTGAAAAAATAACTAAGTATCCTTTTAAAATAACTACTGAAGAGTTAGAAGAAAAGGGATATTTAAAAGAATTAAAACTTGGTAATAAGATTTGTGCTGCTGATATAGAAGTAACTAAAAAAGTATTTAAGAGTTATGATATAGAATTTACTTGTGTAAATGTGGAAAAGTAATTGATACTTTTTCTTTTTTTTGGTAAAATAAGATTATAAAGTAGGTGTTAATAATGAAATATGAACTATCAAAATCATTAAAAAGAGGGAAAAATGGAATAACTGATTTTACTCCAATAATTGCTTTAGTTATAGTTTTAACTATTGTTATAACATTTTTTATAATTTTCTTTAATGTAAGAAATAATAAATGTTTAGAATTAGAAAGTTCTATTATGGATGAAGCATATAAATATGCAGAACTAAATGGTTTACCTGTAGTTAATGGAAAAAGTGTTACTGTTAATTTAGGCGATTTAAGTGAGATTAAATTTAAAGATAAGATAGTATGGGGTACTGTAAAAATTACCAAAGTAAATAATGATTATGTTAAAACTTTTAATATTAGTAATGCAAGTTATTGTAATACTTCTAAGAGATATAAAATGAGTAAAACTACAAGCAAATATCCTAAAGGTAAAAGTTTAGTTGATGTAACTACTAAATATAATTTTGTTGATGTAAGTTATAATTATACTCCTTGGTCAGATTTTATTGAAAGTTCACAAATTAATACCAAAGAAGATAAAACTTATAAAGTACTATTACCACTTGATTTAAAAAAATTACCAAAAGTTAGTGAAGCAGCAAATATCTTAAGTTGGGAAGTAGAAGAAAAAGAATATTATAAATATAGAGATAAAAAATGGAAATGGTATATAAATCAAAATAGTGAATACTCAGGTTTTTCAAGTGAACAACCAAGTGGATATGCTAATAAAGATAGAAAGACTGAGATACAAGGAGAGCAAACTGAATGGTCAACTAATTATCCTGAAGAAAAAAGTTACAGAAAGATAAGTACTCAAACTGGATATAAATTTTATTATGAAGATGAAGATGGTAATAAAGTTTATTATAATGAAGGTAAATATGTTCCCAGAATAAATGATGATGAATTAAGAGAAAAATATAATAAAAAAGAAAAAACTACTGTACTTATGTATAGTTATGTTGACTCTATGTGGAAATGGTATAATGGAGTAGAAAGAATATATTCAGGTTATACTAGTTTACCTAATTACCAATATAAATATAAAGATGAAGACTTAATGATTTATACTAATTGGTCTAGATTTAGTACTACTTCATATTTAACTAATGAAAATATGGCTTACAGAGAACAGATAACTGATATGCATAAAAGGTATCGTGCTTACTTTAGTTTAGAATCTAACTTAAAATTAGATAATTATGTAACATTAGAAGAGTTAGAAAGTAAAGCAGGTAGAACTATTGAAGAAATGTTAAATGATAAATATGTTAAAGTATTAACTAAATATGAATACACTTATGGGAAGTAGGTTTAATAATGGATTAAAACTTACAGAGTAGATGATGAAAATATAGATAAAAATAAAATAATTACAAATTATAAAAAAATAAATAGTACAAAATAAACTACTGTAAAACAGTGGTTTTTTATTGACTTAAGAGGGATTTTGTGGTATATTTATATGGACGTAAACAACTATTATTTTAATTTTATTTATGTTTATATATGAAGGAGGCGTTTTTATGAATAAAATAAAAGTTTTTAGTTTGGGTGGATTAAATGAAAATGGTAAAAATTTATATGTGGTTGAAATAAATGGTAGAATATTACTTTTTGATGCAGGACTTAAATATGCTAATGAAAAAATGTTAGGAGTAGATTATGTTATACCTGACTTTAGTTATTTAATAGAAAATAAAAAAAGAATAGTGGGGCTATTTATAAGTCATGCTCATTATGAAAACATGGGTGCAGTAACTGACTTATTAAAAGTAATACCTGACTTACATATATTTGCTACTAATTATACTTCTAAAATTATAGAAATAGAAGCATTAGAAAGTGAAGTAAAAGTTAAAAATATGCATATTATTAAACCTCATAGAAAAATAGATTTTAAAGAGTTTAGTGTATTTCCTTTTAGTGTAAGTCATAGTGTGCCAGAGAGTGTTGGTTTTAGTATTAATACTCCAAATGGCGCTATTGTATATATGACTGACTTTGTAATAGATAGTACTATGAAAGATAAATATGATATGGATTTAGGTAAACTAGCATATATTGGTAAACAAGGTGTACTTCTTTTAATGAACGAAAGTGTATTTAGTGAAAAACAAGGATTCACTAGTCCTAATCATAAACTAGATAAATACTTTAAAGATGCAGTTGAAAAAAGTGAAGGAAGAATTATATTTAGTATATTATCACTTCATTTATTAACTATTCAAAATATATTTGATGCTATAAAAGGTACTAATAGAAAAGTAGTTATAATGGGAAAATACTTACAAACAGTTATTGATATGGCTATTAAAGAGGGATACTTACATGTATTACCAGGTGTAATAGGTGACTTAAGAAACTTAAAAGATAGTGATTCAGTAATACTTGTTAATAATGATAGAGAAACACCTTATTATAACTTAAGTAGAATAGTTAATGGATATGATAAATATGTAACATTAGAAAGTACTGACTCAATATGTTTTGCAGACCCATCTTATGAAGCACAAGAATTAACTAGTGTTAGAATAAAAAATGATATTGCAATGCATGGAGTTAAAATATATGATGTACCAAAATCTAAAAGTGTAAGACTTCATGCTTCTAGTCAAGATTTAATGCTTATGGTAAAAATATTTAATCCTAAATACTATATGCCTATAAAAGGAGAATATCGTTATCAAGTAGGTAATGCTAAACTTGCTTTATCTGTAGGTATGCCTAAAGAAAATATACTACTTAAAGAAAATGGAGACATAGTAACATTTATCGATGGAGAATTATCTAATGATTTTAAACATATACAAGTAGATGATGTTTTAATAGATGGTAAAAGTACTAATGATGTTGGTGAGTTAGTTTTAAAAGATAGAGAAATGCTTGGTAAAAATGGATTAATTGTTATATCTGCAACTGTTGATAAAAAGACTAAGAATATTAAGAATGGACCTGAAATTTTATCAAGGGGTGTTATTTTTGATAAAGATAATAATAATTTGATAGATGAAATTAAGAAAAGAAGTTTAGAGATTATTAAAAATAATGTTAATGGAAAATATGCAGATTATGCTAAAATAAGAACTGATGTTAGAGAAGATGTGGGTAATTATTTATATAAGTTAACAGAAAGTAAACCAGTTATTTTAACAGTTATCCAGGAGGTATAGTATGATATATTTAGACTATAGTGCAACAACACCAGTAAATGATAGTGTACTAGATAGTTACGTTAAAACAACTACGGAGTATATAGCTAATGCTAACTCAATACATAATTTAGGTGTTAAAAGTAAAGAATTAATGATGAAAGCTACTAAACAAATTGCTAATATGTTAGGATGTAACTTTAATGAGATAATTTATACAAGTGGCGCTAGTGAAAGTAATAGTACTGCAATTAAAGGAATAGCATTCAAATATGCTAACCGAGGAAAACACATAATAACAAGTTATTATGAACACAAAAGTGTAGTAGAAAATATGGATTATTTAAGTAGTTTGGGCTATGAAATTAGTTATGTTAACTTAAATAGTGATGGAAGTATTGACTTAAAACATTTAGAAAGTTTAATAAGAGAAGATACTATATTAGTAAGTATATGTGCAGTAAATAGTGAAGTTGGGTTTAAAGCACCACTAAAAACTATAAGACAAATTATTAATAAAAAGAATAGTAAAGTAGTGTTCCATAGTGATATGACTCAAGCACTTGGTAAAATTCATGTTAACTTAAATGATGTTGATTTGGCTAGTATGTCTAGTCATAAAATATATGCTCCAAAGGGAATTGGTTTACTTTATAAAAAAAATGGAATAGAAATAATTCCATTAATATATGGTTTAACTGATAATTGTCCTTATAGGGGCGGAACACCAGCACTTCCTTTAATCGTAAGTTTTAGTAAAGCAGTAAGGCTTGCTATTGAAAGTTTAGATGAGAACATAAAGAAATGTGAAGAGTTAAACACTATGTTAAAAGAAGGACTTAGTGACCTACCGGTTAACATAAACTCTAATAATATATGTGTTCCTCAAATACTTAATTTAAGTCTTAAAAAGATAAAGAGCGAAACTTTTGTAAGGGCTATAGAAAAAGATGGAATATATATAAGTACTACTACAGCTTGTTCAAGTAACGAACCATCTAGCATACTAAAACATATAACTAGTGATAAAGAAGTAAATTCTACTAGTATAAGAATAAGTATAAGTCATTTGACTACAAAAGAAGAAATAAATAAATTTATAGTAAGTTTTCATAAAACATATAAAGAGTTACTATTAAAGGAGTAAATGTATGAAAGAAGTAATAATGATTAAATATGCAGAGTTAACTACTAAAAAAGATAATAGAAATTTCTTTATAAATACTTTAGAAAAGAATGTGTTATCTTGTTTAGATGGGTTAAATCCAACTATTAGAAAAGACTACTATAGAATGTTTATATATGTTAGTGATATAGAAAGTAGTATTAGCAAGCTTAGTAAAGTTTTTGGTATTCACGAAATAGTAAAGTGTGTGTTTACAGAAGACACTAGTTTAGAAAACATTGAGAATATTAGTAAGACTTTGATTAAAGAAGGAAGTACATTTAAAGTTATTACTAATAGAAGTGATAAAACGTATCCAATTAATAGTATGGAATTATCTAGAATGGTTGGTGCTTATTTACTTAAAAATGTTCCTAACTTAAAAGTGAATGTGCATGAGCCTGATACTATAGTTAATATTGAAATAAGAAGAGAAGGGGTTTATTTATATTCTAGTGGAATACCTGGAATGGGTGGCTATCCTACAGGTACTCTAGGCAAAGCACTTCTTATGTTAAGTGGCGGAATTGACTCAGTTGTTGCTGGTTTCTTAACTATGAAAAGGGGAGTTAAGTTAGATTTTCTTTATTTTGAAAGTTTACCTCATACAAGTTTAGAAGCAAGAGATAAAGTAATTAGTCTTGCTAAAATACTTAAGAGTTATGGAAATACTGGAAAATTATTAGTTGTACCTTTTACTAAAATTCAAGAAACTATTTATAAAGAAATGAAAGGCGACTACATGATTACTATGATGAGAAGGCAAATGTATAAAATTGCTACAAAAGTTGCAAAAATGAGAAATGCTAATGCGATAGTAAATGGGGAAAGTATTGGTCAAGTAGCAAGTCAAACATTAACTAGTATGAAAGTAGTAAATGATGTAACAAATTATCCTATAATTAGACCACTTGCAAGTTTTGATAAGTTAGAAATAATGGATATAGCAAGAAAAATCGGTAGTTATGATATTAGTATACTTCCTTATATTGACTGCTGTACTGTATTTGTTCCACCTCATCCAGTAATAAACCCAAGACTAGATGTTGCAAGAAGCGAAGAAGAAAAGATGGATGAAAGTTTACTAGATGAAGCTATAAAAAATATAATTAAAATTGATTTAAATGAAGAAAACCTAGATAATGATTTACTTTAGGTTTCTTTTTTTGAAAAAAATGATAAAATTAATACAAAGGAAAGTGATTATATGAAAGATAAATTTAATTTAACTTTAGAAGAAAATATATTTTTAGCAAAAAAACAACTTGTTTCAAGTATTTATATGGGAGCAAAAATAGAAGGTTTAAATGTTACATTTTCTGAAATTCAAACTATTTTAGATGGAGTAAATGTGTCAAATGTTAATGCAAGTGATATAAACACAATACTAAATTTAAAGGGTGCTTGGAAGTATGTACTTGATAATATAAAAGAAGAAGTATCTTTAGACTTTATATTAAAAGTAAATTCGTATGTAAGTAGAAATGAGTCATTATCTTGGGGTAAATTAAGAATAGGTAATGTAGGTATTTCTGGCACTGACTACATTCCTAAAATTCCAGAAGAGAACGTAGTTAAAGAAGATATTAAAAATATATTAGAAATTCCAGATATAACATTAAGAAGTATTAAATATATGCTTTATGGTATGAGAAATCAATTATTTTGGGATGGTAATAAAAGAACAAGTATGATTATTGCTAATAAAATAATGATTATGAATGGTAAGGGTATAATTTTAGTTAAGGATGATGATTTATTAGAATTTAACAAACTTTTAACAGAATATTATACTACTGGAGTAGATACTAAGATAATAGAATTTTTATATAACAAGTGTGTTTATGGTTTAGAATAATAAATATACTTGTTATATTAATGATAAGTAATATGTAAATCTTTTTTATATATAAAATTTATAAGAAATTAAAGTTTTAAAAGCAAAATATTTGCTTTTTTTCTTTATATTTTTCCTTAACTATGGTATTATTTAAATGTATGAAAGTGAGTTGATATAATGATTAGTATAGAAAAATTAAAAGATTATGCTAAAAAGTTAGAATTTACTATGGAAGAAGATGAATATGTTACTTTACAAAGTGAGTTTGAAATTCTTTTTAAACAAGTGGATAAAATTGGAGAAATAGAAGGGCTAAATAACTATGAAGTGATGACTCATCCTTTTCCTTTAGATAATGCTTATTTAAGAAGTGATGAAGTAGATATGAGTTTAAGTGTAGATGATGCACTTAGTAATGCTAAAGATAAAATGAGTAACAGAGTTAAACTTCCAAAGGTGGTGGAATAATGAATATAGAAGAATGTTTAGAAAAAATGAAAAATAATGTAAGTAGTGAAGATTTATTTAAAGATGCAGTTTATAAGTCAAAAAGTGTTATGGAAGAGTTGAATCCTTACGTTACAATTATGGATAAATATGAACATATTCTAAGTGATAGTTTAATTAATGGAGTACCTTATGCACTTAAAGATAATTTTAGTACAAAAGGAATACTTACAACTGGTTCAAGTAATATACTAAAAGATTACATTCCACCATATGATAGTACTGTTTATAAAAAGCTTAAAAATGCTGGGGCTGTCTTGGTTGGAAAAACTGTACTAGATGAGTTAGCGATGGGAGGAAGTGGACTTACTGGACACACAGGAATAGTAAGAAATCCATGGGATACAACTAGAATAAGTGGAGGCTCAAGTGCAGGAAGTGCAGTTGTAGTTTCGCGTGGTATTGTTCCATTTAGTATAGGAAGTGATACAGGTGACTCAGTAAGAAAACCCGCTAGTTACTGTGGTGTAGTAGGTTTTAAACCAACATATGGACGTATTAGTAGATATGGATTATTTCCTTTTGCAAGTAGTTTAGATCATGTAGGAATATTTGCAAGAAATGTAAAAGATGTGGCAACTGTAACAGACATATTAAAAGGAAAAGATGAGATGGATATGACTACACTAGATAGTGATAATATTAGTTATAGTGAAAACCTAACTAATGACTTAAAAGGTAAGAAATTCTTCTATATTAAAGAAATAGTAGACAAAAGTTTATATCAAAATAGTCCTGAAACTTTAGAAATATTAGATATATTCTATAAACAGGTAGAAGATATGAGGTCAAGAGGTGCTAGTGTAAGTGAGTGTAGTATAGATAAAAAACTTCTTGAATGTATATATCCAATATACTTTATAATAAGTTGTGCAGAAAGTACAAGTAACAATAGTAACTTAACTGGTTTCATCTTTGGTAATAGAATGGAAGGAAGTACTCCTGAAGAAATAATGATGAATACTAGAACTAAAGGATTTGCTGAAATGATTAAGAGAAGATTTATAATAGGTAGTTATGTTTTGGAAAGAGAAAATCAAGATAGATTATTTAAAAATGCTTCTAGAGCTAGGAATATGATAGTTACTAAAATAAATGAATTATTCAATACATATGATGCCTTGATACTTCCAACAAGTGGAAGTATTGCACCTAAAATTAATCCCGAAACAGAGCCTGATAAATTAAGTAGTGAATACTTGCTTCTTGAAAACCATTTATGTATAGGTAACTTTGGAGGATATCCTAGTATAAGTATTCCAAATGGGTTTGTAAATAATATGCCAATAGGTTTATCAATTACTTGTAAACAAAAAGAAGACTTAAAATGTTTAAGTATTGCTTATTCTATAGAAAGTACTATGAACTATAAAGACATAATAAGTGGAGGTGAACTATGAAATTAGAACCAACTATTGGACTTGAAATACATTGTGAATTAAATACAAAAAGTAAGATGTTTTCTGGAAGTAATAACTTTTATACAACTATTCCTAATACTAATATAAGTGTAATAGATTTAGCTTTTCCTGGTACATTACCTAGGCCTAATATAGAAGGAGTTAGAAAATGTTTAAAACTAGCACTTGCTTTAAACTCTGAAGTACCAGATGAAGTATTGTTTGATAGAAAAAACTATTATTATGCTGACTTACCTAAAGGATATCAAATAACACAAATGACTAAACCTTTTGGAAAAAATGGTTATATTGATATAGAAGTTAATGGAAGCAATAAAAGATGTTTTATACATCAAATACACTTAGAAGAAGACTCTGCTTCAATGACACATGAAACTACATATAGTTTAATAGATTATAATCGTGCAGGAGTACCTTTAATTGAAATAGTTACTGAACCAGTATTTACTGGAATAGATGATACAATAGAATTTCTAGAAAATTTAAGAGATATTATAAAATATATTGGTATAAGTGAAGCATCTAATGAAAAAGGTCAGTTAAGAGTAGATGTTAATATAAGTATGAAAGAAATTGGTAGTAATGTTTTAGGAACAAGAGCTGAAATAAAAAATATTAACTCATTTAATAGTGTTAAAGAAGTAATAGAAGCAGAAATAAAAAGACAAACAGAAGTATTAACTAGTGGTGGAATAATAAAACAAGAAACTCGTAGATGGGTAGATACTGAAAAGAAAACTGTTTCTATGAGAGATAAAGTAGATGCAATTGATTATAAATACTATGTTGAACCTAATATACCAAGAGTAAAACTAACTGATGAGTTTTTGAGTGATATTAGAAAAAGTATTCCAGAATTACCTATTAGTAGAATGAATAAATATATTCTTTTAGGAATAAATAAAAAAGATGCTAAAACTATAGTAAGAGATAAAAGCATAAGTGATTATTTTGAAAAAATGTTAGAGTTAAATGTTGATCCTACTATGGCTAGTAACTGGATTACTGGTAAATTAATGGGTTACTTAAATGAAGAAAAGAAAAGTATACATGAAATATTTATGAGTCCAGAAATGCTTGCTAGTTTAATTAATATGGTAAGTAAAGGTAAAATAAGTAGTGAACAGGCTAAACAAGTATTTAATTATGTTTTTGAAGAAGAAAAAACACCTAGTGAAATAGTTAAAGAAAAAGGTATGGAACAAGTAAGTGATGAGGCTGCTATTAGAGATATGGTTAATGAAGTAATAGAAGAAAATCCTAATCAACTTGCTACTTATAAAAGTGGTAAAACTAATATATTAGGCTTCTTTGTTGGACAAGTATTAAAGAAAAGTGGTGGAAAGGCTAATCCTAGTATAGTTAATAAAATTGTTAATGAAGAAATTAATAAAAGATAGAAAAGGAAGTGTAATATGCTAAATGTAGTTTTATATGAACCAGAAATACCAGCAAACACTGGAAATATTATGAGAACTTGTGTTGCAACTGATACAAAGTTACACCTAATTAAACCATTAGGTTTTAGTTTAGAAGATAAATATGTTAAAAGAAGTGGAGTAAATTATATAGACAAGTGTGATTATACAGTTTACGAAAACATTGATGACTTCTTTAGCAAAAACAAAGGGACTTTCTACTTTCTAACAAGATATGGTACTAAGCCACATACTAGTTTCGACTATTCAAATAAAGATGAAAACATCTATTTCTTCTTTGGAAAAGAAAGTACTGGAATTCCTTTAGACATACTAAAAGATCACTTAGATAATTGCATGAGAATACCTATGACTTCTAACGTGCGTGCATTAAACGTAAGTAACTCAGTAGCAGTAATGGTTTACGAAGCATTAAGACAACTTGATTTTAATGACTTACTTAGATATGAACCTCATAAAGACAAAAATATAATAAAAAATTATGAAAAATAAAGTAAATTTTTAAAAATATATTTTGAATAAATAAAAAAGTATGATAAAATTATATTATAGATAAGAGGTAATGATATGAAAAAGAAAACCAAATTTATAATTGTTTCTACTGTAATAACTTTATTAGTTGTAATGTTAATGCTTTATTTAAATGAATTATTAATTAATTCTAGTAAACCCCAAGGCTATTTAGTAAAAACAGTGAAATCTCCAGATAAAGTATATAGATTAAATTCATACCGTTATATGAGTAACAATAAATGGAGCACAGTAGTGTTTTTATATAATAACGAAACACTAAATGCATACAAAATTTATACATCCAGTGAAAAAGACACAAATATTTCATGGCTAAACAATAAAAAAATAAAAATAAATGATACAGAATTAAAAAATTACTATTATAAAAAGTAACTAGCGATTAGTTACTTTTTCTTCTTTAACATTTTCTTCAAAGAGTTTATCCATAGATATCTCTAAAACAGTCGCAATTCTATAAAGTGTTTCAATAGAACAACCTCGTTTGCCTTTCTCACTTTCAAGTCTTCTAATAAACTCAAAACTTCTGTCAGTATAAAGTGCTAACTCTTCTTGAGTATATCCTTTTAATTTTCTATACTTTCTTATATTTAAAGATATAATTCTCTTGATATCTTTATTAAAATTAAACTCTTTATATGTGTATGACATAAAAACCACCTACAATAATTTTCTCATAAAAACGTGTAAAATTATGTAGTCAATAAGTACCTTTTACCAAATTTTGGTAATAAAAACTTAATACTTATAACTTCTGTAGTAAGTAATATTATTTCAAAATAAAATACCAACTAAATAATAAAATTAACTTTATAACATATACTTAATTGGTGAACAATATGTTTCAAAGTATACAAAATAGTAGAATAAAAATAATATTTTTAATAGTAACACTTATTTTTTTATTAGTTGTAATAAAAGTATTTTATATACAAGTAATAGAATATAAAAAATTAAACACCTTAGCAAATAGTTTATGGAGTAGAAACCTTCCAGTCGGAGCCGATAGGGGTAGAATACTGGATAGAAATGGAAAAGTAATTGCTGGAAACATCACAACTTCAAGTCTGATTTTAGTACCAAATCAAATAGTTGATAAAGAATACACTTCAAAAAAACTAAGTGAAATAATAGGTGTTAGTTATGAAGAAATGTATAAACATGTTAGTAAAAAAACATCTATTGAAAGAGTACATCCTGAAGGAAGAAATTTAAGTTATGAAATATCTAGTAAAATAAATGATTTACATATTGATGGAGTTTACTTACTAAAAGAAAGTAAAAGAAGTTATCCATATAAAGAAGTATTATCTCATGTAATTGGATATGTTGGAATAGATAACCAAGGTTTAAGTGGATTAGAACTCTTATATGATGAATACCTAACAGGCACTCCTGGAAGCATTAAATACTTTTCAGATGGTAAAGGTAAAAGACTAAGTATGGCTGAAATATATGAAAGTCCTACTAATGGAATGGATATAAACTTAACAATTGATTTAGACTTACAACTGGCTTTAGAAAGTGAACTAAATAATGCTAGTACTAAATACAATATGGAAGGTGCTATTGGAATAGTAATGAATCCTAAAACAGGTGAAATACTTGCAATGAGTAGTAGACCTAACTTTGACCCAACTAACTATCAAGCCTACAGTATAGAAACGATTAATAGAAACTTACCAATTTGGAGTAGTTATGAACCAGGAAGTACTTTCAAAATTCTTACATTGAGTGCTGCACTTAATGAAGGAAAAGTAAACTTGTTTGAAGATACATATTACGATACTGGTGGAATAAAAGTAGGTGGTAGTACTCTTCATTGTTGGAAAGCAGGAGGACACGGCTTTGAAACTTTTCTTGAAGTAGTAGAAAATAGTTGTAACCCAGGTTTTGTCGTACTTTCAAACAAACTAGGAAAAGAAACACTTTTTAACTATATAGACAAATTTGGTTTTGGTAAAAAAACAGGAATAGATCTAAATGGAGAAAGTAAAGGAATAATCTTTTCATTAGATAAAGTGGGTCCTTTAGAACTTGCTACAACTGGTTTTGGTCAAGGAGTAAGTGTAACCGCCATACAACAAGTTACCGCAGTAAGTGCCATTGTTAACAATGGAAACATGTATACACCATTTGTAGTAAAAAGCATAAGTGATTATGAAACAGGTACCATTCTTAAAGAAACAACTCCTACTTTAAAAAGTAAAAACTTAATTACTAAAGAAACAAGTGACATGGTAAAATATGCTTTAGAGAGTGTAGTAGCAAATGGAAGTGGACATAATGCTTACATAGAAGGCTATAGAATAGGTGGAAAAACAGGAACAGCCCAAAAAGTAGGAAGTGATGGTAAATACATGATAGGTAATTACATTCTTTCATTTATTGGCTTCATGCCTGCAAACGACCCAGAATACGTTGTTTATATAGCAATTGACGGAGCAAAAGGTGCAACTCAATATGGTGGTTCCACATCGGCTCCCATAGCAAAAAGCATATTTAATTCAATAATTAGTTTATATGACTTAAAAAGCACAACAAATGGTATGCCAAGAGAATACTTTTGGTATGAAACAAAGTATGTCACAGTTCCAGACGTAAGAGGTCTTTCTCTAAAAGAAGCAAAAACTCTACTTACAGGCTTTAATTTAGAATACACAGGAAGTGGAAAAACTGTAGTAATAACAAACCCAGAACCAGGTAAAAGAGTAAAAGAAGGATCCCTTGTAAAGTTAATGTTAAATTAATTAATGAAACACCAAAATATTTGAAATTTTACTTACATAAATGTATAATTAAAAGTGAGAGGAGTGATTTTGTGCTTATATTAGCTAAATCTATTTTGGGATTAATGATGGGATTCTTTTTATCAGTATTTGCTGGTTTAATCTTATTACCTATACTAAAAAAACTAAACTTTAGACAAAGTGTATGTACTATGATAACTGAAAGACACTTACAAAAAGAAGGTACACCTACAATAGGAGGATTAATATTTATAATACCAACTATTATAGCAATGTTACTTTTATATATAAGAGGTTCACTAGAAATAACTAGTTCTCTAATAATTATATTATTTGTATTTATTTCATATAGTTTACTAGGATTAGCAGATGACTTAAAAAAGATAAAAAGACACCACAATGATGGATTAACTGTAGTACAAAAATTAATTGTTCAAATAATTATTGCAATAGTTTTCTTCTATATTTACATGAAAGATGGAGGAAGTACACATTTAATAGTTACTTCACTAAATTTAGATATTGACTTGAAATGGGCATATGGATTCTTTATATTATTTTTATTGGTAGGTTCATCTAATGCAGTTAATATCACAGATGGGGAAGATGGTTTAGCTGGGGGATTATCCGCGATAGCATTTTTATCTTTTGGTATTATTTCATGGGGTAGTAATTGGATACAAGGTTATCAAGAAATTGCTATATTCTGCTTTATATTAGTAGGTAGTTTATTAGGTTTCCTAGTTTATAACACACACCCAGCTAAAGTTTTTATGGGAGATACTGGTTCACTTGGACTTGGAGCAACTCTTGCTGCAGTAGCTATTCTTACAAAGCACGAATTGTCACTTGCAGTAATAGGTGGAGTATTTATTGCAGAAACATTATCTAGTTTTATACAAATAATAGCAATTAGAAAATTTGGTAAAAAAGTATTCTTAATGGCACCTCTTCATCATCACTTTGAACAATTAGGATGGGAAGAAACAGATATAGTTAAACTGTTCTGGATAGTTGGCTTTATGTTAGGAATGGGAGCTATATATTACGGTGTTTGGTTATAAAAAAATAGAACATTTGAATAAAATGTTCTGTTTTCTTTTTACTTAATTATTAAATTGTTATCTTTATAGTCAACAGTAACTATACTATTAGCTTTTATTTCGTTATTAATTAACTTATTAGCAAGAAGTGTTTCTAGTTTATTACTAACAAGTCTTTTTAAAGGACGTGCACCAAATGCTTCATCATACCCATTATCTATAAAGTATTTTCTAGCCCCCTCTGTTAGCACGATTTTTACATTGATATCAACTAATCTACGCTCGATTTGTTTAACTATATTATCAAGTATTTCACTTAAATTATCTTTACTTAACTTATTAAATACGATTATCTCATCAAGTCTATTTAAGAATTCTGGTCTAAAGTATTTAGTAAGCTCACTAGTTACTTTATTACTTTCTCCATTTAAAATATATTCACTTCCAACATTAGATGTCATAATTATGATAGTGTTTTTGAAGTTGACACATCTACCATTTGAGTCAGTTAATCTTCCTTCATCTAATATTTGTAAAAGTAAATTTAACACATCAGGGTGTGCTTTTTCTATTTCATCAAACAAAACAATAGAATAGGGGTTTCTTCTTACTTTTTCAGTAAGTTGTCCACCTTCTTCATACCCAATATATCCTGGTGCTGCACCAATAAGTCTTGATACAGAATACTTTTCCATATACTCACTCATATCAATTCTAATCATGTGTGCTTCGTCGTCAAATAACTCATATGCTAGACTTCTTGCAACTTCTGTTTTACCTACACCAGTAGGACCTAAAAACATAAATGTACCAATAGGTCTATTAGGATCCTTTATACCACTTCTTGAACGAAGTATAGCATTGCTTACTAATTTTAATGCATCATCTTGTCCCTTAACACGTTTCTTTAAGTTATCATATAAGTGTAAGACTTTTTCTTTTTCACTAGAAATTAACTTTGATAAAGGAATATTAGTCCATTTACTAATTACATTAGCAATATCTTCACTAGTAACCACGTCAGATAAAATTCCTTCTTTACCTTTCTTACTTAACTCATTAAGTTTTTCATTTAATTTAGGTAATACTTCATTTTTAATTCTAGCAGCAGTTTCTAGGTCATAATTATTTTTAGCATTCTCAAATTCAAAAGTATATTTAGAAATATCAGATTTAACTCTTTTTATTTCTTCATTAACACTTTTTTCTTCTTTCCACTTACTACTTAATTCTTGTTCTTTACTTTTTAAATCGTATAGTTCTTTATCAAGAGCTTCAAGTCTTTTAACAGAAACTTCATCTTTTTCTTTCTTTAAAGCCTCTTTTTCAACTTGAAGGGTTAATATTTTTCTTGTAACTTCATCAAGTGAAGTAGGTACACTATCCATTTGCACTCTTATTGTTGCACAGGCTTCATCTACTAAATCTATTGCTTTATCAGGTAAAAATCTATCAGTTATATATCTATTAGATAGAGTTGCTGCACTTACAAGAGCTTTATCTTGAATAGTAACACCATGGAATATCTCAAATCTTTCTTTTAAACCACGCAAGATAGTAATAGTATCTTCAACAGTTGGTTCACTTACTATAACTTTTTGAAACCTTCTTTCAAGAGCTCCATCTTTTTCAATGTACATTCTATACTCATTTAATGTAGTAGCACCAATTACATGAATTTCACCACGTGCTAACATTGGTTTTAAAATGTTACCTGTGTCCATTGCTCCTTCCACTGCACCTGTACCAACGATGGTGTGAATTTCATCAATAAACATTATGATGTTTCCTTCACTTTTTTTGACTTCATCAAGTACTTTCTTAAGTCTTTCTTCAAACTCACCACGGTATTTAGCACCTGCAATCAAGCTTGCCATATTTAACTCCCAAACAGTTTTATTTTTCAAACTTTCTGGAACGTCACCTTTGACAATCCTTTGTGCAAGTCCCTCAACTATAGCAGTTTTACCAACACCTGGTTCACCAATTAGAACAGGATTGTTTTTTGTTTTTCTAGATAAAATTCTAGTGATGCTACGTATCTCTTCATCACGCCCAATAATAGGGTCTATCTTACGAGACTTCACATCTTCATTTATATTACGTCCATATTTTTCTAGAACGTTTTCTTCTTCATTATTATTCATATCAAACATATTTCATTCCTCCTTTTTACGTCATATATTATACCACAAAAATTAGCACTCGTCAATATAGAGTGCTAATTATGATAATTTAAAAAGACTAGAGAGAATGAATAATCTTATCTATACTTTTTAATATTTCTTCTTTAGTATATCTTTTAGTATTAGCTTCTATTTCTTTTTCATAATCTTTATCTTCTTTCATAATTACTTCCTAATCTATTTACTATTACATGATAACTTCTTTATAAGATAAGTAGCATATAAAGGAATTGATTTAATTTTACTATCAGGGTTATAACCAAAATCTTTAGTACTAATTCTTATCATATAATTTGGAGAATATAAATCATTATAAACATTTAAACTCTTTGACTGAGTATTATTATCCGCTTTTACTTCTATTGGAATAACTCCATCGTTTTCTGTAGTGATAAGAAAGTCTACTTCAGCATCTCTATTTCCTTTCCAATAAAGTAAATCAATACCATTTGCCTTTAACTGATTTGCAACATAGTTTTCAGTAATTATTCCTTTATATATCTTCATTTCATCTAAAAGTATTGTTTTAACATCATTGTTTACTAATCTATTAAAAACTCCTACATCAGAATAATATACTTTAAAAGTATCTTCGTCTACAAAACCAAGTAATGGTTTTTCAGGTAATTTAATACATTTACATACCTGTACCATGCTGCTTTCCACTAGCCAACTTAATGAAGAAGAGTAGTCTCTTGACTTAGAGTTACTTTCAATTACAGAATATTGAAACTTTTTAGATACATTTTGTAGTTGAGAAATTAATGAGTAATAAATTTTTCTAATCTTTAATGTTTCATAAGAATTATTAACATGATAGTTCATATCGTTCATATAGTCTTCAATAATATTACTAAGTATATTTAAATCAAAGTTATAGTAGTCATTATTACAACTAATTAATTTAGATACACTTTCAGGCATACCCCCAGATAGCAAGTAGGCTCTGTAGTAACTTAATGCAACTTCATGAACAACTCCCATCGACTCATTTTTATCAAAACATTCATTTATTTTGTCAAGTAACGCTTCTTGATTAAAGGCTATTAAAAACTCTTCAAAATCCATTGGATACATATAAAGTCTTTTAACTTTTCCGACAGGAAAAGGGCTAGTTAGCTTAGCAAGTTTTACTCCTAAAAGAGATCCAGCACATATAATTCTAACATTGCTATGATTTTCATTAATATATTTTAAATCAGAAATTAATTCTTCAGATTCTTGTATCTCATCAATAAATAAAATAGAATCCTCTTTATCATAATCAAAGTCAATAATTAATTTTAAATCTCTAAATTTATCTAAAGAAGACTTATTTGATTTATATAAATCAACAACCGCCTTATCATCTAACAAGTTTATTTTCTTGTAATACTTATATTCATTCTTACAAAATTTATCAATTATATATGATTTTCCACATTGTCTAACTCCTAAAATCATTAAGGGTTTAAAGACAGTTTCGTTTTTCCATTCTAATAAATCATTATATATTTTTCTTTTCATGGTAAATTCCTCCAATACTCACCTTAATTATACCATATTTTAAGCAAAAATACACGTATTTTCATTAACTTTGCACCTTTTTGCACCCACTTTTTGTTCCAACTTGCACCTTTTTGCACCCACTTTTTACTCCAACTCGCACCTTTTTGCACCCACTTTCACAAAATGTACCAATATAAACTACAAATTCACTTATTTTTATTACTTATACCCAATATAATTCCTATCATCATAAAACTAGTAAGCAAACTACTTCCTCCATAACTAATAAATGGAAGAGTAACCCCAGTAACAGGAACGAGTCCAACAACAACTGATAAGTTTAAAAGAGTTTGAAAAATAAGCATAAAAGATAAACCAAAAACTAAATACTTATCAAATAAATTATCAGTCTCTAAAGAGGTTTTAATACATCTATAAAATATAACAATAAAAAGCACACTAACAATTAATACACCAAGAAAACCAAACTCCTCACTAATAATAGAAAAAATAAAATCAGTTTGAGGTTCAGGTAAATAAAAGTGTTTCTGCCTAGAATTTAAGAATCCTTGTCCAAGTAACCCACCTGGTCCAATTGCATACAAGCTCTGTATAATTTGAAATCCACTTCCTAAAGGGTCACTCCACGGATTAACAAACGAAATAATTCTCTTTAACCTATAAGGAGCAACTATTATCAAACCAATAATACCTACAATACCAAGTATTCCTAATCTAACAAAAATACTTAAATTAGTACCCGTAATAAAAATAAGTACTATTAACGAAAACACAATAATCATGCCAGTTCCAAAGTCAGGTTCAAGTAAAATCAAAAGAAAAAATAATAAAATAAGCCCTAATATAGGGAAAACAAATTTAGAAGTAACTCTTTTAAGAGTATCATTTCTTTCTAAATACTTAGACACAAAAATAACTAAACTAAGTTTACTAATCTCACTAGGTTGAAAACCAAAAGAAGCAATACCAAACCAACTTCTACTACCATTCCTAACAACCCCAATTCCAGGAATTAACACTAATACTAATAAAATAAATGTAAATAATAACAAATAATTAGAGTATTTTTTATAAAAACAAGAATCTATTTTACTAAGAATAGTCATTAAAATAATTCCCAATATAAGAAATATACCCTGATTAATAACATACTTAAAAGCATTATTAAATTTGTAACTAGCCCATACATAACTACTAGAATATATCATAACTAAACCAAATACTGATAAAATAATTGTAGCATAATAAAGAATCTTATCTCTCATAAATACCCACCTATAAAATTTTATGAAAGAATTAATGTTATATACTAGATTTTAGGTTTTACAAAGTTAATAAAATATAGTATA
>ENA-OQRC01000506-OQRC01000506.1-human-gut-metagenome-genome-assembly--contig:-NODE-506-length-30796-cov-7.274519_pt1 | contig 30796 bp, 25 predicted proteins | sample MGYA00243236_ERZ505102 | MGnify/ENA primary metagenome ERZ505102 (study PRJEB26097, sample SAMN02712089) | human gut metagenome | biome: Gut microbiome | host: Homo sapiens | place: Denmark: Copenhagen... | reverse complement strand
TGGGCTCCACGCCGTTGCCGGCGCTCTTGTGCATCTGCTTGCCCTGCTCGTCCACCACCCAGCCGTGGCACAGCACGGACTTATAGGGTGCACAGCCCTTGCTTGCAACACTGGTCAGCAGGCTGGACTGGAACCAGCCGCGGAACTGGTCACCGCCTTCCATATACATATCGGCAGGGAAACGCAGCTCGGGACGCTCGTCCAGCACGGCGGCGTGGGTAGAGCCGGAGTCGAACCAAACGTCCATGATGTCGGTGTCCTTCTCCCACTCGGAAGCGCCGCACTTTTCGCACACTTCGCCTGCGGGGATGATCTGCTCGGCATCGTACTTATACCATGCGTCAGAGCCTTCCTTGCGGAACAGGGCGCTGACAGCCTTGATGGTAGCATCGGTAATGTGGTAGGTGCCGCACTTCTTGCAGTAGAAGGCGGGGATGGGCACGCCCCAAGTGCGCTGGCGGCTGATGCACCAGTCGTTGCGGTCACGCACCATACCGGTCATGCGGTCATGGCCCCAATCCGGCATCCAGGTGACGGTATCAATGGCCTTGTACACGTCCTCGCGGAACTTGGCAATGGAGCAGAACCACTGCTCGGTAGCGCGGAAGATGATGGGGTTGTGGCAGCGCCAGCAGTGGGGGTACTGGTGCTTGATGTGCACCTGACCCATCACAGCGCCGGAAGCAGTCAGGTCAGCCAGAATGGTCTTGTTGGCTGCCCACACGCGCTGACCAGCGTACTTGCCGGCCAGCTCGGTCAGGTAACCGCCGTCATCCACAGGCACGGTGATGGGCACCTGCGGATACTTCTGGCAGACGTTGAAGTCGTCCACGCCGTGGCCGCCTGCGGTGTGCACGCAGCCGGAACCGCTTTCCAGCGTGACGTGGTCGCCCAGAATGACCCAGCCCTCCTTGGGCAGGTAGACGTGGTTGTAGCGCATCAGCTCGAACTCAGCGCCGGAAACGGGCTCGCCCACGATCTCGTAGTTCTCGATGTGGCAGGCGTCCATGACGCTCTTGACCAGATCGGTGGCCATGATATGGTACTCCTCGCCGATCTTGACGAAGGAATACTCGAACTGACCGTTCAGGCAGATAGCCTCGTTGGCGGGCAGGGTCCAAGTGGTGGTGGTCCAGATAACGAAGTAGGTCTTATCCATGGGGATGCCGTACTTTGCCAGCACACTGTTGGGATCCTGCGAGACGTGGAAGCGCACAAAGATGGAATCGCAGTCGTCCTCGCCGTACTCGATCTCGGCTTCTGCCAGCGCAGTGCGGCAGTCCGGGCACCAGTACACGGGCTTGAGGCCCTTGTAGATGTAGCCCTTCTTGGCCATCTCGCCAAAGATCTCGATCTGACGCGCTTCAAACTCAGGCTTCAGGGTCAGGTAGGGGTGCTCGAAGTCACCGATAACGCCCAGACGCTTGAACTGGTCGCTCATGATGTCGATATGCTCGGTGGCGAACTTTTCGCAGATCTGGCGCAGCTCCAGCTTGGAGATGTCCTTCTTCTTCTCGCCCAGAGAGGACAGAGCCTTCAGCTCAATGGGCAGGCCGTGGGTATCAAAGCCGGGCACATAGGGAGCCTGATAGCCCTCCATGTTCTTTTCGCGGATGATGATATCCTTGATGATCTTGTTCAGGGCAGTGCCCATGTGGATATTGCCGTTTGCATACGGAGGGCCGTCGTGCAGAATGAACTGGGGCTTGCCCTCATTGTGCTTCATGAGCTGGTTGTACAGGTCGTTGTCGTCCCAATCCTTGAGCATGACCGGTTCCTTTTTGGGCAGGCCGGCACGCATCTCGAACAGGGTCTTGGGCAGATTCAACGTACTGTCGTACTGCGATTTGTTCTTAGCCAATGGTTTACACTCTCCTCTATTTTTGCGTTGGGTGCCTTACTCGCTGAACTTGACGCCCTGAAAAGCATCATAGTCCGGCTCGTCCGGCTTCATATCAGCAGGAGGCGGGTCCAGCTTGAGCTGGCTTTCGTCCTTTGCCCAGAAATCCTCGCTGCTGTCAGCCGCCTTGTCGTCATCGGCAGGGGCGGCAGGTTCGGTGGTTTTGGTCGTTTCGGCAGGCTGCTCGGCCGGAGCTGCTGCAGCGTCGGCTGCGGGGGCAGCATCAGGCTGTGCGGCGGGCTGCTCTGCGGCAGTCTCCTGCGCAGGCTCTGCGTCCTGTGCGGGGGCGTCCTGTGCAGCTTCCTTGGTTTCCTTCTGGAACTCCGGCAGACGGCTCAAAGACTCCACATGGCTGCGGTACAAATTGAGCACATCGGCCTTGAAGCGGGTGACCTCCAGACGGACGCGGTCGTACTCCCGTTCCTCCGCCATACGCTTCTCATTAGCTTCGTTCTCGATCTCGTCTGCGCGGTCGCTTGCCTTTTGCAGCAGCTCGTTGGCATCGCGGATGATATCGTCGCCCCGCAGATTTGCGCGGTGGATGATCTCCTCAGCCTTCTGGTTTGCTTCGCGGATCACGTTTTCGCCCATGCGCTGAGCATTGATCAGCGCACTCTTGAGCATATCGCCGTCAGCCTCAAAGCTTTGCAGCTCGCCCTTGAGCTTCTGGTTCTCTGCGGTCAGATCAGCGATCTGCTTGCGCAGCTGCTCTGCCTGCGCATCGTTCTGCTGCAGCTGCTCCTCGACCTTGTCCAGAAAACGATCCACGTCCTCTGTACGGTAGCCGCGGAGGTTTTTTTCAAATTGTACAGAGCGGACATCCTGCGGAGTCAGCATAGTCATTTCCTCCCATAGCTTTTAATATTGAAAGAACTCAATGATCGAACGATCTTTTTTACTTTTCCCGGGCAATGCAGTCAGCCGGAAGCGGCCCTTGCCGCGCACGGTGAACACATCCTGCTCGTATACGGGGGCATGGGGCTTTTCTACCGGCAGATGGTTGATCTCTACCCTGCCCGCTTCGATCAGCTCCGCAGCAGTACCGCGGCTGACGTGCAGCATGGCAGAAAGCACCGCGTCCAGCCGCAGGGAGGACACGGTGGCAGTGAGCAGCTGCCGCTCCGGCACCGGGAAAGCCGGGATCTCTTCCGGCTCCAAAAGACGGGTGGACACCTCGATGCGCCCCGCCTGACACAGCTCCCGGCAGATGAGCTTTGCCGCCGGCTCCAGCGCGAACACATAGGCTGTGCCCGGCGCATCGGCAGGCAGCAGGATATCGCCCAGTGCTTCGCGCTTGAGGGCAAGCCCCATCAGGCTGCCCAGATAGTCCTTGTGCGCCGGAAGCGCCGCACCGGGCAGCGCCCGGCACTGCAGCTGTACGCAGCGCACCGGACACTCGCCGTAGCTGTACTCCGGCTCCAGACAAAGCACCCGGCGCTCGGCTTCGGGCCAGCCGCCGTCAAAACGCCAGCCGTCCCGCACACCGGCACGCCCCAGTGCCGCCCGGGCAAGATCCTGTTCCCGGTCGCTGAGGAACGCGGAGTACCGGGCTATGCCGCGGGAAAAAGCCGCATCGGCAAGATCCTCGATATGCCGCATGAGATAGCGTTCCTCATCGTTGCGGGCGGGCACAAAGCCGCGCACCGCACCGGCTGCCGGATCAATAGAATGCGCCATTGTTCTCCAGCTCGTCCAGCAGGTCACCCATGATATCCACGTTGTACGGGGTAATGATAAAGGTGCTGTTGGCTACGCGCTTGATCTGACCGTTGTTGGCATAAGCCACGCCGGACAGGAAATCCACCAGACGGCGGGAGACTTCCTTGTTGGTGGACTCCAGATTCAGCACCACGGTACGCTTGTTGTTCAGATGGTCGGCAATGGTGCTGGCATCCTCGAACCGCTCGGGCTTGACCAGAACCACCTTGAGCTGGGTGGTGGCATGGATGTTGACCACCTTGTTCTTTTTGCTGGTGCCCTCGGCAGGCTCTTCGGTCTCTTCATCCATCCCGATGCCGACGCCGCTGTTGTTGTTCACCATCTGGGGGCCGTCATCGATGTACTGATCCTCGTACTCGTCCCCTTCACCCATCAGGCCCTTTTTAATGCTATCCAGCAAAGACATAATTATCTGCTCCTTTCATTCGGGCAGCGCCCGGCTGCCTGGCGTTCTTTGCAAAAAGAATGCAAATAGCTTTTACTATTATCTGATTTTTTGCAGCAGATGTCAATAACTACAAAAGTTTTCCGTCATATAAATTTTGTCCCGAGACGATTATTTCGTCATAAAGCCTTACCTGACTGACAGAACCGTCCGTTCCCTTGGGCAAAACAAGGATGTAATCCCCTTCCGTAACCAGCGGATGGTCGGCATCCACGGGGTCGATCTTGCAGAAGCGGGCGATGTTGCCGTATTTGACATACACACCCGGGATATAGTTTTCACCCTGCGTCTCGGCCTCGGTGCCGTCCTCTTTCAGGTAGTGTACCGCTGCGGCAGGCACCCGCAAGCCGGTGCTCTCGCTGGTGCTGATACGGGCGCGGGCGTGGTTGAGGCACAGCACATCGCCGTTGATGGAGTTGCAGCGCAGCACAAAGCGGGCAATATCCTGCTCTGCATCAATGGTCACCTCGGCGACAGTGGCGCGCAAGGCAGCGTCGCTCTGACCGGGGAAGCTGATCTCCACTGCCGTGCGCAGGGGTTTGCCGTCCGAGCCCAGCAGCTTTTCGGCCTGTTTGGCCGAGCACACCCCGGCATACTGCCAGCTGAACCCGGCCACCAGCTTGCCCACGCAGCCATCCAGCGGCATCTCGGGGTCGGAATCCAGATAGGCCTTGAGCTGCTCCGGGCTCTGCGCCAGAATGTCCGCAGCCCCGGCGTTCAGCCGTCCGCTGCTGGCGGCTCGGACAAAGTAGCCGGTGGTGGGGGCGAGAATCTGAGTGGGGTTGCCCAGCTGTGCCTGCACGGTCTGTGCCTGCTGGGCAAGCAGCGCGATCTGGTCCGCAAAGCCTGCGGTATCGCCGGTGGTGATCCACAGCTTGTTCTGTGCCAGCAGATAGGTGTCCGCGCTTTCGTCCACATCGCTGTAACGGGCGGTATCCAGTGCATCCAGCAGGTCATACAGCGCACCGGAGCGCTCCTTGAGCAGGCCGTCCAGCTGGGTGGCTGCGGTGTTCTGGGAGCGCTGCAAAAGGTCGATCTGGCCGGTGAGCTGGGTCAGCTGCTGGCGCAGCACCGCCTGATTGGCATCGGTGTACAGTTCTGCAACGGCAGTACCCGCCGACACCCGCTCGCCGTCCGAGACAAGGTAGCCCAGATTGCCGCTGCCGGAAATGCAGGTCTCGTCAAACAGCAGCACGCCGTCCGCTTCAATGGTATCGGAGATGGTGATGGGCAGCGCCGTTTCGTAGACGTTCTGGGGGAAAAGGATGTGCGCCGCCTGCCAGCAGACATACGCTGCCGCCACCAGCAAAAAGGCGGCCAGCACCACTGCCAGCGTGGTAAGCGCAGACAGCTTGCGGCGCGGTTCCTGAGGGGTTTCCGGCATAAGGATCATCCTTTCGATAAAAAGTCTTGGGTCAGGCGCAGGGCGGTCTGCCGCACGTCTGCCGCCCCGGCGTCCAGCCATGTGACCCCGTCCATGTGGCGGAACCATGTCAGCTGGCGCTTGGCGTAGTTGCGGGAGGCCTGTTTGAGTTTTTCAGTACAGGCATCCAGCGCGGCGGTCTGTTCGAAATACGGAAAAAATTCTTTATAGCCGATGGCCTGTGCGGCGGTGCGGAAAGCATCGCGGTTGCGCCAGACGTATTCCGCTTCGGCTAAAAGTCCGGCCTCCAGCATTTTGTCCACCCGCAGGTCGATGCGGCGGTACAGCGCTGCACGGTCCGGGAAATCCAGCCCCAGCACAAGGCTGCGGTAGGGGCGCTCCGGCGGCAGTGAATCGGCCTTTTGTTCGCTAAGACGCTTGCCGGTGGCGCGGTAGTGTTCCAGCGCCCGCAGCACCCGTACCTTATTATTGGGGTGGATGGCAGCGGCGGCTTCCGGGTCCACGGCTTGCAGTTTTGCGTACATGGCCTCCGGGCCGATGGCTTCCAGTTCAGCAGTCAGCTGCTCGCGCAGACCGTCCGGGGCTTTTTCGGCGGTGAAGCGCACCCCATACAAAAGGCTCTGCACATACAGTCCGGTGCCGCCCACCAGCAGCGGCAGATGCCCCCGGGCGATGATATCCTGAATGTACTCCCCTGCCAGCGCAGTAAAATCCGCCACGCTGAAGGTCTTTTCCGGAGTGAGGATGTCCACGCCGTGGTGCGGGATGCCGCAGGTCTCCTGCGGGGTGACCTTAGCGGTGCCCACATCCAGACCTTTGTAGATCTGCATGGAGTCGGCACTGATGACCTCGCCGGAGAACTGCTGTGCCAGCGCAACGCCCAGCGCGGTCTTGCCGGTGGCGGTGGGGCCTACCACAGCCACCACGGCAGGTTTTGCATTATACGATGCGTCCAAACTGCTTTTCCAACTCCTTTCGGGTAAGCTTGAGCACGCAGGGACGGCCATGGGGACAGAAGGGCGGCACCTCGCCGGAAAGGATCTTCTCGGCCAGTGCCATAAGCTCCTGCGGGGAGGACTTGTCCCCCGCCTTGATGGCGGCGCGGCAGGAGATGGAGTGCAGCACCCACTCGGTGTGCTCGTTCAGCGCGTCCCGGCTGCCCTTGAGCAGGCGGTCGGCGATCTCCACCAGCAAGTCCTCGGCGTTCTGCGGCTCTACGTCCGCAGGCACGGCGCGCAATAGCACGGTGCTGCCGCCAAAGTCCGCCACATCCAGCCCGGCGTTTTCCAGCAGGGGTTGATTTTCCAGCAGCGCCTGCTTTTCTTCTGCAGAGAGGTCGATGGCGGCTGGCTGCAACAGCAGCTGGCTGGGCACATTGCCGTAATTGGCGGCCAGCTTTTCGTACAGCTGACGCTCGTGGGCGGCGTGCTTATCGATCAAACACAGCTCGTCTCCCCGCTCGGCCAGAATATAGGTGCGGAATACTTCGCCCACATACCGCAGCGGCTCTTCCCCCTGCGGTACATCAAAGCCCAGCTGTTCCGGCTGCTCGGACTGCACGGGTTCTTCCGGCTGATAGGGTACCGTTGCGGCTTCGATTTCCGGGGCGGCAGGCACGGTGTTCCATGCTGCCATGTGATCCAGCGGCGGGTCGGTTTCAGTGTCCGTTTCCGGGTGCACGTCCAGCTGCGCCTCACCGGCTGCTGCCCGGAATGGCTGCGGTGCGGGCTGGACTTCAGTTGCATCTGGCTTTTCCGGACTGTGGAGGGTGACCACCGGGTCCAGAATATCCTCTGCGGGGCCAGACTGCCGCCACGAGGGCACGGCAGTAGCCACGCGGGTAGGCTGTGCGGGCTGTACCGGCGGAGTGTTCGCGGTAAAAGCGGGGATTTTCACTGCAGCAGCAGCGGGGCGCTGCGGCTGCGGAGCTTCCCAGCGCTGCGCGGGCAGCGTGCCGGGGTCTGCCTGACCCGGAATGACGGCAGAAAGCCATGTAAAGTGATTATTCTTTACAGTATTTTCGTTCTTTGTATCGTTTTCTTTTTCGGATTTCTCATTTTTGTCCGCTTCAAAGGTAAAGCGGCGTTCCCCTGTGCCGGGCTGTGCCAGTGCCAGCTTGACCGCATGGTAAACGACATCGAACACGTCGTTTTCCCGGGCAAAGCGGGCTTCGATCTTTGCAGGGTGGACATTGACGTCCACAAGGTCTGTGGGCATTTCCAGCAGCAGGATGCCGCCCGGGAACTTGCCCTGCATGGTCGTGCCCTTAAAGGCCATTTCCATACCCGCCATGATGGTGCGGTTGCGCACATAGCGGCCGTTGATGTAGAAATGCTGCATACTGCGGCTGGCGCGGCAGCTCTTGGGCGGGGTGATCAGACCACTGACCCGGTACAACCCTTCCTCGGAGTGCACCTCGATGAGGTCGCGGCTGAACTCCCGGCCAAGCACCGCATAAGCGGCGCTGCGCAGTTGACCATCGCCGGAGGTGACGTATTGCAGCTTGCCTTCCCGGATGAATTTGACGCTGACCTCCGGGTGGCTGAGTGCCACATGACCTACGTTATCTGCCACAAAGGTGCCCTCGCTGGAGTCCTTTTTGAGGAACTTCATGCGGGCGGGGGTGTTGTAGAACAGATCCTGCACCCGAATGGTAGTGCCCACGGCGCGGGCGGCAGGCTCCCTGCCCTGTTCCTCGCCGCCGGCAATGCGGTAGCAGGTGGCAAACTCGTCCACCTCGGTGCGGGTGAGCAGCTCTACCCGCGCCACGCTGGCAATGGAAGCCAGTGCTTCGCCCCGGAAGCCCAGTGTGTGGATGCTGTTCAGGTCGTCCGGCTTTTCGATTTTGCTGGTGGCGTGGCGGATGAAGGCCGTCGGGATATACTCGGCATCAATGCCGGTGCCGTTATCGCTGATTTCGATCAGCTTTACGCCGCCGGACTCGATGCTGACGGTGACCTGCGTTGCACCGGCGTCGATGGAGTTTTCCAAAAGCTCCTTGACCACCGATGCCGGGCGCTCCACCACCTCACCGGCGGCGATCAGCTCAGCGGTATGCTTATCCAGAACATGGATGACTGCCATGGTATTTTCCCTCCCCTGTGGTTGATTTTTACGGTCAGCCGTTCAGGCTGCCCTTGAGGGTCTTTTTCAGCTCGTACAAAAAGTTCAGCGCTTCAATGGGAGTAAGCGTTTCCACATCCACGGCTTCCAGCTTTTCCATCATCTCGCTGGGCACTGCCGGGGAATTGTACTCCTGCAAGGCGTCAAAATCCATCTGCTCCACCTTGTTTTTGGGGGCAGATGCTTCCAGCGTGCGCAGCACCTCGTGGGCGCGGCGGGTCACGCTGCCGGGCAGACCGGCCAGCTTTGCCACCTCGATGCCGTAGCTGTCGTCTGCGGGGCCGCGCACGATGCGCCGCAGGAAGGTGATGTCCTCGCCGCGCTTTTTGACCGCGATGTTATAGTTTTTCACACCTTCCACGGTGCCTTCCAGTTCGGTCAGTTCGTGGTAGTGGGTGGCGAACAGGGTCTTGCAGCCCAGTCCTTTGGCAGGGTCTGCGATATGCTCCACTACGGCGCGGGCAATGCTCATGCCGTCAAAGGTGGAGGTGCCGCGGCCGATCTCGTCCAGCACCACAAGGCTTTTGGCTGTGGCGTTTTTCAGAATTTCGGCCACCTCGGTCATCTCCACCATAAAGGTAGACTGGCCTGCGGCAAGGTCGTCCGATGCACCGATGCGGGTGAAAATGGCATCCACCACGCCCACATGACAGCTGGCAGCCGGCACAAAGGAGCCGATCTGTGCCATCAGCGCAATGAGGGCATTCTGACGCATATAGGTAGATTTTCCCGCCATGTTGGGGCCGGTGATGATGAGACAGCGGTCGGTGGTGCAGTTGAGGGTGGTATCGTTGGGCACGAACATACTGCCCTTGAGCACCTGCTCCACCACCGGGTGACGTCCCTCGGTGATGGTCAGCACATCACTGTCGTCCACCACGGGGCGGCAGTAGTTATTTTCCGCAGCGACCTGTGCCAGCGCCGCCAGCACATCCAGCTGGGCAATGGCGTTGGCGGTGCGTTGGATACGGTCCAGCTGGGCACCGATGCTCTCCAGCAATTCGTCAAACAGGCGGCGTTCCAGCGAGATGAGCCGCTCGTGTGCGCCAAGGATCTTGCTTTCCAGCTCTTTCAGCTCCTGCGTGATGTAGCGCTCGCCGGAGGTGAGGGTCTGCTTGCGGATATAGGTCTCCGGCACTAGGTTTTTGTAGGAGTTGCTCACCTCGATGAAGTAGCCGAACACATGGTTATAGCCGATCTTCAGCTTGGGGATGCCTGTCTCCTGCCGCAGGCGGGCTTCCAGCTGCGCCAGCACCCCCTTGGTGTTGTCGCGGATGGAGCGCAGCTCGTCCACCTCGGCATGGTAGCCCTTGGCGATGACGCCGCCATCCTTGAGGGTGGAGGGGGCATCCGGGTCTATTGCGGCATAAATGCGCGCCTTGATATCCTCCAGCGGGTCGATGCAGGCAGCAAGCTCGGAGAGTTCCGGGCAGCTGCAGCCCTCAGCCTGCTTGCGCAGACTGGGCAGGCGGTCGCAGGTCTGGGCAAGGGTGTAGATCTCCTTGGGGGTGGCAGAGCCGTACACCGTGCGGGTCATCAGGCGCTCCATGTCCGCGATATAGTGCAGTTCCTCGGTCAAATCGCCGCGCACCATGGTCTGGCGCACCAGTGCCTCCACGGCGTTCAGGCGGTGGTTGATGAGCGGGCTGGAAATAAGCGGCTGCTCGATCCAGCTGCGCAGCATCCGCTTGCCCATGGCAGTGCTGGTCTTATCCAGCACCCACAGCAGGGTGCCGCGCTTTTCGCGTCCGCGCAGGGTCTCGGTCAGCTCAAGGTTTGCCCGGGTGACCGGTGAAAGCCGCATGAACTGGGCTTCGTTGTAAGTAATAACGGTCTTTAACCGCTCCACGCCCTTGATCTGGGTATCGTGCAGATATTCCAGCAGCGCGGCCATGGCAAAGCGCACCAGACCCTCGGCAGCTATGCCGGTGGTCTGCGGCCAGTCGCGGCCAAACTGCTCTTCCAGTGCAGACGCCACCAGCCCCGGCGCATAGCGCTCGTCCTCGACCAGCTCCACCGAGCAGTTCATATTCTTCTTGATGTAAGCGGTCACCTCGCGGCAGTCCAGCAGACCGGGGTTCAGCAGTACCTCGCTGGGGTGGTAGCGGCACAGCTCGGTAATGACCGCCGGGGCGATCTTATCCGCCGTCAGTTCGGTGATATGCGCCGTACCGGTGGAAACATCCGCAAAGCACAGACCGGCCTTTTTTCCCTTGAGGTACAGGCTGGCAATGTAGTTGTTGCGGTCGTCCTGCAGCATACTGCTTTCAATGACCGTACCGGGGGTGACCACCCGGATGATGTCCCGCTTGACAAGCCCCTTGGCTTTAGCGGGGTCCTCTACCTGCTCGCAGATGGCCACCTTATAGCCCTTGGCGATCAGGCGCGCCACATAGCCCTCGTAGCTGTGGAAGGGCACGCCGCACATGGGGGCGCGCTCCGCAAGGCCGCACTGCTTACCGGTAAGGGTAAGATCCAGCTCCCGGGACGCCGTGACGGCATCATCGAAGAACATCTCGTAAAAATCGCCGATGCGGTAAAAAAGAATTTCGTCCTTGTGTTGATTTTTGATCTCAAGATACTGCTGCATCATGGGCGAAAGCTCTGCCATGGTTTTTCCTCTTTCCCTTGTATGGTTCCGTCAGCCGGTTTGCGGGCTGTAACCGCCGGTGCAAACAAAACGCGGTCTGTGTTGCACAGCCGCGTTCCGATGAAAACTCTGCTTAGTGGCAGCCGCCGCAGGTGGAGCAGCTGCCGGTGCAGGAGGCAGAAGGCTCCTGCACGGTCATGGGGTCGCCGCCGTTCATGGCGGTGTTGATGATGGCGTCGATATAGTTGACCAGGTTCTCGCACTCGCGCTTGGCCTCGTTATATGCCACCATACCCTCGTTGCCCATGATCTGACCGTAAAGGCTGTTCACCTTCTCGTTCAGCTCAGCGATGCGGGCGTCGTCGCGCTCGTTCTTGCCGATCTCGTTGTTCAGATCCATACGGGCCAGATTGAACTCGCCGATCAGGTTCTGCAGCTCCTCATCCTTATCGTTTGCCTTGCGGGCCTGATCCAGAATGACGTAGCGGGGGTCGGTCTGCAGTGCCATAGCGGCACGCTTGAAAAGATCAATGCAATCCATGATTGGGTTCTCCTTGTTGTTTTTATTCTTTCTGGGGCAGTTTGCCCCGGAATCACGTTTTTATGCTTCCACTTCGCCCAGCAGCACAGTGGCGCGGGCACCGGTAAGATGTACGGTCGCGTAGCTGCCCAGCAGTGCCGGGTCGGCGGCAAACTCCACGGTCAGGTTGTTGTCCAGCCGGCCGGAAAGGGTGCCCTCGTTGCGGCCGTAACCTTCCACCAGCACCCGGACAGTCTGCCCTACCTGCGCCTTGACCAGCGCCATGGCGATCTCGTCCTGCGTAGCCAGCAGGCGGGTCATGCGGTCGGTCTTTTCCTTGCGGGGGGTGGGGTCCGGCATTTCGGCAGCCTTGGTGCCGGTGCGCTTGGAGTAGATAAAGGTGAACAGCTGCATATAACCCACCTTGCGCACCAGTTCCAGCGTTTTTACAAAGTCCTCCTCGGTCTCGCCGGGGAAGCCCACGATGATATCGCTGGAAAAAGTGATGCCGGGCACGGTCTTGCGGGCGTAGTCAATGAGCTCCAGATACTGTTCCACCGTATAGTGGCGGTTCATCTGCTGCAAAAGCCGGTCGGAACCGCACTGCACCGGCAGATGCAGGTGCTTGCACAGCTTCGGCTGGGCGGCGATGGTATCAATGAGCTTATGGCTGGCGTCCTTGGGGTGGCTGGTCATAAAGCGGATGTGATAATCGCCGGGCACGGTGCACAGCAGGTTGAGAAGGTCGGAGAAATCGATCTGCTCTTCCAGACCCTTGCCATAGCTGTTCACGTTCTGACCCAGCAGGGTGATCTCCTTATAGCCCGCTTCCACAAGGCTGCGGAACTCCGCAAGGATATCGCCGGGCTTGCGGCTCTTCTCGCGGCCGCGGACGTAGGGCACGATGCAGTAGGTGCAGAAGTTGTCGCAGCCGTACATGATGGGCAGCCAAGCGCGGAACTCGCTCTCGCGCCGGATGGGAATGTTCTCCACGATGACCGGACGCTGGGCAGGGTCCAGCAGCACCCGCTTATGCTTTTGCAGCTTCTGGGCAACCAGCTGCGGCAGGGTATCGATGCCGTCCACGCCGAACACCAGATCCACATAGGGGTAGCTCTTGCGCAGCTTTTCAACAACGTGCTTCTGGTTAGCCATGCAGCCGCACAGGCCGATGATGAGACCGGGCTTTTTTTCCTTGAGCCCCTTCAGCGCGCCCACGTTGCCGAACACCCGCTGCTCGGCGTGCTCGCGCACGGCGCAGGTGTTGAACAGGATCAGGTCGGCGTCCTCGGGCTTATCGCACAGGCCGTAGCCGATATCCACCAGCACGCCTTTGATGCGCTCGCCGTCGTTGACGTTCTGCTGACAGCCGTAGCTGTGCACAAAGGCCAGCGGCGGGGTGTCGTAGGTCTGCCGCACCAGCTCGGCGGCAACGGTATTATGTTCAAAGTTAATGTATTCCAAAAAAACCATCCTTCTCCGCCGGGCAGGGCAGTCCCATGCGGCGAAACTCTATTTTCTGCTATTCTATAAAAGACACTCTTTAGTATACCCTGTTTGGCCGCTGCGGGCAAGAGGAAACACGCAAATTTTATGCCTGTTTGGCCGCTGCAACCTCTGCATCCTGTCTGCGGCAGCACTCTTCGCACACGCCCAGCAGCACCACGGCGCAATCCTGCACCCTGCCCTTCTGGTTTTTGACCAGTTCCATCACCTGTTTTCCGTCCACATCTGCATCGGTCACGCCGCCGCAGACGGTGCAGTACAAATGGCTGTGCCACGGCAGGGTGTGGTCAAAACGGTCGGCCTTGCCGGGAATGGACACCCGGCGCACCCGCCCGGCCTCCACCAGACTGTTCAGGTTGCGGTACACGGTGCCAAGGCTCAGGTTCGGGCACTCCTGTGCAGCTTTATCGTAGATCTCTTCCGCAGTCGGGTGGTCGCACAGCCGCTCCACCGTCTGCATGACAAGCTCCCGCTGTTTTGAGTAGCGCATATCCATCCTCCTTTTTTACACGGTTCAGACGTTTTCTTCCCCTTTGATCTTTGCCCAGTACGCCCGGGCGGCCTGCTCGGTCTTGTTGTCGCCAAAGGTGTAGTATTTGGTATCCTTCAGCACATCCGGCAGGTACTGCTGCTGTACCCAGTGGTTTGCGTAGCTGTGGGCATATTTGTAGTTCTGCCCCTTCACCAGTGCATCCTCGCCATCAAAGTGCTTGTTTTGCAGCTGGCGTGGGATGGGGCCGGTGCGCCCGGCCTGCACATCCGCAATGGCTGCGTTGATGGCGTCGTGGGCGCTGTTGGATTTAGGGCTGGTGGCCACCAGAATGACCGCGTCCGCAAGCGGCAGACGAGCCTCCGGCAGACCCACCATGTTGGCAGCATCCACCGCCGCCTTGACGATGGGAATGATCTGCGGGTAGGCAAGCCCCACATCCTCGCAGGCGCACACCATCAGGCGGCGGCAGGCAGAGGGCAGATCTCCCGCTTCCAACAGGCGTGCCAGATAATGCAGTGCCGCGTCCGGGTCGGAGCCGCGCATGGACTTTTGGTAGGCAGAAACGATGTCGTAGTGGTCGTCGCCCTCCCGGTCGTAGCGCATGGCGGTGCGGCGGGTGACCTGCCGGATCATATCCAGAGTAATGCGCTTTTCTCCGTTTTCCACCGGTGCCGCCGTGACTGCAAAGTCCAGACAGCCCAGCGCCTTGCGCAGATCGCCCCCGGCGCTTTCGGCCAGATAGGCACAGGCGTCCTCGTCCATGCACACCGGCACCTGCTCCCCCTCGGAAAGGCGCTGCACGGCGTTGCGCACCCCGCGCTCCACATCCGCTGCGGCAAGGGGCTTGAACTCAAACACAGTGCAGCGGGAAAGCAGGGCATTATAGATGTAAAAATAGGGGTTCTCGGTGGTGGAAGCAATCAGGGTGACGCTGCCGTCCTCGATGCATTCCAAAAGGCTCTGCTGCTGCTTTTTGTTCAGGTACTGGATCTCGTCCAGATACAGCAGAATGCCGCCCGCCGCTGCCAGCGTGCCGATATCCTTGAGCACCGCCTTGATATCCCCTGTGCCGCAGGAGGTGCCGTTGAGCTTGTGCAGGGTCATGCCGCTGTTCTCGGCAATGATACGTGCCACTGTGGTCTTTCCGGTGCCGGAGGGGCCGTAAAAGATCATGTTGGGAATGCGTCCGCTCTCGATGGTGCGGCGGAACACCCGCCCCGGGGCCAGCAGATGCTGCTGCCCGCACACATCCGCCAACGTTTTGGGACGCAGGCGCTGCGCAAGAGGTTCGTTCATGGTGATTTCTCCTTCCCTGCCCGCAAGGCACTTTTTATATAGTATAACGCATTTAGAAAAGGAGGACAAGGGCTTTTCTGAAAATCATTCTCAGATAATGTCCCGTAAACATTTACAAATCCTGTCAAACATGGTATGATTCAAGTATTCCCTTTCAAAGGAGGTTTGTCCCATGCCGGTACGAAAAAAGGCCCCGGAGGACCTTACCGCAAAAAAAGCGCTGGCGCTGGAAGTCATCCGGCGTCTCAAGGCTGAATACCCAGATGCAGGGTGCACGCTGGACTACGACCACGCATGGCAGCTGCTAGTCAGCGTGCGGCTGGCCGCCCAGTGCACGGATGCCCGGGTGAACATTGTGGTGGAAGAGTTGTTTGCAAAATACCCCAGTGTGGCGGCGCTGGCTGCCGCCGAACCGGAGGACATTGAAGCCATCGTCAAGCCCTGCGGGCTGGGACACTCCAAGGCGCGGGACATCTCGGCTTGTATGCGGATGCTGCGGGACAAGTACGACTGCCGGGTGCCTGACACCTTTGACGAATTGCTTGCCCTGCCCGGCGTGGGGCGCAAGAGCGCAAACCTGATCATGGGCGATGTGTTCGGCAAGCCCGCCATCGTTACCGACACCCACTGCATCCGGTTGTGCAATAAAATCGGCCTTGTGGACGGCATCAAGGAGCCGCAGAAGGTGGAGATGGCCCTGTGGAAGATCATCCCGCCGGAGGAAGGCAGCGACCTTTGCCACCGCTTTGTGATGCACGGCCGTGCGGTGTGCAATGCCCGCAAGCCGGAATGCGAAAAATGCTGTTTGAAAGACATCTGCCGCACCGCCCGCGAAGCCGCCGGGCAGCAGGCAGAGCCGTGATTTTCAAGGAGGTATAATCTATGATCACCTTAACCATTTTACTTATCGTTGCCCTGCTGTGTGTACTGGTGGGCTGTCTGACCGGCCTGCTGACGCTGGTAGGTGTGCTGGCTTCCCTTTTTGTGGGCGTGCTGGTGGGCGCACTGGCCGGATATCTGGCCGGGCGTTTTATGGGCACGGAAACTTCCCTTGGCCGCAACATCCTGATGGGTGTGCTGGGCAGCTTTGTGGGCGAGTTTTTGTTCGGCCTGCTGGGCATCCACGCTTCCGGCAGCTTTTCTTCCTTTGCCATCTCGGTGATCGGTGCCTGCATCTGCATCTGGATCGGCCAGAAGATCTCCAAGTAAGTTTTTTGTAACAGTACGCCGCCGCATTCTGCTGCCGGAGTTTCCGGGCAGGGTGCGGCGGCTTTTGGCTTTATATCCGAGCAAAAACGTCTTGCGCAGAAATATCTTCCGTTTGATTAAACCACGATGCACACGCACCGTGGTTTTTGTTTGTCCATTTTTAGCACGATACAGAAATGCACCGTGCTATTTTTGCATCACCTTGCGCCACTGATCAAAACCTATATCCATTCCCCTTTCTTATACCCCGCTATCCCCACGAGACCTAACACTCATTGGTAGTATTGCGCTATAAAAGATCCGCCCATCCTCGATCCGAATGACCTGCTGCGCCTTCTGCGCAATTTCCGGGTTGTGGGTAACAACGATAAGCGTTTGCCCGAACTCCGCAGCGCATTCCATCAGCAGCCGCATCGTATCCTCACCCGTCCGCGTATCCAGATTTCCGGTAGGCTCGTCTGCGAAAACGATGCGGGGTTTTGCAATCAGCGCACGGGCGATTGCCACACGCTGCTGCTGTCCGCCGGAAAGCTGTGCGGGGCGGGAATGCAGCTTGCCCGCAATGCCCAAGATTCCGGTCAGCTTATGGAGCATCTGTTCATCCGGTGCTCTATGGTCCAGATAAAACGGGGTCAGAATATTATCCTGCACCGTGTACTCCGGGAACAGGCGGAAATCCTGAAAAATAAAGCCGATCTTTTGCCGCCGCACCTGTGCCAGCTGCTCCGCATTCATTGCATAAATGTCCTGACCGTCCAGCAGCACCTTACCGGTGGTGGGCGGCAAGAGTCCTCCCAGAATTTTCAGGAGCGTAGATTTTCCGCTGCCGCTGGAACCGATGATGGACGCAAATGTACCGTTTTCAAGGGTCAGGTCGCTATTTTTGAGGGCGTGAACAGCGCTTTCTCCTTCCCCGTAGGTTTTGGAGATCTGCACAGCTTCCAGAATTTTATCCTTCATAAGATGTCCCCCTTGGATGCTTTTTTACGAATAAAGGAGAAGATCGGCAGCAATGCTGCGGACAGCCAGAACACCATCAGCAGAATGCTGACCATGATCTGACTTCCCACAGGTTTATGGAACGCATACACCCGCCCGTTTGTATGGATACGGATCAGGTCGAGAATGCTCTGGATCGGGACGATACACGAAACTGCCGCATAGACAACGATGTTCACAAGCAGCGTTGTCCCAACGATGACCGGGAGCAGCAGCTTTGCATAGGACAGCACCAGTTTTTTCGGGGAAACGCCCAGCGTCAGGAGAAGCGACAGACGCTGCTGCTGGACTTCATAAGCTGAAAGATTCAAAACCACCAGCAGCGCACACCCCAGAAGGACCCCGAATACCGCAAGGATGCCGACAAGGAAAGCGCTCTGTGTGCCCTCGGTGTAGCTCTGGCTGATCAGGTCGTAGTTATCTGCACGCAGGATACCATTCCTGCGCGTCGCAATGGAGGAAATAGACCGACGCAAAGAGAAATTGCTGCCAGCGGACAGCTTCACGTTCAGGCTGCTGTATCCTTCCTTTTCCATAAAGTAGCTTCCTGCGCTCTCAAACATTTTATGGTAAAGAGCCGTACTGACAAAAATCGTGCCGCTGAAAATGAGCCGGTCTGTTGTCAACAGCGTGTAGTTGTTCGCAGACTTTACGACACCGACAATGGGCAGCTGGGCGGTATACGTCCGGTAGACCTCATTCCCGGCTTCATCCTGCCCGGTATAGCGCCGGTATTGGATGCTCAACTTGTCCCCGGCTGCGAAAACCGGTTCAACAGGAATACTGCCCTCCGTTTGGGTGTTCTGATAATACTCATCCGCAGCGGGGTCATAATAGCAATCTCCCCACAGGGTCAAAACAGAATCCCCGGACAGCAGCGTCTCTATTTCCTCGTCCGAAACGCCGGCATCTGCGGCAATGCGGCGCAGTTCGTCCTCCGGCAAGGCGCAGACAGTCGTGTTCAGCGTTCCCTTTTCTGCATTTCGCAGCAAGCTCGGAATGTCCGTAAAGAAACCGTTATCCTTGACCCAGATATCGGCAAGCATATGGCTGGACTGGATCTTGTCTGACGTCACGGTATAGGTATCGGTCAGATCAATTGCAGCGGAAACCTCTTCCACACCGGGCAATGCAGCGAGGTCATCCTTTAAAGAAAACGGCATCCCGGCGGTTCCGTTCATCTTGATGGACAGACAGGCATACGGTGCATCCAGATCATACGGCAGCATGACACGCCAGCCGACATACAGACAGCTGACGGCGATCAGCAATACCGCGCAGCCGACACCGATCTGCGGTGCAAGCGGCAGCTGTGCCAAGCGGAATTTTTTTGCAGGCTTCTCTTTGGGTTTTGCGGTCTGCGGGCGAACCAGAACCGCAGGCAAAAGTGCGCCCAGCAATACGGAGAGCAGAAACAGCACTGCCAGCGGCGCAAGAGATACAGCGGGGACCACCAAGAACGAAAGGTGCTTCTGCAGCCCCAGACCGACGGCCGCAGCACCGCAGCCCAGTGCAAACCCTGCAGCAACTGCTGCAAGCCCGGCAAAAAGCGCTTCCCACAGGCACATGAGCCGGAGATCCCGATTTTTAGCTCCCAGCGTCAGGAAGGTGTTGATGGTATGTACACGCTTGTGCAGAACGATCAGGAAATACTGCGCCACCGCAAAAAAGCTGACCATAATCGCTGCGACCAGTAAAAAGCGCAAAGAAGATGAAACGGTATCCTCCTGCGGGTAGGCATACTCGTTTGCCACTAAAGCAGGGTCGGTCGAAGCGGTCACGGGTGCGGCTGCATTCAGGTAATAAAATGTCTGGAACTTTTGCCCGTCCAAGGCAAGAGGCTCTGTCACAATGCCGCTGACGGTCAGATTGCCGTTCAGATTCCAATAAACATCATAGGCAGGCAAAACACCGCACAGGGTATAGGCTTTTTCTATCACTGCGCCGGAGCCTGCCAGCGGGTCGTAATCATTGGCAGCCACCTTCAGCGTGACCGTCTGCCCTACGTCATAGGAGCAGCCCAGCGCATCCAGCAGCGTCGTCGTCATGGCGATCTCATCGGACTGCGTGGGGAAATCACCGCTGATCGGCACGATACGTCCCAGCTGCGCAAAGGTATCGTCTACCGTTCCGATCCCGCCCGCCACGCCATCGTCTGCGCCGAGAACGATTCCGTTTTGGATCACTGTGCTGACCTGTGCGGATGCGGGCAAGGTGTTTTGTGCCTGTGCAGCGTCCGCAGCAGTATCCGACAAACGCAGGTACTGCCATTCGCCATATAGTTCACAGCGGGTGTCCTGCAATACCTGTGCAGAGCTGACAGAGTAGATCACCGCCGCCGTCAGGAACGAGAAAACCAGTGTCAGCAAAAGCAGCAATAGGCTGGTCTGCTTCTTGCGGCCAAGCATCCCATGAAACGCCAGAATGATTGATGGACTTTCTTTGATTTTCATAAGGCACCCTCGCTGTATAAGCGAAAACATTTTGTCTCCAAAATTATAATGCCGCTCCATGTTTGGAGCTTTCCAGTTTCAATATACCATGGATTTTTTTGAAATCAAGACCTTTGGCAAAAGTGGTATGTCACACCGCTTGATGCGACGCTTTTTACTGACCGCCTGTTTCAAAAAAGAAGTTGTCCTCACGATGGTGCTATCTTTATATTACGCTTTTGATCGTGGAGCAATGTATATGAACAACCGAGAAAACAGATTTTCCCGTTTCTGTCTGCATAGATAGGTCAATGATCCTACAAACACTTGACAGCAGGACAGGAAACGAGGTAAACTATTGCAAGTATAGGCTTATTCTGTCTTTCAGAATGAGATGATTCAATAGGGCACAAATGATTGCACTGGGATCCATTGAAACCCAGAGCTTTTGCTTATATTGCGGGACAGGGCGAAATTGGTGCTGTAACAGATCACTATTTTTCAGCAAATAAAACCCTTATTGCAAAAATATATTGTAGATCAAAAGCACTCCTCTTTCCCAGAATGACTTCACCAAAATCACAACGAAAGGTTAAAGGAAAAATGAACTATCCTGCCAAGTATTTTGTACTGGAACAGGGCGAGCTGCCGGAGGTATCCGGCGGCGGCTTGCTGGATGTTTTTGACCGCGTGACCGCTTATACGTTTCAGAACCAGTTTCTGGGCAGTATGCGCACTGCCGTGTGGAACTGCCTGCTGCAAAAAAGCCTGCAGCCGACGGTAGACTGGGCAAAAGACTTCTGGCAGATGTCCCTCCTGCGAAAAGCGACCTTTCTGTACGGCGGTGTCCGGTTAGGGCAGACCGTGGCCAACTACTGGAAGATGTAAGACGGCAGGGTGATATATGGAGAACATCAAGCTGTTGGTGGCAATGCACAAAGCGTACTGTCTGCCGGAAGATGCAGTTTATGCGCCCATTCAGGTGGGCGGTGTACATATTCCGGGCATGGAAAATGCGCTGAGAGACGACACCGGAGAGAACATCTCAAACAAAAACAGATCCTATTGTGAGCTGACTGCTCTTTACTGGGGCTGGAAAAACCTGCAGGCAGATTATCTGGGGTTGGTGCATTACCGGCGTTATTTTGCCCGCAGAATGCCCGGCGGCAGAAAGTTTGACCGCATCGCATCAGGAACCGAGATCCATGCTGCACTGGAAAAAGCCCCTGTGATCCTGCCGAAAAAGCGCAATTATTGGATCGAAACGACCTATACCCAGTACATTCACGCCCATCATAAGGAAGATCTGGATGCTGTACAGAGTATCCTTGCAGAAAAATACGCAGCCTACCTGCCGGCCTACGCAGCTGTCATGGGGCGCACCAGCGGGCATCGGTTCAATATGTTCGTCATGCGCAGGGACATTCTGGATGCATACTGCACATGGTTGTTCGATGTGCTGGCAGAAGCCGAAAAGCGTATCGATGCGGACCGTTATGATGCGTACAATGGCCGTGTTTACGGTTTTCTGGCCGAGCGGCTGCTGGACGTCTGGATGGAAACGAACCATATTGCGTATACGGAACTGCCCGTGGTGTTTTTGGAAAATCAGCACTGGCTCAAAAAGGGCACCGCATTTCTCAGCCGTAAAATTCGATATAGGAGACCGTAAAGAATGCTGGTTTATATTGCGGCCACGCTGATCTCCTGCCTGTTGGCAGTCTGGTGCGAAAAACGGAACACCGATGCTCTGAATGCTATTGACAGCAAACAGCGTTGGGGAGCACTTGTGCTCTGTTCCCTGCCGCTTATATTGGTAAGTGCGGCGCGGTGGGGCGTAGGCACAGATTTTCTTTATACCTATCTGCCGGAATTCCGGGCTCTGCAGTGGCTGCGGGCAGGCGGTGGCGATGCGCTGTGTCAGGAGCTGTTTGCGCCGATGCGCGAAGATCTTACCCGGTGGGGGCTGTATGAGAGTCCAGAGTCTGCTTTGCAGTTCTTTTTGGGTGTGCTGGACAATTGCGAGCCAGGGTATCGGGTCTTGATGGAAGCTGCTGTGGCATTGGGCGGAAACTTTCGTCTTGTAATCGCGGCAACATCTGTTATAATAGGTCTGTGCGTTTATTATGCCATATTCACCCAGTGTTCTACTCCGGTTCTGGCTATCTACCTCTATGTAGCCAGCAGCAATTATTTCCTCAGCATGAACATCATCCGGCAGTACATTGCCATTGGCATCGGGCTGGTGGCCGTACAGTTCATCCTGGAGAAGCGGCTCTTCCCTTTTCTGGCCTGCGTGGCGGTGGCAATGCTGTTCCACACTACAGCGGTGGTACTGCTGCCGTGTTATTTTTTGTGCCGGGTCGAGCTGAGCCCCCGCTATGCCCTGTTGCTGACAGCAGGCGTGCTGGCCTGTTCTGGTGTTTTGGGTACGGCTGCTGCCTGGCTGATGCCGCGGATCGGGCTGGGATATTATGCCCGCTATCTGGGTTCTGCATGGAGTGAAGACGGCTTTGAGACGATGTTCTTTGTCATAAACCTGTGCGTTCTGCTGTTCTGTGGGCATTACTGGAATGCAGCAAAGCAGCGCTGTCCCTATTACGTTATTTGGTACAACATGACCTTGTTAGGGACTTTTGCGCTGGCACTGTCCGGGGTGCTGCCGTTGATGAAACGGTTGAATTACTACTATGCAGCCCCGCAGTTCCTGCTGCTTCCGGAAGCGCTGCAGACAGAAACAGACCTGCACCGCCGCCGCATCCTGACCGGGTTGGTGGCAGCTGCCTTTGCGGCAGAAACTCTGGTAGCTGTAGTGCTGCTGAACAAAAACGAAGTGTTGCCATATCGACTGTGGTGATCACTGCATAAAGGAGAGAAAGTCGTGATCAAATGCACGGAGAGGTCAGGTGTCTATCAGGCAGTCAAACGCCTTTTTGATATTCTGGCAAGTCTTGCGGCTCTGGCGGTGTTGTCCCCGCTCTTTCTGGTGATCGCCATTTTGATTTTATCAGAAGACGGCAGACCGGTTTTTTACAAACACACCCGGGTGGGCAAGGGTGGAAAAACATTTCAGATGTACAAATTCCGCACAATGTATCAGGACCGGAGGATCGTTCTGACCCCGGAGCAGCAGGTGGAGCTGCAGCAGGAGTTCAAACTGGAAAACGATCCCCGTGTGACCCGGATCGGCAGCAAGCTGCGGATGTCCAGTCTGGATGAGCTGCCGCAGCTGCTGAATATCCTGAAAGGCGATATGAGCTTTGTGGGGCCGCGGCCCATTATGGAGCGGGAATTTGAATTTTATACTCCGGCGGAAACCGCAGCATTTCAGAGCGTCAAGCCCGGTCTGACCGGGTACTGGCAGGCGTATGCCCGCAACGATGCAACCTATCAGAGTGGGGAACGTCAGGCCATGGAGATGTACTACGTAAAGAATGTCTCCCCCTGGCTGGATATCCGTATCCTGTTCAAAACCGTAGGCGCAGTGCTGCGGAAGTCCGGTGTAAAGTAAGGCAGTAAGGCAACTTGTAAAAAGGAAGCAGCGTTTATGAAGAAAGCACTGAAAAAAACGTTGTGTGGGATCGGATCGTGTGCGGTAGTGGCAGGTGGTCTGCTGTATTTTAGAGCTCATACAGAGCCATCGCCTTTGCCCGTCAGTGAACCTCTGGCTGCACAGAGTGCGGTCTCTGAGTCGGAAAGCAATTCGTTGACAGATCCAGCAAAAGAAGACGTGGAGGCCCTGATCCAAGACGGCGAGAACATGAGCAGCTCGGAAGTGGAAGAACTGCTTGAAAAGATCGCCGCACAGGAAGAAAACGCTGCCGGAAGCGAAGCATCTGCTGCAGCCAGTTCATCCCGTCCGGAGGGGGCTTCCAGTGCAGATACCAGCACGGCTGCGGTCTCCAGTTCTGTTGTATCGCAAAGCCAGAGCACATCCGCTGCTGCTTCTCAGCCACAGCAGGACAAATGCGACGCGCAGATCGAAGCATTGGTAGCGCAGCTGTACCAGCAGCAGGAGCGCTATGAACGGGAGCTGCTGGAGATCATCCGGCAGGCACATCAGGAGTATGTTGCTTACCCAGAAGATCAGCGCAGCCTGATTTTGAAAGTACAGGTCGTTCTTGGAAAAACAAATGTTCTGACGGCGATGGAAAAGGACTGCGATGCCGAAGTGAATAATATATGCAGCCAGATGACGGCTATTCTCAAGGCAAATGGTCGGGATACTGCCATCGTGCGGGAAGTAAAAAAGACATACACCGATAAAAAATCAGAACTCAAGCAGGAACTTATCCGTCAGACTTACAGCGGCGGCGATGGCAGCGGTTCGGCCGGGCATTGGCTGTATGATCGGCTGGAATGATAATTTGCATCTACAGCAGTTTGCTTTTTTAGTGCCTAAACAGCACCCGCAAACTGCATATCGCAAGCATGATGTTTTATAGGCACTTTTTTTGAAAATCGCGATAACAAACAACGATCACGAGGTGGAATTATGAAATACCCCTGCAATTACGATCTTCTCCGCGAAGAAGAAATGGTCTATATCGCTGGTGGTTCAGCGCTGGATGCATTCAACTACCTGTTTGGTGACTGGTTCCGCGATATGCTGCTTTCCGATATCCGCAATGCAACGTGGGGCAGTATGCAGCAACTGAATGTACAGCCTGTGGTGGACACCGGCAAAAAGATCGCCAGTTGGGCTTGGCCGGCACAGCTGGCCTATGGGTACGGTTTCTACCGTCTGGCGCTGACCGTAAAGAGCTTTCTGACCCAGTAAAATGAAAAACGAAGCCGTCAGAGTATCATGTGATATCTATCACACGGTACTCTGGCGGCTTCTTATTTTATAGCAATTCAACTTTTTAATGCAACAGCAGCAGCGTTGCATTGCATATCGCAGATATGCTGTTTGAATGTTGCACTAATTTCTTGACTTGCGATAACGATCATTCTGCTATCACTTCGGTTCCAGTCACTCCACGCCTGCCTTTTTCGCGGTAAAACGCTGATACGCAGGCAGCGGCAGCAGCACACGGCCTGCCAGCGGCTGCACCTGTACCGACACCTGCTTGCAGGGAGCGCACTCGCCGTCCACGGTGGCAATGATCGGCCCGCGGCCATCTGCTGCCCTCAGACTGACGGATTTTGCACGGCGGTAGATAAAGTAAGGCTTTGCGGCCTCGGTCAGCTGACCGTTTTGAAAGTGCTGACCGTTTTTGTACAGCATCAGCAGCTTTGCAATGACCCGGCGGCTGACCTTGCGCACGATGAACACATCAAGCCAGCCGTCATCCGGCTGTGCCTCCGGCCCTGCCATAAAGCCGCCGCCGTAGGCGCGGCCATTGCACACCGCGCACATCAGGCAGTCCACGGTCAGCACCTCGCCGTCAATGACGTACTCCACCCTGCGGCCGATATGCCCGCACAACTGTTGTACGATGGACAGTGCATAAGCTGCTTCGCCGCCGCACAGCGGGATGCGCCGGAACTTGGGGATGCCATAGGCCACCTGTGCGTCCAGACCGGCGGCGCAGATGGTGGCAGAAAGCCCCAGACTGGTGCGCATCAGGTCGATGGGCACTGCCCCGCCTGCCAGCTGGGCGTCCAGATCCAGAAACTCCTCCTTTGTACCGTAGGTGCGCAGAAAGTCGTTGCCGCTGCCATAGGGCAGGCAGCCCACGGCGGTCTTATCAAAGCCGTGGGCACCGGTGAGCGCCTCGTTGAAGGTGCCGTCACCGCCGGCGGTAAAAATGCGCAGCTCCACCCCGGCCTTCTGGGCGGCAGCGGCGGCAGCGCGGGACAGCTCCCGGGCGTGGCCTGCGTGGGTGGTAACACGAATGGTGTAGTCCTCCGGGGCAAGCCCGGCACCGGCAGCCGCTGCCGCGATCTGCTGCGGCAGGGTGCGGGTACAATCAGCCTTTCCGGCTGTGGGGTTCAGAAGAAACAGCGTGTGCATCGGGGATCCTCCCTGTTGTAACTCTATTTCTTCTATAATAGTCGAAAACCGCGCCGGTTGCAAGCAAAAATGCTATTTTGCTATTTTCTTATAGGGTTACGGTCTCATCCTCCCGCAAAACGATACTGCCATCGGCGGCACAGTCTGCTGTCCAGTGCTGTCCCACACAGGCAGTCCCAGCAGCAATGCGGTTTGCCAGTGCCTGCTCCACTGCCCTGTCCACCTGACGGCGCAGCTCCCGCGCGCCGTAGGCCGATCGAGCCCGGGCAGCCAGTGCCGCTCCTACCTGCGGGGTGTGGCGCAGCCGGTAGCCGCTGCGGGCGGCGCGCTGCTCCAGCTGGCAGAGCATTTTTTCTGCAATGGCGCAGAGGTTTTCCTCCCCCAGCGGACGGAACACGATCACTTCATCCAGCCGCCCGAGCAGCTCTGGGCGGAACCACTTTTTTGCTTCCTCCACAGCCTGCGCGGACTGCTTTTCAAACACGGCTTCTGCCCCGGCGGCAAAGCCCAGCGGCGCGTTCTGCCCTGCCAGAAACCGTGCGCCCAAGTTGGAAGTAAGCAGCACGATGGTGTTGCGGAAATCCGCCTTGCGCCCCATGGCATCGGTCAGCTGACCGTCCTCCAAAATTTGCAACAGGATATTCTGGATATCCGGGTGTGCCTTTTCGATCTCGTCAAACAGCACCACACTGTACGGGCGGCGACGCACAGCCTCGGTCAGCTGCCCGCCCTCATCGTGGCCGAGGTAGCCCGGCGGCGCACCCAGCAGTCGGGCAGCGGTGTGCTGCTCCTGATACTCCGACATATCGAACTTGAGCAGCGCTTTCTCGCTGCCGAACCAGTTGACTGCCAGCGCCCGTGCCAGTGCGGTCTTTCCCACGCCGGTAGGGCCTAAAAACAGCATGGCACCAATGGGACGCCCCGGCTCGCCCAGACCGGTGCGGCTGCGCCGGATGGCTCCCGCCACGGCTGCCACTGCCCGCTGCTGACCGACGATCTCCGCGTTCAGGCGGCTTTCCAGCTTGTCCAGCCGCTCCCGCTCCTGCTCGCCCACCCGCTGGGCGGGCACGCCGCTGGCTGCTGCCACTACCCGGGCGATATCCTCCGGGCTGAGCACCGGCTGGGTGCGCTGCTCCTTTTCGGCAAGGATGCGCGCCGCTGCACAGGCTTCGTCCACAAGGTCGATAGCCTTATCCGGCAGGCAGCGCCCGGGCAGGTACCGCACCGAAAGCTCCACCGCCGCCTGCAAGGTCTGGGGCGGTAGGCGCACATTGTGGTACCGCTCGTAGCGGGGCGCAAGACCGTTGAGGATCTCCACTGCCTGTGCGGGGGTAGGTTCCTCCACCTGCACCCTGCCAAAGCGGCGTTCCAGCGCGGCGTCCTTCTGGATGTGGGTGCGGAATTCCTGATTGGTAGTTGCGCCGATGAGCTGCAATTCGCCCCGGGCAAGCACCGGTTTCAGGATGCTGGCGGCGTCGATAGCGCCCTCGGCGGCACCGGCACCCACGATGGTGTGGAACTCATCGATAAACAGGATGGCAGTGCCATCCCGCACCAGCTCTTCCAGCAGGTTTTTCAGCCGCTCCTCAAAATCGCCCCGGTACTTGGTGCCCGCCACCAGACTGGCCATATCCAGCGCCAGCAGCCGCCGCCCCTGCAGCGCTCTGGGCACCTGTCCGGCAGCAATGCGCAGCGCCAGACCCTCGGCCAGCGCCGTTTTGCCCACGCCCGGCTCGCCGATCAGGCAGGGGTCGTTTTTCTGGCGGCGGCACAGGATCTCCACCATGCGGTCAAGCTCGGCTTCCCGGCAGAACACCGGGTCCAGCTCCCCTTCGGCGGCGCGGCGGGTCAGGTCACGGCAATATTTATCGCTGGCACGGCTGCCCCGGGGGATGCTGGCCGACACCCGTGGCTGGGCGGGCAGCACGAACTGTCCGCTCAGCTGGCGGCACTCCCGCACCGCCTCGGTGAGCGGAAGCCCCATCTCCGCCAGCAGCAGCCCGGCGGCGCAGCCGTCATCTTCCAGCATGGCGCAAAGCAGGTGCTCCGGCTCTGCCCGGCTGACATGGGCGTTCTGCGCCCCGATGAGCGCATAGTCCATGGTGCGGCGCAGATCCGGTGCCATAGCCCGCCTGTCCAGCCGCTGTGCCGGGCCGCTGCGCCGCTGCGCCAGCTGGCGGCGCACCTCCGGCTCGGTGATGTTTTTCCGGGTGAGGAACTGCGCCGCAGCGCCCTGCTGCTGTAACATTGCCAGCAAAAGGTGGCCGGTATCCGCCTGTTCACAGCCCAGATCACCCGCCAGCTGCACCGCCTGCTGTAACAGCCGCGCCGCCGGGCGCGAAAAGCCCCGGTAGCCGCCCATGCCCAGATTTTTCCAAATGCCCATGTGTCTGCTCCTTGCTGCATATAAAATCGTCTGCACTGGAAGTATAGCCCCAAAGGCGCAGAAAAAATCAGTCGTTTGTGTCGGGCGGCAGAAAAGTGATGGCTATAGCAGTTTGCGTTTTTAATGCCCAAACAACATCCGCAAACAGCATATCGCAAATATGCTGTTTTGATAGGCACTATTATTGAAAATTGCGATAAAAGAACAACGCCGGAAAGTCCGCAGACCTTCCGGCGTTGCATTGCTATGGGAGGGACAGTTTACAGCAGCCCTCTATATTTTTTCAGAATGAACCGCCACCGCCGCCATGGGTCGAGCCGCTGGAGGAGGTGTGGGTGGAACTGCCGCCGGAATCGCCGGAGCTGGTCTCCTTTGGCCGCTCGGTGCGGTGCACGTCCCGGTACAGGAACAGATCCCGCTGGTTGGTCAGCTTCATGCTGCCCTGCCGCACATAATCGGTTGCGTCCCGCTGCGGTGCCACGCTCTTGAGCTGGCCCTTCATCACGCCGGTCACGATCAGCGCCGTCACCAGACCAATGACCAGCGCCACGCCCAAATACACGATAGAGAACGGCTCCTTGGGCATATTGTCTACGTCATAGGGTTGACCTTCGCGGGCGGCGGTGACATACGAATCCGTCCACTGGATAAAGGTGCGGAAGGCGGCGGCGTAATCGCCGTCTGCCATATCGGGGGTCATCTGCTCGCCAAGGTACTGGATACCGGCATCCGTAAATGCGGTGATGCCGTAGCCGCAGGTGGAGATGTGCCACTTGCGGTCGCCTGTGCTTACCAGCAGCAGTACGCCGTCACGGTCTGCACCGTAGCCGAACTGACAGTAGTCATAGAGGTCATCGGCATATTCCTCCATGCTGGTGTAGCCCTCGCTTTCCAGCGAGTCGATGGTGGCAATAGTCACATCAAAGCTCTGGCGGACGCTCAGCTCCTCCAGTGAAGCTTCCAGTTCGCTGTCCTCGTCCTCGGTCAGGACTTCTGCGCTGTCGTTCAGGCGGTAGTATAGGTCAGCAAAGCCATTTTCGGCAGCAAAAGCCGGTACGGCCAGCGCCAGCAAGAGCACCAGTGCTGCCAGCGCAGCACAGAGGGAGCGCAGCGGGGTAACAGTCTTTTTCATCTTCCGTTCCCTCCTTTATAGAATCCCTGCCAGCCACAGCAGCCACATGACCGCATAGGACGCGGCACCAACGGCTGCCGTAAGCCCCAGCGTCCACTTGCGGGCAGCGGCCTTATCCACCGGCAAATTGCCTACAAACTTACCGGTCTGGCCGTTCATGGCAAAGATGTAATTCTCGCCGCGCCAGCTGGTGCTCAGCACCCAGACTGGGAACAGGGCATACTTTGCCTTGCCGCCGTGCAGCTGGATACTGCTGTTCTCCACCTTGACCGAGTCGTAACCGGTGACCGTCTGGGTAAAGGCGTCCTCGGTGGACTGGCGGATACGCTCGTTGGCGCGCTCGATGCTCTTTTTGGCGTCCACATCGTACTTATCTGCCACATAGCCTGCCAGATACGCAGTGTTGAAGGCCACTGCATCCTGCATGGCAAAGGGCTCGATGGATTCCATCAGGTCATCTGCCATCTTGGAGGAGCCGTCCACCGGTACTGCGTCAAAGCCCAGCACGCCGTCCCGGCGCACGGAGTAGTAGCTGGTCTCGGTATAGTCGTAGTCATCGTCCGACCAGCAGCGGGTGCGGGTGGCGGTAAAGCGCAGCTGGGCATCGGCATCGCTGTCGTACAGCCAGAAGGGCACATACACGCCCTTGATCTCGTCGATATGGTTCTGGCTGCGGAACACCTTGGGCAGCAGGGTCTTGCCCTTGAGGTGCTCCTGCAGCTTTTCCTTAGCTGCCTTTTTGTCCAGCTTGAAGGGGATGATGAGGTCGGGGCGCAGGTCTCCGGCAAACTGTCCGGTCAGCACGATGGGGTTGCCGCAGAAGGGGCAGGCCGAAGCCGCCATGGTGTCATCGCCCACGATCTCGCCGCCGCAGCTCTTGCAGGCGTAGGTGTGCAGACCGGCAGTCTCGCCCTCTGCCCAGCCGCCGCCGGGGGTAGTCCACTCCATCTCGCTGGGCTTTTGGTCTTTCAGGTCCTCATCGTAACCCTTCAGTGCGTCCACCTCAAACTCGGTGTCGCAGTAGGGGCATTTCAGCTTCTGGGTGGTGCTGTCAAATTTGATCGCACCATCGCAGCAGGGGCACTTATATTCCAGCATTCCTGCCATAGTGTTTCCTCCTATAGTCTGCGGGGCAAGGAGTCCTTCCCTGCCCCGCAGCGTGATCGGTCATTGTACGCAGATTCAGCTGCGGTCGTTTTCGTCGAAAGGATCGCCGCACTCCGGGCAGAACTTGGGCGGGTGTGCGGGGTCAGCCGGTTCCCAGCCGCACTTGTCGCACTTATATTTGGGCATACCGGCGGGACGGGGTTTGCCGCACTCGGAGCAGAACTTGCCCTTGTTCACCGCACCGCAGCTGCAAGTCCAGCCCTCTGCTGCCGCCGGGCGGGGCTTGCCACACTCCGGGCAGAACTTGCCGGTGACGGTGGCACCGCAGCTGCAAGTCCAGCTGTCGGCAGCGGGCTTCGGCTCCGGCTTTTTGCTGCCGCATTCCGGGCAGAACTTGCCGGTAACGGTAGCGCCGCAGCTGCACTGCCAGCTGCCAGCGGCAGAAGACTGCTGCTGGGGCGCTGCGGGCTGCTGACCCATGGCAAACAGATTCTGGGCGTTCATGCCGTTTGCACCGGCTGCCATGCCCATGCCCATAAAACCGGTCATGGCACCGGCGGTGTTGCCGGCGGCGGTCTTCATGGCATCGATCTGAC
>ENA-OQRC01000477-OQRC01000477.1-human-gut-metagenome-genome-assembly--contig:-NODE-477-length-32187-cov-9.827431_pt1 | contig 32187 bp, 29 predicted proteins | sample MGYA00243236_ERZ505102 | MGnify/ENA primary metagenome ERZ505102 (study PRJEB26097, sample SAMN02712089) | human gut metagenome | biome: Gut microbiome | host: Homo sapiens | place: Denmark: Copenhagen... | reverse complement strand
AATTCAGCCCAACAGCCGGAAAAGACTAGGCAAAAAGTAGCTGAAACCGCTGAAAACCCTAAAACAGCATCCACAATTCAGCCCAACAGCCGGAAAAGACTAGGCAAAAAGTAGCTGAAACCGCTGAAATCCCCAAAACAGCACCCAAAACCCAACCCAAAAGCCGGAAAAGGCCAGGCAAAAAGTAGCTGAAATCCATTAAAATCATAAAACAGCTCCAAACTATAGTCGGTTTCTATATTTATATTGTGCTATCAAACAAATGGAGACCATAATCTCCACTTTTGAAGATAAATGACATTTTTCATTTATCATATTCCCCACAAAAACAATTGAATTACTGTTAGAATCACATACATGGCATCACATGATGCAAAGAGTTAGGAGGAAAATAAAATAAGTTCAATAGATAATAGAATCCAATGGTTGGAAGGTGAGATATTAGAGATTCAGGAAAGACTGGAGACAATCACTGAGGAAGGAACAATTTATCCTACACAAAAAGACGGAAATGTTAAATGGTATGTTTGGAAAAATGGCAGAAGAGAGTATTTATCAAAGAAAAATGATAAAGAAATCAGAAATCTTGTCAATAAAAAATATCTGGAGCTTTATCTGAAGGACACAATAAATGAACTAAGACTACTCGAGACAAACAGGAAGACCCGGGAAAAATATAAAACCGATTATGCCCAGAAAATGTTGATGCAAAAACATTATAGCAGTATACTTTTAGCAGTTGATGAGAAGGAAAATGAAAAGTCACAGGTTCCTAACCCCGAAGCTCTCAAGTTTTATACTAAAATGGGAATTATAGTGTGGTCAAAATCAGAAGTAATTATTGCGACATCCTTGTATGATAATAATATCAAGTTTGAGTATGAAAAACCGATTAAAATATCAGATGTTATTTATTATCCCGATTTTACGGTTGAGAAGAAAAATGGCGACATAATTTTGTGGGAGCATCTTGGATTGATAGACAATCCTGATTATCGAAATAAAGCTTATCGAAAGATATTGAAATATAACGAAAATGGATATTATCAGGGAAAAAATCTTATATTGACATATGAAACAGCGGAAAGTCCATTGGACCCACTGGATGTAGAACATGAAATAGAAAAAATGTGCAGGTGATAAAATGCTCAAAAAATTACGAAGAAAATTTATAGCCATAGCAATGTTATCAGTTTCAATTGTTCTCATTGCAATTGTAGGCACGATAAACATTGCAAATTATATAAGTACGAATGAAGCAGTGGATGCGCGCCTTAAGCTGATTGCCGGAAACGGAGGAACATTCCCGGATCTTTTAGAGCAGAAGAACATGGGAGTGGGAAGCAATAAAAAAAATGATGAAAACACAAACACCGGCACAGAAAGCACAAACACCGGAACAGAAAACGCAAACACATTCGGCAATACAGCAGATGAAAGTATAAATAAAGGGACTCCCACGCTCAAAGAGCCACCATCCGGCAGAACAGATGTACAGCCACCGGAGGATATGAATCAGGCTGACTTAAATGAGAACAACATAAATGAGAATGACCTAAAACGCCATGGCATCTCGCCGGAGAGTCAGTTTGATACCAGATACTTCACTGTCACAATAAACAGCAATGGCGATGTGGAAAATATTGACACAAGTAAAATAGCATCTGTTTCGTCAGAGAATGCAGCACAATACGCGAAAAAGCTTTGGAAATCAGGCAAAAAGGGTGATGGCAAAAATGGATTCTCAGAAAGTTTTAAATACATGACAGTAGGTGAGGGTGGCTCTACAATGTATATTTTTCTGAGTTGTCAGCGAGAACTTTCAACAATAAGAACATATGTATTAGCCAGTGTTGGAATCAGTGTGTTCGGACTTGCAGTTGTATTTGTTATGATATACTTCTTCTCGGGAAAAATACTAAAGCCTGTATCGGAAAGCTATGAAAAGCAGAAGCGGTTCATAACTGATGCCAGCCATGAAATAAAAACTCCACTTACCATAATAGATGCAAATACAGAGGTCATCGAGATGATGGAGGGAGAGAATGAATGGACAAGCAGCACCAGAAAACAGGTGGCACGCTTGACCTCGCTCACGGAAAAGCTTGTATTTTTGTCGAGAATGGATGAGGAAGCAACAAAGCTTGAGATGCTGGAATTTTCATTATCTGACGCAATACTTGATACCGCAGAACCGTTCAAAGTGATAGCCCGGACCAAAGGGAAAAAGCTCACAATAGATGTGACAGATGGAATACTGTATACAGGCGATGAGAAGACTATCAGACAGCTTGTATCAATTTTACTTGATAATGCAATGAAGTATTCAGGATGCAGCAGCGCAAGCTTCGAAAAGGATAATATCAATAAAAAGAATCTTAATAAGACAAATCTTAATAAAACCACCCAAACACAAAACGATTGTGTTACCACCACCGGAGATAAGGCACCGGAAATAGAAATATCCCTGAAACTATCCGGTAAAAACCGTATAATTACAGTGTGGAACACTGTAGACGAGACTGCAAACATCAAAAAAGGCAGACAGGACATGCTGTTTGAGCGCTTCTACCGCACTGATACTTCACACAACTCAAAAACAGGAGGCTTTGGAATAGGTTTATCAGCAGCCTATGCTATAGTAAAGGCACACAAAGGAAAAATCACTGCAGAAAGTAAAGATGGCAGGTCTATCAAATTTACAATCGTACTGTAAATTAAAAATATTTTTTTACATGCATTTTACACACTAATGATTTTGCATTTTACATTTCCCCATTACTATATCAGTTGTAACAAACAAAGAAATAAATTCAAGAAAGAAATGAAAGAGGAAATTAAAATGAAAAATCGTATGAAAAAACTTTTAGTTTTAGCAACTGCTGCAACAATGATGACAGCAGCATTTACAGGATGTGGCTCAAGCTCAGACGGAGCAGACAACAATGCAGATACAAGCGCAGATGAAGGTACATCAAATGAGAACTTAAGCGGTTCACTTTCACTTGCGGGAAGTACTTCAATGGAGAAGCTTTGTGAGGCGCTCAAGGAGTCATTCATGGAGAAAAATCCTGGAGTAACAGTAACAGTAGAGTATACAGGCTCTGGTTCAGGAATCGAGTCAGTAACAGCAGGAAGCGTAGATATCGGAGATTCATCAAGAGCACTTACAGATGATGAGAAAGCAAACGGCGTTGAGGAAAACATCGTAGCAATCGACGGAATCGCAGTAATCACAGACAAGGACAACTCAGTAACAGAGCTTACATCAGATGACTTAAAGAAAATCTACACAGGTGAGATTTCAAACTGGAAAGACCTTGGTGGAAAAGATGAGGCAATCGTAGCAATCGGCCGTGAGGCAGCTTCTGGTACAAGAGGAGCCTTCGAGGAGCTTCTTGATGTAAAGGATCAGTGCAAATATGCACAGGAGCTTGACTCAACAGGAGCAGTTCTTGCAAAGGTAGGCTCAACACCGGGAGCAATCGGATATGTTTCACTTGACGTGCTTGATGATACGGTAACAGCAATGAAAATTGACGGAGTAGAGGCAACAGAGGAAAACATTGTAGCAGGCAAATATCTCCTTTCTCGTCCATTCGTAATGGCTACAAAGGGCAAGATTGATGAGCAGAACGATATTGTTAAAGCTTGGTTTGACTATGTAAACTCAGATGAGGGACAGGCAGTTATCAAGAAGGTGGGTCTTATCCTCCCTCAGTAGAAATTATCGGGCATATTAATGATACGAAATACAGACCTAGCTAGTATGTATAAGTATAAAAATAATACAAAATACAGACATCGATATTAGACATCAGTTTTAATACATATCGACAAGATACAGGGTTTCCTCAGGAAATGGCAGGTTTCCTGGGGAACTTTTTGAAACAAGGAGTATCAAATGAAACATAAATCCATAGTAGAGAATGTTGCCAAAATAATATTCACGGTATGTGCGGTTGTGGCAATATTCGCAGTATTATCAATAACAATTTATATGTTCCTTAAAGGCGCGCCGGCATTTTTCAAGGTCGGAGTGTTAAACCTCTTATTCGGAACAAAATGGGCGCCGACAGCGGCAGACCCAAGCTACGGAATATTGTACATAATCCTCACATCCATCATAGGAACAGCAGTATCTATACTCATAGGAGTACCGATTGCTCTTCTTACGGCAGTATTTCTCACTGAGGTGTCAAACAAAAAGCTCTCAGCGATAGTACAGCCGGCAGTAGAGCTGCTTGCAGCCATTCCATCAGTAATCTATGGACTTTTAGGACTTATGATACTTAATCCGGTATTATACAAGCTGGAGAAACATATTTTTGCAAACTCAGCAACACATCAGTTTACCGGCGGATCAAATCTGCTTGCGGCAATCATAGTGCTTGCAATCATGATTCTTCCTACGGTAATCAACATGAGCGTATCATCAATACAGGCAGTACCGCAGCAGATGAGAGCGGCATCCCTTGCTCTTGGAGCAACAAAGATACAGACAATATTTAAAGTGACGGTTCCTGCAGCAAAGTCAGGAATCATGACAGGAATTGTGCTCGGAATAGGTCGTGCGCTCGGAGAAGCGATGGCTATCAACATGGTAGCCGGTGGAACGGTAAGCTTTCCACTTCCGTTCAACTCAGTGCGTTTCCTTACCACACAGCTCGTCAGCGAGATGGGATACGCCAGCGGACTTCACAGACAGGTGCTTTTCTCAGTAGGTCTTGTGCTTTTTGTGTTTATCATGATAATCAACCTCACCCTTATGAAACTCAAAAAGAAAGGAGCTGTGGAAAATGACTAGTATAAATGGAAAACGCCGCAGAATAGGCGATGATGTAGTATATTTTTTCATATATCTGTGTGCAGCATTATCGGTAGTGCTGCTTGCAGGAATCATCATATATGTATTTGTCAGGGGAATCGGCCAGGTAAACTGGCAGTTTCTGACCAGCGAGACATCTGTCTTAAGAGGCACCGTCGGAATAGCGGGCAACCTGCTCAATACCCTTTACATCATAATAATCACCATGCTAATAGCAACTCCTGTCGGAGTGGGAGCAGCCGTGTACCTGAATGAGTATGCAAAGCCTGGCAAGCTCGTATCCACAATCGAGTTTGCCACAGAGACACTTGCAGGAATACCGTCAATCATCTTTGGCCTATTCGGAATGATGTTCTTTGGACAGACAATAGGCTTTGGCTACAGTATCCTGACAGGCTCACTGACACTGACACTCATGGTGCTGCCTCTCATCACCAGAAACACACAGGAGGCGCTTAAAACTGTACCGGACAGCTACAGACACGGAGCAGTCGGACTTGGAGCCGGAAAATGGCACACCATCCGCACCATCCTGCTGCCGTCAGCCATGCCGGGAATCATCACAGGTGTTATCCTTGCAATCGGCCGAATAGTAGGTGAGTCAGCAGCACTCCTCTTTACGGCAGGAAGTGCAGGAATGCTTCCAAAGGTTGCCAGCGGATATTTCTCAAAGATAATGCAGTCAGGTGGAACACTTACCATCAAGCTCTACCTTGCAGCGACAAGTGAAGGAAAATTCGACCAGGCATTTGGAATTGCGGTTGTGCTTCTCGTAATCGTATTCCTTATCAACATCCTGACAAAGGTGCTGGCAAAGAAATTCCAGGCGAAGTAAGCAAATCAATCGGTTATTATAATGATATGAGGGTCAAAAGGTATTTTACCCCTTTAATCATAATAATAAATTAACGAATACAGTAAATAACCAATATAATAAATTAACTAAGAAAAGAAGCTTCGATTTGATATCAGTAAATCGGAGCTTCTTTTTAGTTTCATTAAGATTATTTCTTAAACAAATCTTAATATGTTACATAATTGGATTTTAATGTTACAATTGATACAATAAGATCAACATAAAACTTCCGGAGGCAATTATGTATAAAGTATTAGTATGTGATGATGAAAAAGACATTGTATCAGCAATCAGCATTTATTTGACCAGCGATGGCTACGAGGTAATCCCGGCGCGAAACGGGCTGGAGGCGCTCGATATAGTAAAACACAATGATGTGCATCTTGTCCTGATGGACATCATGATGCCTGTCATGGACGGCATAGAGGCAATGGTGGAAATCAGAAAAATCTCTAATGTGCCGGTCATACTGCTCACTGCCAAAAGTGAGGACACTGACAAGGTACTCGGGCTCACGGTCGGAGCAGACGACTATGTGACGAAACCGTTTAACCCGGTAGAGTTGCAGGCAAGGGTGAAGTCACAGATCAGGAGATACATGCTTCTTGGCGCAGGCAATACAAGCGCAGGAAAGCTGGTAATAGGCGGCATTGAGCTCGATGACAAATCAAAGACGGTGACAGTTGATGGCGAGGCAGCAAATCTCACACGTACAGAGTACGATATTTTGAAGCTTCTCATGGAGCATCCGGGCGAGGTGTATTCGCCGAATCAGATATATGCAAAGGTCTGGAAGGATGAGCCGTATGGGACAGAAAACACGGTGGCGGTACATATCCGTCATCTCAGAGAAAAGGTTGAGATAAATCCGGCTGAGCCAAGGTACTTAAAGGTTATCTGGGGCCGCGGATACAAAATTGACGCTGAATAGGTGCGTGCTTGATACAGCTTTGTCAGGTGAAGCACTATAAAATGGAAGGTGAATGATATGAAAAAAATATCAAGAAATCTGTGGCTTAAGCTGGCGGCATTTATAGTATGCTCGGTCATGGCGGCAGGGCTTGTTGTAACAACGTTAGTTGCAGTGTATACAAACAATTATGAAAGTACAGCACAGCTAAGGGATGAAATTCATGCGAATATTGCAGGAGCCTATAGCAGACAGATGGTGTACAATTATGAATCCGGTGATGACAATGCATTTTCGCAGATGATGGACGATACAAATCTGCAGGTCGCAGTGGTAAAGAGTAATGAAACATCAGAGGACAAGGTAGATGTAAAATCTGATGCAGCAAAGGTGTATTCAAGTGTGGATGAAATATCAAATCCGGATTATATTTTTAGCTACAAGGCAAAGAACTTAAAGTGGAACAGGCTATCATATCTGTGGGATGCAATGAGCGGCAGCTATGAAGAGTCAGACGATGCATCAAACAATATGAACAGTGAGAGAATCAGCTCAATCATGTATTCCAAGACAAATGGGCTCTTTTATCTGTGCCTGAATGATGGTACCGCTTATGTCATTCCAAAGGTGAGGGTGATGACAGGCTCTAACGATAACAGCTCGCTTGGCTTATATAAGGCAGTTGAGAAAACCGATGAGAATGGAAATAATTACTTTGCCTACGAGGAGATGTTTACAGGCCAGTCACTCGATATTACAGGCTTTGCCGAGTGGAAAAATGTAAAGTGCTACGATGAAAAAGGAAATCATATAAAGTGTGGCATGAATCTGAGTGATGACGGCGATTCGCGCTTTGATAGTGACGGCTCTTACTACGATTATGATGAGGATATTTATTATGACAGCTACGAAATCATAAAAGTGGTGGAGCAGGTGAATGAGAGCTATGAGCTTTTACCGGATACATTTAATATATCGGATACCGGAATTGTGTACTATCCATACACCCAAACGGAAGATAAGCCTGAGTACTATTATGTGTATGCAAAGCTTCCGCAGCAGCTTCAGGAAAAGGGCGATTACTTCAATCAGGCAGACAGCTTACTTGACGTCATGGAATTTACAGAGGCTCATTTGAGTGTATTGTTTGTCATATTTATACTTGGTTTTGTGATTACAGTGGGGTATCTGCTGACAGTTGCCGGAAAACGTGAGGATTCGGAAGAAATTAAATTACGATTATATGACAGGCTGCCGTATGAGGTGATGCTTGGAGTGACAATGTTTGCAGACTTTATGGTATTTCCGGCGGGCTTTTTGCTTATAAAGCAGCTTCCGGTGGTGGCACTCATTTGTCTGGCGGCAACCATGGTTTCGCTTGAAGCAGTCCTGTCAACATACGTAAGAATCAGGGCACATGAGTTCTGGAAGCATACACTGTGCTACTATGTTGTTAGATTTTTCTTAAAGCCTGTCAAAAAGCTATGCAGGATGGTATTTGCCCCAATCAGATACGGCTTTTCATGGATAGAAAGAAATGTACCGCTGTTTTTGATCAGTATGCTGGCATTCGGTTTCATATGCCTGCTTGAGCTTATAGGATTTGGAATAGGGAGTATTGGATTTATATTCATTATAAAGCTTATAGAGCTTGCTCTGCTTATCGCATTTATCATGCAGTATGACAGGATAAGATGCGCCGCAAAGGCTATAGCAAACGGTGATTTTTCACAGCCGGTTGATACGTCAAAACTCATGCTGTTTTTCAGAAAGCATGGAGAGAATTTGAATAATGTGAGCAATGGAATAGAGGCTGCGGTCTCTGAAAAAATGAAGAGCGAGCGCTTCAGGACGGAGCTCATCACAAATGTGTCGCATGATATCAAGACACCGCTCACTTCCATTATCAATTATGTGGACCTGTTGCAGAAGGAGGACATAGATAACGAGAAGGTACGCGAATATCTTGACGTTCTCGACAGACAGTCATCACGTCTAAAAAAATTAATTCAGGATTTACTCGAAGCGTCAAAGGCATCTACGGGCAGCATAAACGTAGAGCTGGAGGAACTGGATGCAGCTGTTATGTTATCACAGGTAGCTGGGGAATATGAAGAAAAATTCGAGAAAAATAATCTTGATTTAATTATTAAAAATGACGTTACGCCTGTCATGATTCAGGCAGACGGACGACATCTGTGGAGAGTGTTTGATAACCTGATGAACAATATCAACAAATACGCCCAGCCGGGTACGAGAGTGTATATTGACATCATTCCAAAGGACAGCGGAGCCATCATAACCTTCAAGAATGTATCAGCTACACCGCTTAATATCTCAAGCGATGAGCTCAAGGAGCGTTTTGTCAGAGGAGACAGCTCGCGAAATACCGAGGGCAGCGGACTTGGACTGTCTATTGCAGAAAGTCTCATGAAGCTCATGAATGGTACTTTGGAGCTGACTGTGGACGGTGATCTTTTTAAGGTGACTCTGGAGTTTTAGACTTTTTAAAACAATATTATGATACCTATTGACCGTCTAATCATATTATATATTGAACTTATAAGACATAAGAAACAATAAAATCCGGGGCAATGCCCCGGATTTTAAGTCATTCTTTGAGGTTTCAATTCTATATAGAACAAGATCTCTTCTTGTACCAATTTCTACATCATGCTGCTCCATATAGTATAACCCCCTCTTTATGAATATTTGAATAAAATGGATAATTTACTACCCACTTATTAAAAATCTCTTCACTTTTGGCAATTGGTTTTATGTCAATGTCATGATCCAGATTAAAGTCATATGTCATATAGGAAAGCTTCTCACCATAAGATTTAAGTTCAATATCTGACATATCAACCAAAATCATAATATCTATATCTGAGTCGGGTCTGAAATCGCCTCTGGCATACGAACCATATAAAATAATCTGTCTGACATGTGAACCATAAATTTTTTTGATTTCTTCAATGTATTGTCCAATAAGATTATACATAGCATTTGGCATATGCTACCCCTCCTTAAAAATAATCTTCACTCTACTATTTTATTATACCATATATTAAAAAAATGCATTTTATATTTTACCACAAAAAGTCGGTATAAAAATCCGGGGCATCTGCCCCGGCCTTTACACGCAAACATTTCAATTGTGTAAGCGTAATATTATTATGTTTTCCATCTATGCTCTATATCACATGTTTCATATTAGATGTGTAATATCACATATAGCCATTCAATAATATAGACGTGATTTAATTTCCCGATATCATCTCCAAAAACCTCTCATGAATCCGTGTATCATCATCAAGCTCCGGATGAAAAGCCAGCCCAATCTGGTTCTTATACTGCACACCGACAATTTTGCCGTCATACTTGGCGAGCACATGTACATCATTTTTGGCGGAGTCGTCAATAGCCTCCACATATGGCGCCCTGATAAATGTCATGGTAAAGTCGAAGCTATTGTCAAACCTTGCTGTAGCCTCAAAGCTTCCAAGCTGTCGGCCGTAGGCATTTCTTTTAACAGTGACAGGCAAAGTGCCGAAATATACGTTGTCATCGTTGCTGATATGTGAAGCTAAAAGGATAAGACCGGCGCAGGTTGCAAGCACCGGAAGTCCGTTTGCGATTCTTTCCTTAAGCTCATCAAACATATCAAGCTCACGGAGCAGCTTGCCTTGCACAGTGCTCTCGCCTCCAGGCAGCACGAGTCCGTCTAAGTCACAGATATCTGATTTTTGGCGCAGCTCTACACATTCGCACCCAAGAGATTCAAGCATGCGCTTGTGCTCAATAAACGCTCCCTGAACAGCTAAAACACCAATCTTAAGTCCTGATTTCATTTTATTTGCCTCTTTCTTCCATGATGATTTTAATCTCGCTCTCGTTGATTCCGACCATAGCCTCACCGAGATCCTCAGAAAGCTCTGCGATGAGTTTTGCATCAGTAAAGTTTGTCACAGCTTTTACGATAGCGGCAGCTCTCTTGGCAGGATCGCCTGATTTGAAGATACCTGAACCGACGAACACACCCTCAGCACCGAGCTGCATCATAAGAGCCGCATCAGCCGGAGTAGCCACACCGCCTGCCGCAAAGTTTACAACCGGAAGCTTGCCGTTGTCATGAACGAATTTGACCAGCTCGAAAGGCACCTGAAGATTTTTAGCTGCCTCGAAAAGCTCATCCTCACGCATGGAAGTTAGCTTAGCAATCTCAGAATTCATCTTTCTCATATGTCTGACAGCCTGCACGATATCACCTGTACCGGGCTCACCCTTTGTACGGATCATGGAAGCTCCCTCGTTGATACGGCGGAGAGCCTCACCGAGATCTCTTGCACCACATACGAAAGGCACCTTGAAATCTCTCTTATTGATATGGTACACATCATCAGCAGGTGAAAGCACCTCAGACTCATCAATGTAGTCAATCTCGATAGCCTCAAGTATCTGAGCCTCCACGAAGTGACCGATACGGCACTTTGCCATGACGGGGATGCTGACAGCCTCCTGAATGCCCTTGATCATCTTAGGATCGCTCATTCTTGAAACACCGCCTGCGGCTCTGATATCAGCAGGGATTCTCTCAAGCGCCATAACAGCACATGCACCGGCAGCCTCGGCAATCCTGGCCTGATCCGGAGTCGTAACATCCATGATGACACCGCCCTTGAGCATCTGCGCAAGCCCTTTGTTGAGTTCGTATTGAGTATTCTTATTGTTTTCCATTTGTTAAATCTCCTTTTGTTTTTTGCATTGTTCACGCCAGCCATATATCATGGTTGCAATATTACGCCACATCTGGTAATATTAAAATATTCAAAATAAGGAAAATAAAAATGCCAGAAAGCGGTGAATCAAATGCTGACCTACGACCTCACAAAAACAGACGGGCCACTCTACAAATGCCTGTATGAGTGCATCAAAAACGATATATCACAGGGAAAATTAAGCTCCGGAGAGAAAATGCCATCAAAGCGTACCCTCGCCAAGAATCTGGGGGTTAGTACCATTACGGTTGAAAATGCATATGACCAGTTGATAGGCGAGGGCTATATGTTTGCAAGGCCCAAGAAGGGCTATTTCATAGCCGATGTGTCAGATATCAGGGTAATCAAGGCACCGGTGCAGAAGGAGCTTAGCATAAAGCTGCCACCTGAGCAGGATGAAAGCATATTTGACTTCTCATCAAACAGGACAGATTCAGGCAACTTTCCGTTTTCCATATGGGCAAAGCTCATGCGAGAGACGATTTCCCTTAGGGAACAGGAGCTTTTGTCGGTGTCGCCGTGTGGCGGAGTGAGAGAGCTTAGGGAAGCGATAGCAAGCCATCTGTCATCGTTTCGCGGTATGAATGTGGACCCGGACCAGATAATAGTCGGAGCGGGAACAGAGTATCTGTACGGACTGCTTGTGAAGCTTTTGGGTACGGACAAGGTATATTGCGTGGAGGATCCGGGCTATAAGAAAATCAGCCAGATATACGAGTGCAACAATGCAAAATGTCTGCCGGTGCAGATGGATGAGCAGGGCATCAGCGTGGAGCTTATAAAGAAAGCGAACGCGCAGATAGCACATATCAGCCCGACACACCATTTCCCGACAGGAATCACGATGCCTGTGAACCGCCGCTATGAGCTTTTGGCATGGGCCAACGAGAGCAGTGACAGATACATCATAGAGGATGATTACGACAGTGAGTTTCGCATGAACGGACACCCGATACCGCCCATCCTCTCGATTGATGCGTGTGAAAAGGTCATCTATATAAATACATTTTCAAAATCTCTCACATCCACCATCCGAATCAGCTACATGGTGCTGCCGGAGCATCTGGCAAATGAGTTTTACAGGAGGCTTTCATTTTACTCATGTACGGTATCCACCTTTGAGCAGTACACGCTGGCACGATTTATCAGCGAGGGCTATTTTGAAAAGCACATAAACAGGATGAGACTGCACTACGGCAGAAAGCGCCAGAGCGTGCTTTCGTCCATAAAAAGCTGCTTCACTGAAAAGAAATGCAGGGTAATAGAAAATGACTCCGGACTGCATTTTATCATACAGTTTGACACAAACCTTCCGGACAAAACAGTTGAAGAGCTACTATTGAAAAAAGGTATAAAGCTTCAGGCGATTACCCATTTCAACCTGAGTAAGCCAAAGGAGGACAGGCATCAGTTTATTATCAATTACTCAAATATTGATGCAGACAGGATAATGGACAAGCTTCTGATTATTAAAGAGACCATAAATTTGACATAGATTTTACATACATCTGATAGAGCATTTTACAAAGCATCCATATAATGTATTCTCGAAGACAAGAAATTTATTACATGTTGCAGGAGATACAAATGGAGAAAAAAATCAAAATTCAGGTTCGCGACCTGAATCTGTATTATGGCCAGAATCATGCACTGCATGGTGTCAATATGGACATAAAAGAAAACAGCGTGACAGCGCTGATCGGACCGTCAGGATGTGGTAAGTCTACATTTTTAAAGTGTATCAACAGAATGAATGATCTGGTTGACAACGTCAGAATCGAGGGAAGCATAGAGATAGATGGTGAGAATATATATGCACCATCAGTCGATACAACCGTACTTCGCAAAAAGGTCGGCATGGTTTTCCAGCAGCCAAATCCGTTCCCGATGAGCATATATGACAATATCGCATATGGCCCGAGAGTGCATGGCATCAAGGATAAAAAGATACTCGACCAGATAGTCGAGGAAAGTCTTCAGGGTGCTGCGATATTCAATGAAGTTAAAGATAGATTAAAGAAATCTGCTATGGGACTTTCGGGTGGACAGCAGCAGAGACTGTGTATTGCGAGAGCGCTTGCCGTACAGCCGGAGGTGCTTTTGATGGATGAGCCTACATCAGCGCTCGACCCTATCTCTACTTCAAAGATAGAGGAGCTCATGGAGGATTTAAAGAAAAAGTACACAGTTGTGGTTGTAACACATAACATGCAGCAGGCAGTGCGTGTGTCAGACGATACAGCATTCTTCCTTGTGGGAGATATGGTTGAGTTTGGTGACACAAAGACAATTTTCTCATATCCACAGGACAAGAGAACAGAGGATTACATCACAGGGAGGTTTGGTTAATGAGATCGAAATTCGACGAGCAGCTTAAGAAGCTGAATGAAGAAATGATGTACATGGGAAGCATGATTGAGGAGTCAATCCAGAAAGCAATCGAGGCATTTATACATCAGGATGCCGATAGCGCCAAAGCCATCATGGAGGGCGATTCAGAGATAGACAGAGAGCAGAAAAAGATAGAGAGCCTGTGCTTTAATCTGCTCATGCAGCAGCAGCCTGTAGCAAGAGACCTTAGAACAATTTCTGCAGCGATGAAGATGGTTACTGATATGGAGCGTATAGGGGACCACGCAGCCGATATCAGCGAGATGACCATTTTGATGAGCAGTGACAAGCCATACAGGGTCAATATAGAGCATGTCAAGAGCATGGCTTCAGAGACAATGCTTATGCTTATCAGGGCAATCGAGGCATATGTTGAGAAGAACAATGACAAGGCTCACATAGTGATGAAGCAGGATGATGTGGTTGATGAGCTTTTTGATAAGGTAAAGGCTGAGCTTATTGATTTCATCAGGGAGCATCCGGAGGATGGTGAGCAGGCAGAGGATCTTCTCATGGTTGCAAAATACTTCGAGCGTATCGGAGACCATGCGACAAATATTGCTGAGTGGGTTGAGTTTGCACTTGATGACAAGGTTCGTAAGTCATGATTTAATTATCATACACAAATGAAAGGTATACATCGAATTGCATGCAATCATGCATCGATGATACCTTTTTACCCTTTAATCATGAAATTTATACAGACGATGGATTTTACATAAATTTTACATAAAACCATCGTCTGTTTTACATTAGTAATGTATAATCGAAAGTAAAAAGCAGGTAAAAATTTTACATAAGATTTTTTGAAATGGAGAAAGCTATGGCACTTATTTATATTGTAGAGGACGATGAGAGCATACGTGAGATAGAGACTATTGCTTTAAAAAACAGTAATTACATCGTCAGTGCATTTGAAAACGCAAAGGAATTTTACAAGAAGCTGGATGAGCTAGTACCGGACCTCATACTGCTTGATGTGATGCTTCCGGATGAGAGCGGCTACGATATCGTGAGAAAGCTCAGAAAACGTCCGGCCACACAGGATATTCCTATTATAATGGTCACAGCCAAGACCACAGAGATGGATATGATAAAAGGGCTTGACGGAGGCGCAGATGATTACATCAAAAAGCCTTTCTCAATCATGGAGCTTATCACAAGAGTAAAGGCACTGCTCAGGAGAACAGCGAAGGAGGAGCCGAAGCTTTTAAAGCTGGATGATCTGGTGATTGACCATGAGCGCCATGTGGTTACAGTGAACAATGAGCCGGTTGACCTTACATACAAGGAGTACGAGCTTTTAAGGCTTCTGATGGGCAGTCAGGGCATAGTCATGACCAGGGAGGTCATCATGAGAAGCGTCTGGGATACTGACTTTGAGGGCGAGACACGTACAGTGGACATGCACATAAAGACACTCCGCCACAAGCTGGGTGACTATGGCAGCAGGATAAAGACAGTCAGAAATGTGGGCTATGTTATAGAATAATAGCTGTTATGATGATTTCTAATATACATAAGCGGAGCGTACAGCATGAAAAAGAAGATTAACTATTATCTGGTAGCAACAGCACTTTTTGTAGCAATTGCCACTATGGTTTCCATGACAGTAATCAACTATTACCTCTTTCAGAAGCAGGTAAAGGAAGACCTGCAGGTCATGGCAGAGACAATAGAAAGCACCGGAATACTAAAACAGGATATAAATGAAATCCCGCAGATTGACGTGGAGGGTATTCGTGTCACCTGGATTGACAAGGACGGCACAGTGCTGTATGACAATCAAAATGATGTGAAAAAACTTGAAAATCATGGCGATAGACCGGAAGTTGAATCAGCATTTGATAAAGGTACGGGAGACAGCGTGAGAACATCAGCCACCATGAACAGCAATACCTTCTATCATGCCATAAAGCTCAATGATGGAACGGTACTGCGTGTCTCCATTGCAGCGAGAAGTATCTGGAACATGTTTGCAAGCAGTATACCTGCCATGCTTATAGTGACGGTTATCATAGTAGGAATATGTGTGGTACTCGCAAAGAGCCTGACCAGAAAGCTCATGAAGCCAATCGAGACACTCGCAGGCAACCTTGAGCAGGCCTCTGTCATCCAGAAAAAGACAGAGTACAAGGAGCTCGTGCCGTTCATGAATGCGATAAGGATACAGCATGAGGGCGTGCTTGCCGCGGCAAAGAGCAGACAGGACTTCACAGCCAATGTGTCACACGAGCTAAAGACTCCGCTCACAGCCATCTCCGGCTACGCAGAGCTCATAGAAAACGGCATGGTCGAAAAGGAGCAGCAGATTCATTTTGCCACTGAAATCAGAAGAAATGCACAGCGCCTGCTTTCCTTGATCAATGATATCATAAAGCTCTCGGAGCTTGATTCCAGCGAGGCGCAGCAGGGCTTTGAACAGCTTGATCTGTACGGTCTGGTCAAGGACTGCATGGAAAATCTACAGGTGAATGCCGAGCAGAGAAAAGTAGCACTCAATTTTGACGGCACTGACTGTATGGTACGAGGCAACAGGCAGCTTCTCACGGAGCTCGTTGAAAATCTCTGCCAGAATGCTATCCGCTACAACAATGAGGGCGGCACCGTAAATGTGACGGTACACAAGCTCTGTGGAAAGACAGTTCTCACGGTCGAGGACAACGGCATAGGCATCCCAAAGGATCAGCAGGAGCGCGTCTTTGAGCGCTTCTACAGAGTGGACAAGAGCCGCTCGAAGGAGACAGGCGGCACAGGCCTAGGGCTTGCGATAGTAAAGCATATAGTGGAGCTGCATGATGCAGGGCTTACGCTCGACAGCGAGGTGGGGCGTGGCACAACAATAAAGGTGGAGTTTTAGCTCCGCCTTTTTGCGTCTCCTGCGCCATACCAAGCACACAAGCTCTTGCAAAATCGTGGCGCAGTGTTTATAATCATATGTTAGCAGTGAAAACAAGGCAAGACCAGGAGGAACAGCCATGTATCAGGAAATATCAAAATTACTTATGTACGGAGATTTATCTCAGGATGAGATACTTTATAAATTGGGCCAGCTCTTTGAGCAGTTTGAGGTGGGCGAGTACAACAAGACAGAGCTTGTGCGCGACATCAATACACAGGTCAAGAGAATCTTAAAGGTAGCGACAGACTATGGTTTTGATGACAATCTGTGGCACAACTATCTCACTTTCTTCCTTATGATGAGTGAGAATCCGTTTTCCATCACCTGTGAGAAGGTCGGAGCCAGCGATGGCAGCGTAAATGGGCTTGTGGCAAACGATTTCAGGATTTTTAAGAAGCTTTTCGATTATGATTTCAAGCCAATCGAGTCAGCACTCGGAATAGACTGCTTCACACAGATCAGCAATTATAAGGCCATTGTGAAAAAGGACCTTATGTACAATCACAATGTCAGCGAGAAAGTAAGGGCGCTGAGCAAGAAGCTTGAGGCAGCTAAGGACGAGCAGGAGTTCTTTGATGTGGTAACAGGCTTTTACAAGGCATACGGAGTCGGCATGTTTGGTCTCAACAAGGCATTCAGGATTGAGGAGCATCTGGACGGGGGCTTCTCCTTCATGCCAATAAACAATATGGATGCGGTCATGCTCGATGACCTGATCGGCTATGAAATCCAGAAGAAAAAGCTCACAGACAATACAGAAGCGTTTGTACAGGGCAAAAAGGCCAACAATGTGCTGCTTTTCGGAGACAGCGGAACCGGAAAATCAACAAGCATCAAGGCTATTGTCAATCAGTATTATGATGACGGACTGCGCATGATTGAGATATACAAGCATCAGTTTAAATATCTGTCAAAGATTATCGCAGCAATCAAAAACAGAAACTACAGATTTATCATATATATGGATGACCTCTCATTCGAGGAGCATGAGATTGAGTACAAGTTCCTAAAGGCAGTTATCGAGGGCGGTGTGGAGACAAAGCCTGACAACATACTGATTTATGCAACCTCTAACCGCCGTCACCTGATAAAGGAGACATGGAATGACCGTAATGACCAGGACAACAGCAATGACAAGCACCACTCAGATACAGTTGAGGAGAAGCTGTCACTTGTAAACCGTTTTGGTGTGACAATCAGCTACTCAAAGCCATCGCAGAAGGAGTTCTTCAACATCGTAACAGAGCTTGCGAGAAAGAGCGGCTGCACACTTTCAGACGAGGAGCTGTGCAGGGAGGCAAACAAGTGGGAGCTCAGCCATGGTGGCATTTCGGGACGTACTGCAACACAGTTTGTCAACTACATTATGGCTAACAATTAAGCAGCAGGCATAAGCATGAAAGGATAGTATATGCTCTACCAGATAAGTAATGGCGCTGTCGCATTTGGCGACGACGTCATTTTGCATAGTATAGATTTTGAAATCAGAAACACAGAAAAGATAGCGATAGTCGGCAGAAACGGCTGTGGCAAGACAACACTTTTAAAGCTCATTTCAGGCGAGGTTGAGATGGAAAAGCTCGACAGCGATGAGAGCGCCTTTATTGCAAAGGCAGGAAACCCGGAGATAGGGTATCTGAAGCAGATTGCGTTTGATGATCCTGATGTGACACTCGAGCAGGAGGTGCGCAAATGCTTCGTGAAAATGGACGAGCGAAAGGCAGAGCTTGCGCGCGCGGCGGCAGAGCTCGAGCATGATTATTCCGATGAAAAGGTAGCCAGATATACCGCGATGGAGGAGGCCTTCAAGGATGATGGCGGCTACTATTATGAGAAGGAATATGAGGTCATGATCCGTAAGTTCGGCTTCTCAGATGATGAGCGCAAAAAGCCAATCCGTGACTTTTCCGGAGGTCAGCAGACCAAGATAGCATTCATAAAGCTGCTTTTGTCAAAGCCTGACATACTGCTTTTGGACGAGCCGACCAACCACCTCGATGTCACGACGATTGAGTGGCTTGAGGGCTATCTGAAGTCGTACCCGAAGGCAGTGGTTGTCGTATCCCATGACCGTATGTTTCTCGACAATGTGGTAGATGTGGTATACGAGATAGAGTACGGCACAGCAAGGCGCTATCCGGGCAATTATACCAATTTTATCGCCCGCAAAAAGGAAAACTACGACAAGCAGATGAAGGATCACATCGCCCAGCAGAAGGAGATAGAGCGTTTGCAGCGTATGGTTACGCGCTTCAAGGGCAAGCCGACCAAGACAGCCATGGCGCAGTCAAAGCAGAAGGCTATCGACCGCATGGTGATTATCGAGGCGCCGGACAAGTACGACAACAAGACCTTCCATGCCAATTTCCAGCCCGAAAAGGAGACCGGAAACGATGTGCTTTATACATCAGAGCTTGCAATCGGCTATGACCATCCGCTCTCTGTAGTGTCGCTTGATTTGAAAAGAGGCGAAAAGCTTGGTATACTCGGCGGAAACGGACTTGGAAAATCGACATTTTTAAAGACTATCGTGGGTAAGATCCCTGCACTTTCAGGCGAGTACCGCTTTGGAACCAACGTGCAGATAGGATATTTCGACCAGCAGATGGCCATGTATACAAGCAACAAGACTGTGCTCGATGATTTCTGGGATGAGTATCCGAATCTTACAGAAACCGAGGCCAGAAATGCACTCGGAGCCTTCCTTTTTTCAGGGGAGGACGTGTTCAAGAACGTAAATATGCTCTCCGGAGGAGAAAAGGTCAGACTGGCGCTTTGTAAGATTTTAAAGACCAGACCGAACGTGCTCGTGCTCGATGAGCCAACTAACCATATGGATATCGTAGGCAAGGAAACGCTGGAGAGCATGCTTAAGGACTACAAGGGTACACTGATTTTTGTATCACACGACAGATATTTTGTGAAAAAGGTAGCCACACAGCTGCTTGTGTTCGAGGATGGCACGACCAATCTCTATCAGTTTGGCTATGAGCAGTATCAGGAAAAGCTCGACAGGGAGGCTTCGGAGAGCAAAAATGTATACAGAGGCAATGCGATATTTGGCGGCGCGATAAGCCAGAACGGCGGCAGTCAGACAGGCAGTGATGCAAACCGGAGCACGTCACAAACCGCTGCAGCAGGTAATGTGGGCGAAAGCACCAATGCAAATAGCGCAGCCCAGGCAGGCGGCATGGCTGTCTCATCAACCGGCAAGGCATACTACAACCCGGGCAAGGAGCGCTCAAAGATACAAAAAAAGGTCAAAAAGGCCGAGGAGGACCTGGCGGTCAAGGAGGCAAAGCTCGATGAGCTCAAGGCCGAGCTTATGAAGCCGGAGTATCAGTCAAGCTACTCAAAGCTCACGGAAATCCAGAACGAAATAGACGCTCTCGAGGAAGAAATCCTTATAGATATGGAGGCGTGGGAGGAGCTTTCCTCTCAGCTTGAGGCACTTGAGTAGTGTATAAAAAATCATCTGACTTGATGTTTTTTATCTTGATGAAATCCTTAATTATAGCGAAATCAAGTGATTTCGCGTTGGATCATAAATAAAATCTTGATTTTTTATATAAAATGCATAAAAATGATTGATGAAAAAGAAATTTATGGTATAATATTTACATGATACAGACAACGTATCAAATAAACGATAAAGGGGTTGGACATCATGAGAATAACAATTTCAGGAAGAAACATCGAATTAACAGAGGGGCTTAAGCAGGCAGTAGAGGAGAAGCTGTCAAAGCTGGAGAAGTTTTTTAAACCGGACACAGACGTATACGTTACACTCAGCGTAGAAAAGGATAGACAGAAAATTGAGGTTACTATCCCGGCAAAGGGACATGTTATCCGTTCAGAGCAGGTCAGCAGCGATATGTACGTATCAATTGACCTGGTAGAGGAAGTAATCGAGAGACAGCTTCGCAAATACAGAACCAAGATTTCCGCAAAGAAGTATGCACCGGCGATATTCCAGGATGATTTCGTGGAGGCAGACGATGCAGAGGACGAGGAAATCAAGATTGTCCGTACCAAGAGATTTGGTATGAAACCTATGTATCCTGAGGATGCATGCATCCAGATGGAGCTCTCAGGACACGATTTCTTCGTATTCAGAAATGCAGAGAATGACGAAGTAAATGTAGTCTACAAGAGAAAAGGAAATACATACGGACTTATCGAACCGGAATGTTAGACTCTTATTTTTCATCATAATTTAACCTTTTTTTCATCGAAACCCGGCAGCCGTTGGCTGCTGGTTTTTTATATTAACCATTTATATAAAATTTATAGTAAATTATCTTGAAAATAGAACAAATATTCGATATAATTATTATAGGTGCTACCACACGTAGACGTGTAGATGGCGGTTCGCTTTTTGCGGGGAGTCTATAGCTCCGTTTACATAGATATGCTCTCATTCGAGAAATCTGATGGAAGGAGGACTTCGCTTATGCTTACAGTCGATACCTTGATTGCAGTGCTCAGTCTCTGTTTAACCTCATTTGGTCTTGGATATGCGATTGGTTCCAATGGCAGTAAGACCACAAAAAAATAACCGCCCCAGCCTGGAAACTGAACGGTTATTTTAACTAAGTAAATGATCAGGCGAACCGTTGTTATAGGTAGCACCTTTTTGTTATCTATATTTTAACATTCATTTCTAATCATGTCAAAATTATTTTCAAATAAATTTTGGATTAAATTTAAAAAAAATGAAATAATTAGAACAAAAACCTAAAAATATAGTACAAATTTATCATTACAAAAATTCTGATATAAAAAGAGCAATATTAAACAAAAACCAACTAAATTAAACCAAAAACCATGTCGTATTTTGTCGAAAACTGCTAATCACCTATCAATATTAAAAATTCTAATAGAAATCTTCAAAATACCAGCACATAACGCGCCTAGAATATTGATATATTATATGGAAAAATTAACCCACCAACAAAAACAAAGAGAAAAATTTCGTAAAAAACGAAAAAAATTTCGAAAGAAAGACAAAAAGAAGTTCTATGAAAAATATAGTTGATGGAGGGGAACAAATATTTGAGAACAATGTACTATGAACAGAAAGGACTTATTAACCTCGATGATATCGTAGATATATTTATTGAGGTGGGAAATATACACAATTACCTGGAAAATGCAGCCTTGCGGATTTTGCTTTTTGGCAATCCTGAGCTGAATTTTTATCAGTGCCGATTATTAGTATTGAAGTACGGAGAATCACTTTCACAGGATGATTTGCACGGGCGGATGGTATTTATGAGAATGATACAGCTGCTGGAAGTTAACACAGTTTAAAATAAGATGAGAATTTCTTTTTTGACCGGGCAACCGGTCTTTCTTTTTTGCACAAATGGTGTTATAATTTTGGAAAAATTATGTTGATTACTCATAGCTTTAAAAAAGAAGCATTGCATTGTGTTTAATTAAGCCAAAGCATGATAATTCAATCAAAGAAAAGAGGACAAAAATGAACATCGTAGTACTTGCCGGAGGGCTCAGCACAGAGAGAGATGTTTCCTTCAAGACAGGAAGCATGGTAGCTAAGGCACTCAAAGAGAACGGCCACAAAGTTATATTATTGGATGTATTTATGGGATATAGTGACAGGGAGGAGGACCTGACAGGTATATTTGACCGCGCGGACGAGATAAGCGTGCAGGTCAGCGATATTCCGACAGAGGCACCTGACCTCGCAAAGGTAAAGGCTTCCAGAAAGGACCAGTCACCTTGCTTCTTCGGACCAAATGTCATCAAAATGTGTCAGATGGCGGACATTGTTTTCATGGCTCTCCACGGAGAAAACGGAGAAAACGGAAAGATACAGGCAGCATTTGACCTCTTCGGTGTCAAATATACAGGCAGCGATTATTTAAGCTCAGCAATCGCCATGAACAAGGAGACATCAAAGCAGTTCTTCCTTGCAAACGGTATCCCTACTCCAAAGGGTATTTCCATGACAAGAGCGACCAGACAGGACGATATCACAAAGCTTGACCTGACACTTCCATGCGTGGTAAAGCCATGCTGCGGCGGTTCAAGCATCGGTGTCACTATCGTTAGGGATGCGGCAGAATTCAAGGCGGCACTTGACGATGCCTTCAAGTGGGAAAATGAGCTGGTTATCGAGGAATTTGTACAGGGCAGGGAGTTCTCTGTCGGCGTTATCGAGGGCAAGGCTCTTCCTATTATAGAGATCGCACCGAAGGAGGGCTTCTACGATTATAAGAATAAATACAAGGCGGGCAGTACAGTAGAGACATGTCCGGCCGAGCTTCCTGAGCAGGTGACAAAGGATATGCAGCACTATGCCGAGGAGGTTGCGCGTGTTATCGGGCTTGACACATATTCACGCTCAGACTTTTTGCTCAATGACAAAAATGAGATGTTCTGCCTCGAGGCAAACACACTGCCGGGCATGACTCCGACCAGTCTTCTGCCGCAGGAGGCAGCGGTTATCGGTATGAGCTTTAATCAGCTCTGTGAGCATCTGATTGACATATCTTTGAAAAAATATGAGGTGTAGCATGTCGGATAAGTACATGAAGAATCTTACATTTGCAAATATCGCAAAGGCTTGCGAGGGCACATATATAGGCGATGAGACACAGCTCGATACGACAATCACCGGCGCAGTCATAGACAGCAGACAGGTGAAGGAGGGCTATCTTTTTATCCCGATAAAGGGAGAAAGGGTGGACGGACACAAATTCATTCCGACTGTGTTTGAGCAGGGGGCGGCAATTGTGCTCTCTGAGCATGAGCTGACGGATCCGGCAGGCCCATATGTGCTTGTTGAATCAACCACCGATGCCATGAAAAAGCTCGCGGCATTTTACAGAAAAAGCCTTGATATCAAGGTGGTGGGTATCACCGGAAGTGTCGGCAAGACCAGCACCAAGGAGATGATATCGTCAGTTCTTGAGCAGAAATACAGCGTCCACAAGACCGCAGGCAATTTCAACAACGAGATAGGCCTGCCACTCACCATTTTCGGAATCAGGGAAAGCCATCAGGTAGCGGTGCTCGAGATGGGCATATCTGATTTTGGCGAGATGCACAGACTTTCTACTATGTCTTGCCCGGATGTCATGGTCATCACCAATATCGGCTACTGCCATCTGGAGTTTTTGGGCGACAGGGATGGTGTGCTTAAAGCAAAGACAGAGTGCTTTGAGCATATGATGCCGGATGCGGTCGCAGTGCTGAATGCAGATGACGACAAGCTGGCCACAGTGCAGACGGTAAATGGAAAGCCTGCCATATACTATGGCAAGGAATCAGCTTCAGGCGTTCATAAATCAGTATATACCACAAATATTGAAAACCTGGGCTTCGACGGCATGAAGGCTCATTTTGTCACTCCGGAGGGTGAGTTTGATGCACACATTCACATCCCGGGTGAGCACAATGTATACAATGCCATGGCGGCAGCAGCTGTCGGATTGCAGCTTGGCCTCACAATAGCTGAGATAAAGTCAGGAATCGAGAAAGCAGAGACAATCGCAGGGCGTACCAATTTCATCAAAACACACGGCATGACAGTGATAGATGACTGCTACAATGCAAATCCTGTATCCATGAAATCCTCTATCGAGGTGCTTTCACATGCAAATGGAAGGACAATAGCAGTGCTTGGCGACATGGGTGAGCTTGGAAGCGATGAGAAAAAGCTGCACCATGAGGTAGGCGAAGCAGTTGGAGAGAATCATATCCATACACTTTTTGCCGCAGGAGAGCTTGCAAAGGAATATGCAGCCGGAGCAGCGGAGAAATCATCTGATGTAGACATCCACTATTTCGAGGATAGGGAGACTATGACACAGGAGCTTCTTTCATATGTGAAGGAGGGCGACACCATACTGGTGAAGGCATCACACTTCATGGAGTTTCCGAAGGTAGTCGAGGCTCTGAGTAAGTAAAAATGGATATTCTCCAAGCCTCATAATATTATAAAAGAAAGAGAGAAAAATAATGGCACAGAATCCAATCGTAACAATCACAATGGAAAACGGCGATGTAATCAAGGCGGAGCTTTATCCGGAAATCGCACCAAACACAGTAAACAACTTTATCAGCTTAATCAATCACAACTTCTATGACGGAGTATGCTTCCACCGCGTAATCAAGGGCTTCATGCTCCAGGGCGGAGATCCTGACGGAAACGGCACAGGCGGCCCAGGCTATGAAATCAAGGGCGAGTTCACACACAACGGCTTCAAAAATGACTTAAAGCACACAGCCGGTGTACTTTCAATGGCACGTACCATGATACCTGATTCAGCAGGCAGCCAGTTCTTCATCATGCATCAGGATGCACCACATCTCGACGGCGAGTATGCGGCATTCGGTAAGGTAATCGAGGGCATGGATGTGGTAAACAAGATCGCAGAGGTGCGCACAGACTACATGGACAAACCACTTGAGGCTCAGGTCATGAAGACAGTTACAGTTGAGACCTTCGGAGTGGACTATCCGGAGCCGGAGACAGTTTAATGATAATAATTATTGATGAGGCAAGCGCAAAACTTGCCTCTTTTTACTATCATGACGAGATATTAAAGCCACAGTGGAAGCGTGCAGTAGAGATGACATCTGCTCCCGCCGACTACATCTGGATAGTATCAAACAGGCAGCAGAAGCAAATAGCCGACTCACTCGGAATAGCATCAGTAGGAGAACCGCAGTGCGGCACGCGCTATGCAGTCGAGAGCCTTGCAGAGCTTGATATTGAGTATCTGGAGCGGGTGCGCAGGCGGTATAATCACATCCCGTGGGACATCGGCGAGACAGACAGGTGCCTGATACGTGAGCTGTCACTGTCAGACCTTCCTGCGCTCTATGAGCTCTATGACAAGCCCGGCATGACAGACTTTGTGGAGCCGCTTTACGACTACGAGACAGAGCTTGAATACCAGAAAGCATATATAGAGAACATGTATGGCTTTTACGAGTATGGCATGTGGCTTGTATTTTCCAAGGAAACAGGGAAGCTGATAGGCAGGGCAGGGCTTGAGCATGATGAACTGGGCTATATGATAGCGCCGGAATTATGGAACCAAGGCTATGCCACGGAGGTATGCCGCTTCATCATAGACTACGCGCGCGAAAACACAGACTTTGAAGAGCTTTACTGCCGGATAGACGAAAAAAATACGGCATCGGTGCGTCTTGCCAAAAAGCTTGGATTTACAAATAGCGGGCATATGGATGATGATATAAACGCTTCCATATATAGAAAAAACATAAAAAACAATGAAAAACATTGAAAAATATGCAATTAGGCAATAAAATATAAACATAGTTTAACGATTTGGAGGACGAAAAAATGAAGAAATATGCATATGGAGTAGATATAGGTGGAACAACTGTAAAGATGGGCTTTTTCGAGACAACAGGAAAGCTTGTCGATACATGGGAGATTCCTACACGCACAGAGAATTCCGGCGAGCTCATCCTGCCTGATATCGCAGCATCTATCAAGGAGAATAACGAGAAGCATGGTATCGAGATGGGTGACATCGAGGGTATAGGCATGGGAGTGCCGGGACCTGTAAAGGATGACGGAACAGTATTAAGATGTGTCAACCTCGGCTGGGGCGTGTTCAACGTGGCACAGTCACTCTCAGTACTGTGCGGCGGCATCAAGGTAAAGGCCGGAAACGATGCCAACGTAGCTGCACTCGGTGAGATGTGGCAGGGTGGCGGAAAGGGTCATCAGGATGTAGTCATGATCACACTCGGCACAGGTGTAGGCGGAGGAATCATCCGCGATGGCAGAATCGTAGCCGGAGTAAACGGAGCAGGCGGAGAGATAGGACATATGCCTATGGTAGATGATGAGTCAGAGTGCTGTGGCTGCGGCAAGAAGGGCTGCTTAGAGCAGTATGCATCAGCAAACGGACTTGTAAGAGTGGCAGAGAGATATATTGCAGCACACAGGGATGTGGCAACAAAGCTTGATTTAAATGCAGGCTTCACAGCCAAGGATGTATGCGATGCGGCAAAGGCAGGAGATGCAGCGGGCATTGCGGCAGTAGAGCAGTCTATGAAGCTTCTCGGCAAGGCAATGGCAGCAGTAGCATGCGTTATGGACCCTGAGGTATTTGTTGTAGGCGGAGGCCTCTCAAAGGCGGGCAGCATCATCATCGATACAGCAGCAAAGTACTATAAAGAGTATGCTTTCCATGCAAGCCGCGAGACAGAGATCAAGCTCGCCACACTCGGCAACTCAGCAGGCATGTATGGCGGAGTAAAGATGGTTATCGGCTAACAACATAAGATTGCAATTTTTAAAGAAATAAAATATAATGGCTACTAAAGATACACTACAATCGAGGTGAGACTATTGGCAGATTACTCAACAGAAGAATTAGAAAAAATAGCGGACAAATTTCGCTCAGATACCAGCGGTATAAGGGGAACAAAGGATTTTACGAGCCCTGAGGAGCTTTATGATGAGCTGAAAAAGGAAATCAAAAAGTACCATCCGTCGGATGACACGAGCCTTGTGGACAAAGCCTACAGGGTAGCTTATGATGCCCATAAGGGTCAGGCACGTAAGTCAGGAGAGCCTTATATCATACATCCGCTGTGTGTTGCCATAGTACTCGCCGAGCTCGAGCTGGATAAGGAAACAATTGCAGCAGGACTGCTCCATGATGTGCTGGAGGACACCATCATGACCATGGATGAGATGCGTGCGGAGTTTGGAGACGATGTCGCACATCTGGTGGATGGTGTCACGAAGTTAAAGCACCTGCATCTGACAGACAGCACCAAGGATCCGAAGGATAAGAATGCGGACAGGCTTGAGATGCAGGCTGAGAATCTGCGCAAGATGTTTCTCGCCATGGCAAAGGATATCAGGGTCATTCTCATAAAGCTGGCAGACAGACTGCACAATATGCGTACACTCAAGTACCAGTCCAAGGAGGCGCAGCAGCGTATCGCCAGAGAGACACAGGATATCTACTGCCCTATCGCACAGCGACTTGGTATCAGCAAGATAAAGATAGAGCTCGAGGATCTTTGTATGAAGTACCTCTATCCGGATGCATATTACGATCTGGTAGAGAAGGTAGCACTAAGAAAGACAGAGCGCGACACCTACATCCAGGGTCTGGTAAACGATGTCAAGAAGTATGTTTCGGATGCCGGCATCAAGGCAGAGATATACGGCAGGGCAAAGCATTTCTTCAGTATATATAAGAAGATGGTCAATCAGGACAAGACTATAGACCAGATATATGACCTCTTTGCCATCAGGATTCTGGTGGATACCATACCGGACTGCTACGCAGTGCTAGGTATCATACATGAGAAGTATAAGCCTATACCGGGCCGTTTCAAGGACTATATTGCCATGCCGAAGCAGAACATGTACCAGTCGCTTCACACGACACTCATAGGCCCGAGCGGACAGCCGTTTGAGATACAGATACGTACCTATGAGATGCATCGTACAGCTGAGTACGGTATCGCAGCGCACTGGAAGTACAAGGAAGCAAACAACGGCAATGCCACTACCACCACTGTCACAGAGGAGGAGAAGCTCAGCTGGCTGCGCCAGATACTCGAGTGGCAGCAGGACATGTCGGATAATAAGGAGTTTATGACTTTATTAAAGAGTGATTTAAATTTATTCTCCGACAATGTATTTGCATTCACACCGTCCGGCGATGTAAAGAACCTGCCAAAGGGCTCCACACCTATAGACTTTGCCTACAGCATACACTCTGCGGTCGGCAACAAGATGGTCGGTGCCAAGGTAAACGGCAAGCTGGTGCCGATAGACTATGTCATCAAAAACGGTGACCAGATAGAGATAATCACATCACAGAACTCCAAGGGACCAAGCCGTGACTGGCTCAAGGTCGTAAAGAGCACACAGGCCAAGAACAAGATCAACCAGTGGTTCAGAAGTGAGCTCAAGGAGGAGAATATACAGCACGGCAAGGATCTGATAGCAGCCTATGCCAAGGCAAAGGGTATCAACTTTGCAGAGATAAACAAGCCTGAGTATCAGGAGAAAATACGCCGCAAATACGGCTTCCACGACTGGAACTCATGCCTTGCAACCGTCGGCCACGGCGGACTCAAGGAGAGCCAGATAGTCAACAGGATGTACGACGAGTACAAGAAGGATCATGTGGTGCCGGTGACAGATGCAGATGTGCTTGGCAGCATCGCAGAAAAGCAGCAGACGGCAGCAGGCACACAGCCCGAGCACAAGTCAAAGAGCGGTATTGTGGTACACGGACTCTATGACGTGGCTGTGCACTTCTCGAAGTGCTGCAATCCTGTTCCGGGAGATGAAATCGTGGGCTTTGTCACAAGAGGCCGAGGCATCTCAATCCACAGGACAGACTGCGTGAATATCATCAATCTGTCCAAGATAGAAAAGGACAGGCTCATAGAAGCAGAGTGGCAGGATACAGCCCTCATGGACAACGGTGCCGAGTATCAGGCAGACCTAAAGATATTCTGTCATGACAGGCCGGGACTGCTCGTAGATATCACAAAGATATTTACCGAGAAGGAAATCAATATCAGTGGTATCCAGTCCAAGACCAGCAAGCAGGGCATCGCTACAATCGAGGTATTTTTCAATATCAGAGGCAGGGACCAGATAAAGGTTCTCGTGGAGAAGCTCAGACAGATAGAAAGTGTAATAGACGTAGAGAGGACCACCGGCTAAATCCCGGTGGTTCTTGCGTGAAGCATAACATATAACAGACAAGGAGTACACTCATATGGTAAATATGAAGATAGACCACTTCGTAGTGGGACCGGTGCAGACCAACTGCTACTTTGTCACCAATATAAAGACAAAGGAAATGATAATAATAGACCCAGGCGCGTGTGCAGATCAGCTCGCCAAAAAGGTGGATGAGTCAGGCGCAAAGCCAGTAGCAATACTGCTCACACACGGACACTTTGACCATGCCACTGATGCAAAGCCGCTCGCAGACCGCTACGGCATCAAGATATATATCCATGAGGCAGACAAAGCCACACTCGACGACCCGCAGCTTAATGTCAGCTACATGATGGGCCAGTCAAAGACTTTTTATGCAGATGTATTTTTGAAGGATAAGCAGGAAATTGATATTGCGGGCTTTCATATAGTAGTGCTTCACACACCGGGGCATACACCGGGCGGCTGCTGCTATTATTTCCCGTATGAGGACGTGATCTTTACAGGAGACTCGCTGTTTTGCGGCTCAATCGGACGTACGGATTTCAAGGGCGGCAGCATGTCAGACCTCGTGCGCACAGTGAAGGAAAAAATCATGACACTGCCTGAGCATACAGAGGTGTACCCGGGCCACAACGACACAACAACCATAGAAAACGAGAGGATGTATAACCCTTACTTATGATAGTAGTAGTATTTAATAAACCGGATTTTGAATATGATGTGCACTCACTGCTCAAAGAGTTTTTCCCACAGGAGGACGTGCAGATGTACTATAGCTGCCCACCTGATGAGGTGGAGGGGAAAAACTTAGCCTGCACACATCACGAGATGACAGATGATGGCGTAAAGGAATTTGCGGATGCCTCACAGGTATTTAAGATAGACTATGTGGGCGATGAAATTGCAGTGGAGTGGACGGTGAATAGAGCCGGAAAAAGAATCTGCACAAAAATATCCGTAGACAGTGCAGACCGCAAAGAAACCAAAAACCGCCTCAAGCTCGCCCTGTATTCCATGATAGAAAAGGGCACAGGAAAGAGCCTTCCGTGGGGCACACTATCAGGCATCAGACCGACCAAGATAGCCATGAAGTGCATAGAGGACGGCATGAGCGATAAGGAAACCTACGACTATCTTAAGAAAACCTACCTCGCAAGCGATGAGAAAATCGACCTCTCAATAGGCATAGCAAAGCGCGAGAAGGCACTGCTCGATAAGGTGGACTATGACAACGGCTACAGCCTGTACATAGGCATACCCTTCTGCCCGAGCACCTGTGCATACTGCTCGTTTACGTCATACCCGCTGGGTGTGTGGAAAAACCGCGTAGACGATTACCTCGATGCACTCGAGAAGGAGATAGACTACACGGCACAGAAATTCTACCACAAAAAGCTAAACTCCATCTACATAGGAGGCGGCACACCGACCACACTAAGCCCTGCGCAGCTTGACAGGCTTATCAGAAAAATCAAATGCAGCTTTGATTTAAAGGACTGCCTGGAATTTACCGTGGAGGCAGGCAGACCGGACTCCATCACGAGAGAAAAGCTCCTGGCACTGAAGAAAAACGGCATCAGCCGTATATCAGTAAATCCGCAGACCATGAAGCAGCAGACTCTCGATATAATAGGAAGACACCACACGGTAGACGATACGATAAATAGCTTCAAGCTCGCGCGTGAGCTGGGCTTTGACAACATAAACATGGACCTCATCATGGGACTTCCCGAGGAGACACTCGATGATGTAAGGCACACAATGGAGCTGGTGAAGGAGATGGCACCTGACAACGTCACCATCCATTCACTCGCAGTAAAGCGAGCTGCAAGACTCACCATCTTCAAGGACCGCTACAGAGATATGCAGATGGTCAACACCCAGGAGCATATGGATCTCTGCGCAGCCTACTGTAAGCAGATGGGGCTTGAGCCATACTACCTCTACAGGCAGAAGGGCATGGCAGGCAACATGGAGAACGTGGGCTATGCAGCAAAGGGCAAGGCCGGCGTATACAACATACTGATAATGGAGGAAAAGCAAACGATTGTGGCCTGCGGAGCAGGGGCAAGCACCAAGCGCGTCTGGCCCGTACCGAATCCGGATGGCACACACCGCATCGACAGATGCGAGAATGTCAAGGATGTAGGGCAGTATATCGCAAGGATTGATGAGATGATAGAGAGGAAGCAGAGGCTGTTTGAGGAAAAATAAGCAGTATGATATATAATAATGTATAATATTGGTGCTGTAATACCATAGTGATTAGCGAATGTGTCAAAAATTATAAAGAAAACCTAATATTCATTGACAAAGAATTAAAAATGAGTGAAAATAAATTACTGAAAAACACTGATTAGATACAGAAAAAGATACAAATAACCGAATAAAACAAAACAGGCTAAAATAATTCGAGGGAGGACAAAGGTACCTCCCCCGTAGTAGGTATAGAGGGAAATAAAAGATACCACAAGGAGAATTTGGAAAGAATGTACAGAAAGAAAGGCAGAGGATGGGCCTTGTGGGCACAAGACCACCAACACTCGATGAGTGGGAGAAGTATGAACCACATCACAGAGCCAGAATGTCATTCAGACCGGGACTGACCGGGTTGTGGCAGGTGAGTGGCAGAAGCAATATCACGGACTTTGAGGATTATTTTTAAGACTGTTGTAAGTATTATGCAAAGTGATGGGGCAATATAGAAAACCATCACATTGGGAAATCCTATCCATACGGATGTGTACATAAAAAATCTTGGGATGAAGGAGATCAGAGGACATGAAAGTATGTTTAGTTGGTTC
>ENA-OQRC01000446-OQRC01000446.1-human-gut-metagenome-genome-assembly--contig:-NODE-446-length-33258-cov-7.365690_pt1 | contig 33258 bp, 20 predicted proteins | sample MGYA00243236_ERZ505102 | MGnify/ENA primary metagenome ERZ505102 (study PRJEB26097, sample SAMN02712089) | human gut metagenome | biome: Gut microbiome | host: Homo sapiens | place: Denmark: Copenhagen... | reverse complement strand
GAATTATTATTTATAATAATTCAATATATAATTATATTACAACAATATTAAATATTATAAATATACGATTTCCATACTTATTTATATAAAATATATGGAAATCGCACATTTAAGAAAACACACTATATATTTTGTTTAGTTCAAACTTTTTGGACTATATATTTTATTTTTATCAATTTCATTTTCTTTACTGATATTTTACTGATAACTTGTATAATTTTGATAATAAACCCCCATTTTTTTTATTAATTCATCATGTTTACCAGACTCAACTATCTTTCCATCTTTGATAACGTAAATATAGTCTGCATCCTGTGTAGTACTAAGCCTATGTGATATAATTATTTGAGTGATTCCCTTTTCATTCAAATTTTCAAAAATGGATTTTTCTGTAACAGAATCTAGGTTACTTGTCCCTTCATCGAAAATTACGATTGATGGATTAGAAGCTAATGCTCTAGCTATAGCAATTCTTTGTTTTTGTCCTCCTGAAATATTCTGCCCATTCTCTCCAATTTTTGTATTTAATTTTAATGGAAATTGCATTATTTCGTCATATAGCTCTGCTTGTTTAAGCACTTCATAAATTTGGTTATCATCTAGAGTCTCTGAAGGATCTATATTTTTTCTTATTGTATCATTGAAAGCTAATGGTTGCTGTGTAACTACTGCTAATTTTTTATAGTAACTCTCTCTATTTATCTTATCAATCTCAACTCCATTTATCAGAATATGTCCCTCGTATGTATCAAAAATATTCATCATTAATTTCGTAATCGAAGTTTTCCCGCTCCCTGAAGGTCCTACTATTGCTATTTTATTTCCAGCATAAACATTTATATTAATATCTTTAAGCAATGTTTCATTAGCTGCATATCCAAAATAAACCCCTTTCATCTCTAATTTCTCAAACCTATTAAGATTTATTTTTCCATCATTTGATACCTCTTTATAAAATAAGACTTCTTTTATCCTTTCTATCATCTCTCTTATAGTAGAAAACTGTGGCATATACACCGATATTGACTTAAAAGGAACTATAAAGAATGTGGCTAATGACACAAACTGTACTAATTCTCCAAGTGATAACTCTTGCCTTTCCACAAAATATCCGCCAACAATATATATAATTAATGATGTTACAAGCGATATTGTCGTTATAACACATTCAAGTAAATCACTCTTTTTTTCTTTTCTATACAGTATATCAATATTTTTATTGTATGATGTATTAATCTTATTGTTCATTTGAAAATCTATACCCATACATTTTATTGAAACTAAATTAGCAATTAAGTCAACCAGATCACTTTGTAATTTGCTTTGCTCGCCTTGATATAATTGTGTATCTAAGGTTATACCTCTTCTAATTATGCTAATTAAAACTATTTGAATTATTGTTATACATATAACTGTAAAAAAAAGAATCGGATTCATTAGTGTCATAGCTATACCACATACTATTGCTGTAATAAAATCAATAGCAAATGTAATAAAAACATTAGATATAAAGTCATTTATGCTGCTCACACTATTTAACCTATTTACAATATCCCCCGTCATATGACTTTGAAAAAATGACAAATCTAAACCGAACAATTTTGTAAGCATTTTCTTAATAATCTGATGATATATTCTCAACTGAGTATGTAGTATAATACGTTTTCTCATAATAGATGCAATAAAGTATACAAATATTATGGCAACTGTACATAAAGCATATTTTTGTATTTCATATCCAAGTTTATTACTAATATCATCTACAATCATACTGGTAATTCTTGGCACAACCAGGACAAATAGCTCCAAAAACAATGTTAACAATGCAATATAACAAATATTTTTAGTAGAAAAATTAATACTTAACTTAGGCTCCTTATAAACTTGTTTACAAGAAAACAAAGGTTCCAAAACTATTATTAGATCCAAATAATTCTTTTTCAAATCGTCCAGACTAATTATTCTTCTCCCCTGATCTGGATCAACAACTTTATATCCTTTTTTTGTTCTTTTTTCTACTACAATAAAATGATTTTGTTTACTACAAGCCATGACCGGCAAATTATTTGAAATATTAATATCATTATATCCTGTTCTATATGCCTTAAATTTAAAATTATAATGTTCTGCTATATGTTTAAGGTCTCCCAAAGTAAGTCCATCTCTTCCAGTCATATTTTCTGCCGATAATAATGCTAAAGATATTTTAGTATTATAGTATCTAAAAAGCATTGCTAAACATGCAAGCCCACAATCTGTATTTCCTAATTGATGAATAAACTTTATTTTTTTCAATAGCAACACCTCATCGTATACTTCCACAATGGCATGAGAATATATGTTATTACATATATTCTCATGAAATATTTTACATTTTATTACTCTAATAATTTATGTCCAATGCTAAAACATTAGGTAACTGTGGGCAATATCTTCTCAAAAGAGAATATCCAATTCCAGAAATTCCCGTCATAAATCCAGGATTTTCATATTCATTTGGCAATCCACAATGCCACTCTTTATTTATAACTTCTTTTGTCATAGAAACTATAAGATTATTACATAAATCTTCAATTTTCTTATCTTGAAATTTTATAGCATATTCTCTCAATATTTCTATATTCCCGAAGTCTCCATGACATAAACAATAGTTATTCCTATATCCATATTTTATGCTCGATTGCACAGCATTATCTATATCTTCACATACAAGCTTCCTAAATTCATTATTTTCAATGCAATCATACATATAAATTCGCGAAAGCAAAATTCCTGTTGCTCCGTGACACCACGCAACTGGATTAACTCCTTTCTCTTCATTTTTAACCCCATTAATTATTCTTTGATCTGACCAATTTCCTATTTTAGTATTGTAAAATTGATCCTCATAGTTCATTACCTTCCTAGAAATATTTATATAATATTGATTTTTTGTAATCTTTCCCATTCTTGCAAACATAAGTGAAAATCCACTTTGACCATGTGATAAACCCGCTAACGCATTTGTTGCCTGAGTAGATACCCAGTAAATAGTACCTTTATCTTCATACTTTGCATTTTCTATTAGTTTATTAGCAAACTCAACTGCATTATCTAAGAGCTGTCTATTCTGTGTTAACTCATATAAATTCAACACAATTTGCAAAGCACCACAAGAACCCAATAGATAATCATAATCTTTATCCTTTTTCAACAACTCCGCAATAATTTCATAATGCTTTTGGGAATACTTTATAAACTTCTCATCCCTAGTAATTTTATAGCAAATTTCATATGTGTATAAAATAGACGCTTCTCCGAAGAATGCTCCCACTGAATTATTATCATAATATTTAGGATTTTCCACTAGTAAATCCGTATATTTAAATAATACATTGTCCAGAATCTGCGACATTTTTTTGTACCTTTCTTCTGGTACAATATTACTTAAGGCTTTGAAAAACACAGCAATTCCTGCGATTCCATCATATAGATACATCCCCAGTGGTTCAATATCCCAAATTCCTGCCTCTTCATTTCCCAGTGAAATTCCTATCCAGTTGACGTCCGTCTTATCTTTATTATAAATAGCACCTTCTATAATCCTATCTCCTACTACCCTGGCTGCGTTTAAATACACTTCTTCTTTTGGAGGTTTTAAATTAGAGCAGTAATGCTCCCACATATTTCTCTGATTTTCTAATAAAATTCTATCAACCATTGTTGTTTTTGATAGAGTCAATAATATATATAGCTTTTGCTTTTCACAATCTTTTGTAGACATTTCTTTAAGTTTATTTATTACTCTAGTGTAACTGTCGCAATAAAAAAAATCAGAAATTTCTTTGTCTTGTGAAGAAAACAGACTTGTTCCACTTGACTTAAAATAAAAAAAAGGAATATCACCCATAACCATATCTTTGATTTCACATTTAGTTATTTTTTTTCGATACTGATCCGAAATATTAACATTTTTAAATAAGCTATAAAAAAACAGTTCTCTATCTTCAGATTTCTGTAGTAAGCTCGGATGGTACGATACTCTTAACATTAAACTATATTGTTGAGTATCACGGACTAAATATCGCACATTTACGTCTTTGAATAGCACTAAACATTTTAATACTTCTGATTGATTATTAGTAAAATAGTCATAACAAGCACAAAATCCTTCAGCGATATCCTCTTTAAAATTTTGCGGCTCAATAAATTCTCCATCAAGCGTCGCCAAATTCTTTTTACCTAACGATTTTGGATATTCATATTCAATTCTCATATTTGAAGTGCGAGGTTCTACTATCTTAGCCACCTGAATTGGGCAAACTTGCCCTTCATCTCCGCTTAGCGCACTAATATTGATTCCAATTTTACCCGGCTGATTCCAAATATAATGAGGTAAAATTCCTGAATTAAGTACAGAGTCTGTTAAAATCTCCTGAATCTTTTCTGTTGCAGAATTTTCTTGTTTAACATGAACGTTAGTCATAATTGTTTCTAAGTCTACTATTACCGGAAATTCTCCATGCGCAATTATATTTTCATAATGAAGATCATTCGTCCTCAAAATGTAATTAACACATATGATAATTCCCATTCTTTTATAATAATGATGTAATTCCTGTATATTATTGCAACTTTTGTAATCAACAAATTCACACCAACCATATGTATCTTTTGATACTATTCCATAGCATTCCATAGGATAACCACATCCTATCATTACTTTATTTACCAATAACTGATAGTTCACTTCTGTAATTAAACAATGTGGTTTATATAAAATTTTGACATCATTATCCAAAGTAATATTATATACGCCCTTAGCCCCTCTATGGGAATCAGACAAACTACTACTCATTTTTTTAATTTGTTGGAAATCCTTATTATGTGAAAGTTTTTCAACGATTTCCAATTTATCCGCTTTGAGATGCTGAAGTATTTCTATGTAATTTTTTGTTACCATCTCTATTGTTTCCATCAGACATCTAAGTAAAACCGGATATGTTTCAAATAATTCTTCTATGTATTCAGTATTGTTCAAAAAATTTTTTTGGAAATATTGGTATTCTTCTTCTGGTGTATTCCCCATTAATTCTCCCGATTCTTTGCAAAGATTCATTTCAAAAATCAGCGTTCTAAGGCTGATTGTTTCAAATTTATCTGAAAGAGAATTGATGTAACTCCGTTTTACAACTCCATTTAAATATGGAGGATTTTCCCTTTCTAAATACGATAAAGCAAAATTGAATAATGAAAAGAAAAAAGGATAAAAAACAATATCCGGATCACTCTCAACTTCTACTTTCAAAGTATTACCGTAAAAATTATCCAAATATTCCCTATACATAGATTCAATTTTCGAACTGAACAAATTATCACTATCTATCTCTTCTTTATCCTTCGTAAATAACAGCAGTGAAGGATTTTCCTCTTTAACCATTTCAAACACTTTATTGCCTAATATTTTTTCCCATTTTTCTTTTCGTTCATCATCAACCTCAGAGGCATTTAACTTAACTGATGATTTTTCCCAACTATAACTTACATTAGTGATTTTCTTACTCATAACATCATGCCCTTTCTTAATCTGTCTTAACCTAGTATGATTGGCTAATGACTTATTTATTGTTCATTTGCTATTAATGCTACTGTGAACTCATAGAAGATACGGTTTCCCTCTGAACAATGCTAATCTTAAATAACAATCTTGCTCCTGAAACCGCATATTAAATATCAGTTGTACGTTGTAGTATTAATCAACTTACAAAAAGTTAACTAGCAGCACAGCAGCGTTCTCAGGTGTTCACACTCAGAAGTCAATGTACAAATATCTCCACCTGATTTTTTTCTGCTTCCCGCTGCACCAGAAACAGTATTCAGTTCGGACTCTTTCAGTTCAAACATAACGTCTCCTGCAACCTTTGTGTTTTCAAGATAGTTTTTTCTCATGTTTTTTCTCATATAGATTACCTCCTCTTGTATCTAGGTTAAGACAGAAATGAACTTATGTAGTTCATGTAATGTATTATAACTTATAAAATCTTGTTTAATTTTCAAATGTAATTTTTCCAAGAGTTGATGTAATATTTCCTCTCAAGAGCAAGTTTCGCCTGCGTAACTCAAAACCCACTTCGTGGTTTTGACTTCCCCGGCAAACTTGATGGGGATTCCGCTCCCCATTCCCTCGGTTCTGGCTGGCATAGTCTCCGTCTATACCAGCGGCTCCTATATAAAATAGTCGCAGCGTGATTCCAGAATCACGAAAAAAATGCTTATCGCCATAACCCTTTGGCGATAAGCATTTTCATTCTGTTTCTATTCTTTTGTGTCGATATCCATTCTGCCTAACACTTCAAGAATCTCTTCTATCGTTTTCCCCGAATCAACAACAGCCTTATACAACTGCTCCTTTTTCTGCTCTTCAAGCAATTTTTCAATTTCCTTCCTTTGCCTTCGCAGATCCTTGAGCGTATCTTCTGTCCTCTCGATCTGTGCAGTCACGTCTGCTAATCTTTCCTCTAACGAAACATTTTCCTGTTTTTTTCTTCCTCTTGGCATATAGAAACCTCCTGTTTTTAGCGTTATTATACGCCCCTTTGAAGATTTTTTCTACTACTTTTCTTCCTTACCACTAAGTTCATTCTAATAGGCTTATATATAACTATATCTTTTACGAAAGGAATATTACTGAATGGCAAGACCGAAAAAAGCAACGGAATTAAAACGCAGCCACCCGATCATGCTGCGGCTGACAGATACCGAATACGAAATCATTTCCGAAAATGCAAAAGCCGCAGCTCTTCCCTTGGCAGAATATGCCCGCAGGCTGGTTATGGGAAAGCAAGTAAAAATCAAATATGAAATTGTGGCAGATCTGCCGGAACTAAAAAAGTTCATTGCTGAGTTTGGAAAAATCGGAAGCAACCTCAACCAGGTTGCCCGTCACTTTAACAGCGGCGGCATTCATTCTCAGGAAATAAAAAAAGCAATCAACCAGGGGATCGCAGATATTTATGAAATGAAATATAAAGTTCTGAAAATGGCAGGCGAATTTCAAAATCTTTCTGTCCCATCATCTTCCCCAGGGAAAGGAGACGCTTTTCATGGCAATCCTGAAACATATCGCCAGTAAGAATGCGGACTATGGAGAAGCTCAGCGCTATCTTATGTTCCAGCATGACGAATATACCGGGAAGCCCATTCTTGATGAAAATGGCAGGCTGATTCCCCGTGAGGAATATTACCTGGACGGTATCAACTGTGATCCCTTTACCTTTGATATGGAGTGCAAAGAGCTGAACGCCCAATATGGAAAAAACCAGGCATATGATGAAATCAAGTCCCACCATTATGTCCTCAGCTTCGATCCGAAAGATGCGTCAGAGAACGGTCTTACCGGGGAGCGGGCACAGCAGCTTGGTCTGGAATATGCCCGCAAAAATTTTCCCGGACATCAGGCTCTTGTCTGCACCCATACAGACGGACACAACGAGAGCGGCAATATCCATGTGCATATCGTCATCAACAGCCTAAGAAGGTACGACGTAGAACCGCAGCCATTTATGGAACGCTCCTGCGATTCCCGTGCCGGATACAAACACCATCTGACAAAAGACTACCTTACTTACCTCAAACAGGACGTCATGGATTTATGCCGCCGGGAACATCTGCACCAGGTCGATTTGCTCTCGCCGGCAAATAAAAAAATCACTGAGCGGGAATACCACGCAAAGCGCAGGGGGCAGAAGAAGATGGACGAATTAAACCAAAAGATGATTGCCGACGGTATCACTCCACGCAAAACGAAATTTGAAACGCAAAAAGACTTTCTCCGTTCATCCATTGAAAAAGCTGCTTCAGCTTCTCATACTCTGGAAGAATTTCAAAAATTGCTGTGGGAAAAATATCATATTACCCTCAAAGTCAGCCGTGGCAGGTTCAGCTATCTTCATCCAGACCGTACCAAAGCTATTACTGGAAGAAGCCTGGGAACCCATTATGAAAAAGAATATCTTCTTTCCATATTAGAAAAGAATCAGATAGCTTCTTACCAGGGGCAGGCACAGCAAACACCGGAAGAAAATCCGGACATTACTAAAAGCCAGGAAAATCTCTTCTCTGCGATATTTATCAAATCCGACCTCCGGCTTGTCATTGACCTGCAGCAACGTATGAAAGCACAGCAAAGCCCGGCTTACGCTCAAAAATTAAAGCTAATAAATCTACAGCAAATGGCAAAAACAGTTGCTTATATACAGGAGCACCAGTACGATACGGAAGAGGATTTGCAAAACGCTTATTCTGAGGCACAGACACAGTCTGCCGATCTGCGGAAAGCTCTGCGCTCTACGGAAGAGTCACTGAGAAAGGTAAACCGGCAAATTCATTATACCGGGCAGTATTTGACAAACAAATCCATTTATAAGCAGTTTCTTCAATCCCCAAACAAGAAGCAGTTCCGGCAAAAGCACCAGGCGGAGATCACCCTTTATGAATCAGCCCGGAAAATTTTAAAAGACCTTTCTGGCAATGGGAAACTTCCCTCCATGAAAATCCTGAAAGCGGAAAAAGAGCGGCTAACCGTCCTAAAAGATAATCAGTATGCGGCATATCAGAATCTTCGGGAATACGAGAAAGAACTAAAAACTGTCCAGGCAAATCTTGCAAATATCCTGGGAAAAGACCAGCCCCGTCAGAAAGAGCAGGAAAAAGACGTTTTCCGTTCATAAGTTTTTCCTATTTCTTCTCTGAATCTGCCCGCTTTTCTTTCTTTAATTCTTCCACTCTTTTTCTGTCTACATAGTGCATTGCATATGCTTTCTCAATCTCCGGTTTTCCACTCTTGCTGAAGCGGAGTGGAAGTACCGGCTTATGTCCCTGCACTTTCTTCACGCCCCACCGCTTATAATAACAAAAAGAGGGCTTTAACCCTGCTTTCTCTGAAAAGCTGCGGATCTGTTTCATGATTACGGAAAGTTGCCGGAGATTACAGGTACATACTTGTTCCAGATATGGAATTTTCCCAAATCTCCACTCCTCATATTTTTGTTTTGGCAGAACACCGATCTCCATCAGAACATCGACTGGGGCTGCATAGCCCCTTTGCTGGCATTGATGATAAATCGCTGTATGTATTTTTCCAATTCGTTCCTGCTCTTTCAAGTCTATCCTCTCCTCTTTTTCCGATTTTTTTCTTTAGCGCTGATTATACCACTATCCCTCTCTGACGACCAGTGAAAATCTTCTGTTTTATATCCGGTATAATACAGTCGCGGATTTTTCACAAGTCCAAAACAAGTGATTGACTTTTCCTATCGAATTTGCTACATTTAGTTCCGTGATCGTGTTGCGGAAACTTGCGAAGCCCGTGACCGGGGGAGAATCTGCGGATCTCTCCCTCTTTTATTTTAAGAAGATTCTGATATAACAATATATTTCCAAATAGCAAAAAAAGGAAGATACCGCCCATGAAAAGGCAAAGTATCTTCCTTTTTTTATTTCCTCCTCCGCTCCCTCTCTTCTTCCGCTGCCACTTGCGGTACAGATTCCTTATCCCGTTTTGCAATCTCTGCCTGCTTCAGATGAAGCCGATCCAGAACAGAAATACGCTTTCCGATCTTCCGTGGCTTTGGCGGCAGGTTATTCATCCGCCCGTCGATCATATTGTAATTCTGTTCTTCCGTAATCTCAGCACTTCTTAAATATTCCCCGTTTTCATATGCTTTCTGCCACGTCTCCAGAGCAGGCGTCTTTTTGGTTTCTTGTACCACTTCCGTAGGTCTTGGATTCAAATACTCCCGGATCTGCTTTTGTACTGTATCGTCAAATCCATGAAATACATTGTCTGCAACCAGCTTTCCATCCGCATCCAGGACGACGTTGGCAGCCTGCGATCCATAAACCGTATGCTCCATCAGGAAAAACTCTCTCCCATCTATCACAATACTGTCATACGCCAGCCAGCTACCTGCTTTCCCTTCAATGTGGAAGTCTGTCGTATCACAAGAAATCAAAGCACCGGAAGAACCTTGACGGATAAAACCAGCAAGCACAACAAATCCTTCTTTTTCCACATAATAAGAGGTAATCTCTCCATCTTGATTGAGTATCAGGACATCGCTGACACTGACAGAATGACCGCTAAAGGAACGGGGCGTACGTTCATTCAGGCGCTTCCGGATCTCCGTCGGAGTCTCTCCCCTTTTCATCTGTCCAAGATACTTCTGCTCATAGTTCTCATATCGTACCTGGATATGATTTTCCTGCAGTGTTTCATAAGGGCGGAAACGGATCAGCCGGTTTTCCGGCGTCCTTTTTAACTGATAGAGTGCAAACTGATTTAGCTCCATTACATTTCCTCCATCGGCTCCTGTCTGTATTCCTCAAAATCTATTGCCAAAAACTCCTGGTCGGTAAGCCGTTCCATTTTCGATAAGGTACTGTTTACAAGTGAAAGCATTTCCGCATCTTCCTTAATAAATGGGAAAATTCTCCGGATTTCCTGCATGGTTTTCATACGGTTTTCTTTTTGGAACATTGCCATAAGAAAATATTCATCTTCCTCAAATCTCAGCTTCATAACTCTGGTTCTCCTTTCTTCTTCTCCTGGGATTTCTGCCCTGCTGTCTGCTCCTTTGCTTTTATCTTTTCCTGCCGCTCCTGCAATGCCTGCAGAACAGACTGTTTTGTACTCATTGGCTTTCCCGTTTCTGGTTTCTCAGAAGGCACTTCCCCGATCTGTTCCGTTGTACCTTCCATCCGTTCCGCTGCGGCTTCTCTTAGTTGTTCCTTAGAGAGCATTTCTTCCAAATCTGCTACCGCTTTCTGTACCAATGGGCTTTCCTTATAATGCGGCACTAAGTCGATCATATCTTTCGAAATGCTCCCAGCCCGCATCAACTCATATTCCCCGGTATAGATGCTTCCATCTTCCAGCCGAAAGCCAATACCTTTCACTCCATGCAGCCGCTCCGCTGGAATAGCTTGGTATCGTTCAAAAGCTTCTTTTAATGTCAGATTATCCTGGTATTCCCCCAAAACAGGCAGCTCCATACACTCTGCCACATAAAAACTAATCTTTGCTTCCTTGGACGGATTTTCTGGTATGTTTTCCGGTTCCTGGACAGCTTGCTCCGGCAATTCCTGAACTTTTTCATCCAGATACCGCTCCGCCTGTTCCAGATACGCTTCCAGCGTACCAGTCTTTTCTTCTGAGATAGGATTCACGTCAACCGGAAGCCCTGCAATCTTCATTCCATCTTCATGAAGCGCTGTAAAAAAATCATCTTCCCGGATATTTCCCTGATAAGAAAGTACCACGTCAAGGTCGGAGCTGTCCTGGTACAGCCCGTCTCTTGTCCGGCTTCCATACACTCTCGCCGCTTTAATCTGCACTTCATCCTCCAGCCCCATTTCCTCAAGCTTCGCCTGTGCATAGCAAAGCACCGTTTCTTCAATCTCCTGTCGGCTCTGCCCGTTTAATGCCTGCTCTTTCTGATCTCTTTCTGAGGTTGGCGTCAAATGCTCTGCCTGTTCTACTTTTTCTTGAAATTTTGCACAGTCAATAACCTTACACGTTGTACTCTCTATCCCCTCTTCTTCCAAAATCTCTTCCATAGCGTCTTTCATGGATATGTTCGGATTCTCATACACTCCCCCATCAAGATCCCGAAAGTTTTGGTCATAAAACGTGTAATCGTATCCCTCTTCCGTAGTCTGAATGAAAAAATATTGTTTCGTGGAAGGAATCTGATACGCTGCTTCCGTATCCCATTCTTCCAGATACTTCTCTGCCTGCTCCAGAACTGCCTGTACTTCCTGGTTAAACCATTTCCCACTAAGGGAATTTCTTTCTATATCTTCGATATTGTCTGTCCCATTTACACAGGTAAGCAGCGGCATCCTGGACGTGGCTGCTTCCCTGCTTTCCATAACAAGCTGCTTTTCCAAATGGTTCGGAATCCGGCGGTAGGCTTCCAGCGCTTCTTCCAGGACTTCAAAATATTGATACTTTGGCTCTTCCTGAATGCCATAAGCGTCATTGACAACATAAAATTGTTTGAGAAAAGGTTCCGGCTGCTCTTCCTGCAGGTACTCCTCAATCGCTTCCATAGCCCCCTCATCAAAACCATGCTCCAAATCCTCCGCAGCCAGTTTCCCTTTTTCATCTACAATAATACCTGCCACGGTATTCCCATATTCATCATGTTCCATCCGGTAAAACATTTTCCCGGAGATTTTTCTAGCTTCTGCCGTATGCCAGGTTCCAAAATGCCCGTCTACCAAAAGCCCCTTTGTTTCTTCTGTTACCTGCACCTTTTCTCTTTGCACCTCCTGCTTCCTTTCCTGGATTTCCTCTCTTGCCAGCCCAATAAATCCATCCAGGACTGCCGGATGGCTCGTGACAACATAATCCTGGTTGCTGTCTATCCCACGGTTATCGTTTTTCGGGATCAGATACTTTGCCGCCCATTCTTTCGTATCCCTGGAAAAGCGCCCGTCTCTCTCTAAATGCTGTACCGTGCAGGCAAGTATGTATGTGATACGTTCTTCCCCGTACCTCTCAAGAACGCCTTTGGCAGCGTCCTGCGCCAGATGATAACCGTCAAAGTGCGTTCGGATGGCTTCCTCGATTGCATTTTTACAGTCCAGGTTTTGCTTCCGGGAATCCAGATAAGCGTCTGCATTTTTATGTGCTATCGCATATTCCAAATCAGAAACGTAAAGCGGCGGATATTCTTTTTGCTTTGGCTTCTCTTCCAGCAGTTCCTCCCTTTGCCTTATAAAGTCTGGAAGCTCCTCATACCCAAAGCTGTCCACATAGTGGGCGGTCAGCTTGTTCCCTTGTTTCAGCACGACCACATCGCTCACAGAAAGGGAGTAGCCTGTATAATCCCCTGGATGGTCAATATTGAATTTCTCATACAGATCTTCCAGCGTATCTCCCTCCCTCAGAACATCTCCATAAACAAACTGGTAATCTTTCCCCTCTACAGCCAGCCCTTTCCCTTTCAGGTACGCCAGGTTCATAAACCGGTATTCTCTTCCATTCCCCTCTTCCGAAAGCTGATAGATTCCATAACGGTCTTGTAAATCCGTAAATAATACGGATTCCGTGTGCCTGTGTTCTTCCCATTGGATTTCCTGTATTTTCTCTGTCATCTGATTGATAAACTCTCCTGCTGTTTTCCGTATCGTATCCATCGAAGCACGAAGTTCTTTCAGGTCTTTATCACTGCTCCAGCCGGCAATATAAGGGAAAGAATACTCCGATGTATCCAGTCCGAAGTACTGGCAGACGGTATAAGCCACACTCTCTGCTTCTACTTCCCTTGTCATCTGGTCTTTCTTTTCCCCTGTCTCTTCCATAAAATCCCGGTCATGGAGCTTTGCATGGGCAGTTTCATGAATACCGGTTTTCATCGTCTGGCTTTCACTCATGCCCTTTTGGATCACAATCTCTTTCTTTGTATTGCTGTAATATCCCTTTGCCCCGCTCTCAATCTCATCAAAGCGTATGGGAACGGGAGAGACTTCTTTCAGTGCCTGCAGAAAGGTTTCATAGTTTTTGACATTCCCCGTCAGCTCCGGTACTTCCAGCCCAGGAAGCGGTTCCCCTTCTGTCTGTGATACATCGAATACTGTGGCAATCCGGAAACGTGGGATCGTATAGACAACTTCTTCCATTTCCGGTGTTCCATCCGGTTTCAAAATCGGTTCCTGTGTCTCCGGATCGAGCTTCTCCACTTCTTCTTTTTCCCGGATGGGCGCAGGGGCAATGATCTGTATTCCTTTTTCCCCACGTTTTACCTGGCGCTTAAACTTTTTCTGCCACGCCTGATACCCCGCTACCAGGCTCGCATCCGGCTTCTGCATATAAATCAGAAGTGTGTTATTCAGGCTGTAATCATGGAACTGCGACATTGTTTTCAGATACTCTTTATACATCTCGGATGTAAAAATTTCCTTTACGCCTTTCTCCAGCTTTTGCGTGATTTCTTTCATTTGCTGGCTTCTCTTGTTTTCTGCCATATTGCCTCCTAAAAAATGTCCTGCCGGTTTCCCGGCAGGATAAACCTATTCTTTCATCAGGTTCTCATAGTTCCGGTTCCAGTTTCCGCCCTGGCTCCTGCCTTGTCTGCTGTCCCGATTCAATCCGCTCCTTCGCTTCTCTCAGCTTCCCCAAAACAGATGGTTTACGGGAAGCCTCCGCAACAATCGCGGTTTCTTCCACTTCTTGTCCTTCCCCTGTTTCCAGCAACTCAGAAGAACCCTTTTCATCCATATTCAAAAGAGCATTTAACTCCGTCAAACGCTTTGTCTTTTCTGCAAGCTCCTGTTCTTTCGCAAAAGGTTTTGCCACTTCCTCCTTTGCCGCTTCTAACTGTTGCTGCAGTGTCTCCAGCTTCTGCCCCGTTTCCAACACTTTCCGTTCAATTCCCCCCAAGGCATTGCTGATCCTTTGCAGATTTCCCAGGGCATCTTTTCCCACCTCAACCTTATAGCTGCACTGCCGCTTCAAAGTCAAAAGATAGGTCTGGTTAAAGCTGTCAAATTCTGCGCTCATCTGAAATCCATAAAGTTCCCCGATCTGCCCGGAAGTTTTTACAGCTTTTAATCCCGCACAGGCGGCAATCAGCGCTGTTCCAGCCTCTTTCCGGTCTGTATACGCTTTTCCTCCGATGGTCATGGAAAACTCCTCTTTCGCTTTTTCCAGGAACGGTTTCACAGCGTCCCGATCTGCTTTCAGCCCTTCCAGCCGTTCCTTTGCCGCCGTGATCTGCATCGGGAAGTTTTTCGCTATATCCGTTTCCAGGCGGTATTTCTGGCTGGTATGGTTTGCTTTCATCAGCTTTAATTTACTGACCTGAATATCCAAGTCCATCTTTTCTTTGATATAGGGATTCCCGGTAGCCAGCGCCTTGATCTCCGCATAGGACAATGCCGCATCGTCCACGTCCTCGCAGGCACGGACTGGGCTTTTGGAAGTCATGATCTGGCTGATAAACTTCTGTTTATTCTCTAAAATCTGCCACATATAAGCGTCAAAGGTATTTTCTGTGACATACCGGAAAATTTTTACCTTCTCATTCTGGTTTCCCTGGCGGAGGATACGCCCCTCCTGCTGTTCCAGATCCGCCGGCTTCCAGGGGCAGTCCAGATGGTGGAGGGCAATAAGCCTGTCCTGAATATTGGTTCCGGCTCCCAGCTTCGGTGTGGAACCCAGCAGGATACGCACGTTCCCGGAGCGTACCTTTGCAAACAGCTCTGCTTTTTTTATTTCTGTTCCTGCCTCATGGATAAAGGCAATTTCTTCCCTGGGGATTCCTTTTGCCACTAATTTCTCCCTCACATCGTCATATACGTTAAAGGAGCCGTCGCTTTTCGGTGTGGAAAGGTCGCAGAAAATCAACTGGGCAGAGCGCTTTTCCTCCGTCTCCTGCCAGATCGTAAAGGCATTTTCTACACAGCAGTTTACCTTGCTTTCCGGGAAATCCGGCAGCATATCATTAATCAGCCGCTGGTCTAAGGCGCATTTTCTTCCGTCATTCGTGATTTTCAGCATATTGTCCTGATAAGGTTCTACCATGCCTTTCCGCACTTCCTCTGCCCGTTCCGCAAAAGACTCTACCAAATCCTCCTGTTCCTCACTGGGCTTTAACACCTCATTGACGTACTCTGCTTCCGGTACTGGAAGATGAAGCATGTCGGCAGTCTGAATATCTGCACATTCCTTGAACAGTGAGATCAGTTCCGGGAGGTTAAAAAAACGGGCGAACCGTGTTTTTGCACGGTAGCCCGTTCCTTCCGGTGATAATTCAATCGCCGTTACTGTCTCCCCAAAAGCCGCCGCCCAGGAATCAAAATGTCCTAAGCCCATTTTCTGGAGAGTATCATATTGTAAATATCTCATAATGGTATAAAGCTCGACCATACTATTCGAGACGGGAGTCCCTGTGGCAAAGGTTACGCCGCGCCCTCCGGTAATCTCGTCCAAATACTGGCACTTTGCAAACATATCGGAACTCTTTTGGGCGTCTGCCTGTGCGATGCCTGCGATGTTCCTCATTTTTGTATAAAGGAACAAATTTTTGTAAAAATGGCTCTCATCTACAAAAAGCCGGTCTACCCCTAACTGTTCAAACGTAACCACATCATCTTTTTTGGTCTGGCTATTGAGCCTTTCCAGTTTTGTCAGCAGGTTCTTTCTGGTCTTTTCCATCTGCTTCACAGTATAGTAGGTTCCATCCTGTTCTGCCGCTTCCTCAATCGCCATTGTAATCTCGTCGATCTGCCGCTCTATGGTTGCCGCCTGCCGCTCTGGGGACAAGGGAATCCGTTCAAACTGGGTATGCCCGATGATCACCGCATCATAATCGCCCGTTGCAATCCGGGAACAGAATTTTTTCCGGTTCGCCGGTTCAAAATCCTTTTTCGTGGCAACTAAGACGTTGGCGTTGGGATAAAGCCGCAGGAAATCGCTTCCCCATTGCTCCGTCAAATGATTGGGAACCACATACAGATTTTTCTGTGATAATCCGAGACGCTTGCTTTCCATTCCTGCCGCAATCATCTGAAAGGTCTTTCCAGCCCCCACGCAATGCGCCAGCAGGGTGTTATGCCCGTAAAGGATATGGGCAACGGCGTTTTTTTGGTGCTGCATCAGCGTAATCTCCGGCGTCATCCCCACAAACTGGATATGGCTGCCGTCATATTCACGGGGGCGGATGCTGTTAAAGAGTACATTATACTTCCGGCACAGATCTTCCCGCCTGTCCATATCCTGAAAAATCCATTCCCGGAACTCCTCTTTAATCAAATCCTGCTTCTGCTGTGCCAGCATCGTTTCTTTTTTATTCAGGACACGTTTTTCATTCCCGTTTTCCACCACGGTATCATACACTTTCGTATCCCGCAGGTTTAAGGCATCCTCTAAAAGCCGGTAGGCGTTTGCCCTCTGTGTCCCATAGGCGGCGGTAACACGGGCATTTCCGTTATCCGCATTTTTCCCGGATACATTCCATTGCCCGTTGACAGGGGCGTATTTTACCTCAATGGTTTTTCCCAGGTAATAATCCGGCGTATGGAACAGCTCCCCCATAAACTGCGTGATATACGCCGGATCGATCCAGGTAGCCCCCAGGCGCACTTCGATTTCCGATGCGTCTAAGTCTTTTGGCTGTACCCGTTCCAGCGCCTGAACATTTACCTCATATTCTGAATGATTTTCTGCAAAGGTTCTCGCAATATCCAGCTTTTCCCGGACGTTGCCTGAGAGGTACTCGTCCGATGTCTCCCAGCCGTCTGTGACTGGATTTTTAAAGATAATCCCGTTTAGCTCTTCTGTGACTTCTTCCTCGGTTTTCCCGGAAAGCTGCGCCATAAAAGGAATGTCCACCTTTGCCCTTTCCCCGATGGATACGGCTAAAGCTTCGCTGGCTGTATCTACGGAAGTGACTGCCTCCGGCTTCCGGATCGTCCGTTTGGTAAAAATATCTGCTTTCCGTTTCAGATTACCGTTTTCGTCTAAAATCTCCAGGGAAGAAAGCAGGCAATAGCTGCTGTCCTGTGAAAATGCCCGCTTATTGGCATTGCTGCTAATAAGCCCGTATCTTCCGGTAAAACGGTCATATGCCTGGCTGAGCTTTTCCTGAAAGTGCTGTACTTCTATATCGCTCCCATCTTCCAACTGGCATTGAAGAAGCTCCTGCGTGACGTCCCGCAGTTCAATCATGCCGAGAATGCGTTCTGCTGTCATAGCCGGCAAATCCATACGGTTCATCCGGGAGTTTTCCCGGTAATATACTACGCCGTCCACATTTGCAAAACTGAAATTTTTAACAGCCGGATCAGCAGGAATGGACGGCTCTGTTTCCTCTAGGTCAGAATCTTCCAGTTCCAGCGGAACAATCGTACCGCGGATATGGCTCAGGGCTTCCTTTAGCTGTTCTCCCAGATCCGCCCCCTCTAAAGGCTTGCAGACAAGCTGCGGACCGTAAGGACCGGAAACGATTTCCTGTTCTCCTAATACCATCTCCGGATGCTCCTGGAAGTACCGATTAACGGTAATAAAATTGTGGTTGATCTCTCCCTTGTCATTTGTATAGTCTTGATCGAAAATCCTATCTGTCTGTACCCATTCCGGCAGTTCCTTTTCCAGTATCCGGGGAGCCTCCAGTTTTTGCAGGAATAAAATGTCCGCATTGATCTTTGTCCCCGCATTTGCCCGGAACGCATTGTTCGGCAGACGAACCGCACCAAGCAGGTCACAGCGTTGGGCAATATATTCCCTTGCTTTGCGGTCTTGTTTATCCATTGTCCCACCGCTGATTCCATTGGATGTAATAAATGCAATTACACCGCCTGGTCGTACCTTGTCAATCGCTTTTGCGATAAAATAGTCATGGACAAAGAAATTCTGCCGGTCATACCTGCGGTCTGCCAGCTTATAACCTCCAAAAGGGACATTCCCTACCGCCACATCAAAAAAACCGTCCGGGAACTCCGTCTTTTCAAATCCATTGACCGTGATAGTTGCTTCCGGGTAAAGCAGCTTCGCAATTCTGCCTGAAACGCTGTCTAATTCTACGCCGTACATCTTTACCCCGCTAAGCTTCTCCGGCATCAGCCCGATAAAATTTCCAACACCGCAGGAGGGTTCCAGCACATTCCCCTTATCCAGCCCCATCTGTTCCAGGGCTTCGTACATTGCTTTTATTACTACTGGAGGCGTATAAAAGGCGCTGAGTGTAGATTCCCGTGCCGCACGGTATTCTTCCGGGGATAATTCTGCATAAAGCTGTTTAAATTCTTCCGTCCATTCCTGGTTCCGTTCGTCAAAGGCTTGGGAAAGCCCGCCCCATCCTACATAACGGGATAAAATTTCCTGTTCTTCCGGTGTAGCAGTAATTCGTTTTTCCTCCTCAATCTGATGAAGCAGGCGGATAGCCTCCATGTTGGCATGGAACTTTTCCTTTGCGCTCCCGGTTCCCAGGGTATCATCCGTAATACGGAAATTAGAACTTTGGGACAGGACGGTTTTCTCAGCCGCCTCCGTGTCGGATGGCTCTAAAGGCATCCGGTATTCTCTGCGCCGGGCGTTTACTTCTTCGGGGTTCATTCTATGCCCGGTCAGTTCTTCAATTTCTGCTTCTAAAGCGGCTTTCCCATCCGTTTCCATTCGTTCCATCACATCGGCAAATAGCTGCATCTGTTCCGGCGAAAACTCTGGATGGAAAAGCTGCTCCACATCCAAGTTTTTCTCTGCAGCCGCAAAGAGTACGTCAAGCTGCTCCGGGGAAAATTCCTCGAAAGACCTGCCAATTCTCTCCATTTTTTCTTTTACAGTTTCTTCTATGGATTCCACAGCCATATCCGTTTCCAGGCGTGATACATCTGGTTCACGTCCCTCTGATTCCTGCGGCGATGGTTCCGGTTCCTGCCCCTCTGGCAGTGGTACTTCCGGTTCTGGCACTTCTGCCCCCATAAAGTCAAAGATGGATAACTGGTTTGTATTTCCCTCCCGTATCGTCTCTTTCTTTTGTTCTGGAAAAATTGTATAGGTTCCCTCCAGATACTCATGAATCGCAGAAAGGATCTCCGCCCGTTCCTCATACCGCTCAAAATCCAGTGGCAGAGCGGCAAGCGCAGCATCCATCTGTACCACTAAAGCTTCCGCCGTATCCCCTTCTTCCAAAAGCCGTGTCACTTCTGTTCTCGCATCTACCCGAAAAAAATCTTCCCGGAACGGGCGTTCGATTTCCTCCGGCATACGGGAGTAAAAAGTCACGATACGCCCTGCCATGACCTCCCGCTCATATCCTGGCATTCGGGAATAATCCCCGGCTTTCAGGTATAACCCGTTGTCAATCAAATACTGTACCCGTTTTGCAGCCTGCGCCCATTTCAGTAAAGCCGAAGCATATGGGTTCCCATAGTCTCCCCGCTCCAGTTGGATTCCTTTCCCGTTGTACTCCGCATGGGAATCATCCGCACCAGACAGCGCATGGCTCTGTCCTCCGATCCCATAGCTTTCCTTCAAAAAAGCTTCCTTTTCTTTTGCGCTCTTGTCCTGAATAAAGAAAGCATAGGTACTCAGCCGTCCATCGGAGTATGCCCCTCCTCTTGTTAAAAAGGCGTCGATTTCATCCTGGGTAATAAAGACTGGATGTACTTCCCACTCAAACCCTTCTCGTGCCTGATAGGGAATCGCTTCTTTTGCAAATTTCTGAAACTGTGCCGCTACTTTATCTGGTCGATAAAAGTGGAAGCGCATCAAGTCTTTGTCCATCTCGTAGGCTTCCGCCAAACCCGCCAGACGCTCATTTAAATCTGCCAGAAATTCCGGCTTGTCCAACTGAACGCTGATTTTATCTGTAATCTCCGGGAAGCCGCCCTGAAACAGTTCCGTGTCCTCAAATACCAGTTCCGCAACGCCTTGCGCCATATCCCTTTTCATCATAGCCAGCACATATGCGTGTTCCTGCAGGGCGTTTGAACGTGCAGCGTCTAACACGGATTGCGGGGCATATTCCCCCTGTTTTAAAAGCTGATGAATCCGTCCGCTTACGTCCTCCCAGGACAAAAAGGCTTTGTCAAGAATCTGGTCTCTGACCGTATGCCCCAGGGAGATCTGCATCCCCAGCTCATCATACCAGACGGAGTATTCTTTCCCGCCGATCTCCAAGCCGATTCCCCCTGTGCCATATTCCCGCCGCACAAAGTCCGTATAATCCTCCTGGGGCTGTTCGATCATAAAGTTGTAGATGATGCGCAGATGGCTCCGGTTCCTGTTTCCTCCTTTTCGCAGGACTTCGTCTACAACATCCGCAGGGATTGCTATTTCCCCGGCATACAATGCCCTCTGCCGCTCCTCAATGGAACGGATCTGCTGTTCCACAGTCGGTAATTCGGGCAAAGACAAAGCAGAGGCTTGTTCTACCTCTGCTTCGGTTAACTCCTGTTCCCTTTTTTCTTCACTTAACTGTATACCAATTCCGTCAGCACGGTTTCTTCCGCCATCTGTGTCAGGCTGTTCATGTGCGCCGTCCACTTCATCGGCTCTGCCTCTTTGTTCGGAGCCGGATAGGTTTTCAGCAGGTTCTCCGTCAGGTTTTCCATCCGCTCTTGTGCCGTCCGCTCGATCTCCTGCAAGTGGCTGTCCAGCTTCCCGCTCATCAAAAGGCTCTGATACAGATTCTTCTTGTGTTCCTTCAGATAGGTTCTCCGCAGCATCCCGTATTTCCCGATCACCACTGGTTCTTCCTGAAGCGTCAGGTTCGGGAACAGGTAATCGCCCTTGCGTGTATAAGTCACTTCCATTGTCTTGACCTCCTTCATCGTTTTTGCTTTCGCGAATTAACGTGTTAAATTTATTATAAGGCATCTCTGACTTTTTTTCAACTGTTTTTTCTGTATTTCTCTGAGATACCTCCGCTTGCTGCCTCCACGCCTCCAGATCTGCTTGCCGGATTGTCCGCCCTATGTCACGCAGTACCGGTTCCACAAGCTGGCTGGTGGCATTTCCCAGAAAAGCCAATGCGGATAAGTCATTAAAGTCTGTAATCCCGAAAAAATCTGCTTCTTCCAGGTACTCTTCTGTCTCAAGACCACAGCGGCGTATCAGGGAATAAAAAGCGCTGTTCGTCAAAAGGGTTCGAAATTCTACCCGGATCGTATCCTCGTCTAATCCTTCCAGATAGGTTCCCTCAATGGCATAAGCGAAATCCTCCATCGCTTCTCCCAGGCTGTCCGCTGCCAGTTCCTCCGCTATCTCCCGTAATGCAGACGGTAAATCGGACATTTCCGCTCTTTCTAACCCATAAGTATCCGCCAGATGGTTCCAAAGCAGCTCTTTCTGATCTTCTTTTAACTTCCACAGATACGGCGTTCTGCCTCCCTGTACTAAATGCGTATCGGAAATGTCAAAGACATATCGCAGCGTCCGTCTCGGTCCGCTGTCGTCAAGCAATGCGATCCCCTTTGCTCCCCGGTTTACCCACCGCCGCATTTTTTCATTCCACACTTCCATTTCTGCGCAAGCCACAGCGTCCGGACGCTGTGCGTGGATTAAAAGTGTGTCCGAAAAAGAATAACGGTACAGCCTGGATGCCGTGTCCAGATACCGCATCCAGTCCCGTGGGGAACCACTGACTTCTTTTGCCGTCTCCTGAGCCAGAAAACGGATGTCGTTTATTTTTGCCATGTGAATCCTCCTGTCAAAATTTTTTCGTTTTCATTTGTTTTTTCTTTTTCCATCTCGGTATAAATCCTCTATTTCCCATTTACAATATAAAGAAATTCAGTTATAATTTCTTTATAAGGAGGTGCAAACTATGCCAACAATCAAATCAAGCGCAGATTTACGCAACAGTTACAATGAAATATCGACTTTCTGCCATCAGTATTCTGAGCCTGTTTTCATTACAAAAAACGGCAAAGGCGATCTTGCCGTTATGAGCATTGAGGCATACGAACAGCTCGCAGGGCGCTGTGAATTATATGGGCTGCTCCAGGAGGGCATGGATGACCTTGCCGCCGGAAGAACCCGCCCGTTTTCAGAAGCGATGGAAGAAATAAGGAGCCGCCGGAAACGATGAAATATCAACTGCACATTACCCAGTCTGCGGAAAGGGATCTCATCCAGGCTGCCGATTATATCGAGTTCGTCCTGAAAAATCCCCAAGCCGCCGATGACCTTTTAGCGGAAGCAGACAAAAAGATCCATGCCTTGCTGCTGTTTCCCAAAGAACACCCCCTTACAGAAGATAAGCTTCTTGCTTCCTGGGGCGTTCGTTTTATGACAGTAAAAAACTATCTTGTCTTTTACGTTGTGTCAGAAGAGAGAAGCCAGGTAACAGTTATCCGTTTCTTATATGCCAAAAGTGACTGGCATTCGATTTTAAAATACGGCTTTTCCCTCCTGTAAGAATCCCCTCCCCGTGATTTTGCGGGGAGGGTTTTACTTTTTACTGCTTTTCTTTTTGGGAAACTCCAGTTTAAAGCTGGCTTTTCCCCCGGAAGTATCTAATAGAAGATACGCCGCAAAAGTTTTCCCTTTTTTCTGGGAATACAAGTCTGGTACATAAGTACGCCCCTCCTTTAAAAGCTCCAAAGCCATTTTCTTATCCAACTGCTTCTTCATTCCTGACAGATAGCGGTTTTCTTTCCAGAGGGCAAACGAACAATCCTGGTTCCCACAGTAAAAATTCTTCTTTCCCTCATAGACCGGGCTTTTGCAGACCGGACAGGTTCCTATACTCTCCCTGGGATGGAAGCGGTTTCGTTCCTCTGCCGAAATCTCCCCACATTCCAACAGCATCCGGTCAATCAGTTCCACAATGCCATCCAGGAAACTTTCACTGTCCAGTTCCCCTTTCTCCATCAAAAGCAGGCGGTTCTCCCATTCTGCGGTCATCGCCGCCGATTTTAGGTACTCCGGCAATACGGAAATCAAATCCATTCCCTCCTGCGTTGGCAAGAGCTGTTTCCCTTTCCGCTTCGCATAACCGGAGGATACCAGCTTTTCAATAATGGATGCCCTGGTAGCCGGTGTTCCCAAACCTTTTTTCTCTGTCCCCTCGTCAAATTCCTGGCTTCCCGCTGTCTCCATTGCAGATAGAAGCGTATCCTCGGAAAAAGGCTTCGGCGGTGTGGTTTCATGCTCCGTGATGCGGACTCCTGCTGGGGAAATCTTCTGCCCCTGTTCTGCCTCCGGTATGGGCTGTGTCTCCTCCTTTTTCCCTTTTCCGCCTAAACGGTCACGGAATGCCGCCTCTACCGCTTTCCAGCCCATTTCTAAAATGGTCTTTCCTTTTGCCCGAAACTCTGCCCCGGCGCAGGACACCTTTGCCTCTGTTTCCGTATAAATCTGTTTCTGTGCCGTAGCGCACAGCAGACGTGTGCTGATCAGAAGCAAAATATCCTGTTCCCCTTTCGATAATTCCTGTAAATCGCAGCCCTCTAACTCTTCCGTTGGAATGATTGCGTGGTGGTCAGAAACTTTCTGGTTATCCATAACCCTGCCGATTTCTGGCTTTTCCGTATAAACCGTAGCAAACCCGTACTTCCCGCATACCATATGGATCACAAGCTGCGCCGTCTGTTCCATATCTTCGGTCAAATACTGGCTGTCTGTCCTGGGATACGTTACCAGCTTTTTTTCATAAAGGCTCTGGGTAAAATCAAGCGTCTCCTTTGCGGTATAGCCATAATACCGGTTGCTTTCCCTCTGCAGCGTCGTCAGGTCATACAGCTTCGGCGGAGAAACGGACTTTTCCGTAGTTTGAAAAGCTTCCACAACACCCTCGGTATGTTCGCAGTTTTTCCGCAGCCGCTCTGCCTCCTGGAAATCCAATATTTTCTCTTTTACGGCTTCCCAGCCGCCGCAGTCTAAATGAAGATTAAAGTAGGGTTCTTTCTGGAAACGGGAAATCTGTGCCTGCCGCTCTGCCAGCATTGCCAAAGTCGGCGTCTGTACCCGCCCTACTACCAGCCGTTTAAAATATTTTGTGGTAAAGGCTCTGGTGGCGTTCATGCCGATCAGCCAGTCCGCTTTCGCCCTGCATACGGACGCTTCGTACAGATTTTCATATTCTGCCCCGTCCCTTAACCGGGCAAAGCCTTCCTGAATTGCGGAATCTTCCATAGAACTGATCCAGATTCTCTTAATCGGAATCTGGCTTTTTGCCAACTCATAAACCCTGCGGAAAATCAGTTCTCCTTCCCGTCCTGCGTCACAGCCGTTGACAACATATTCCACGTCGCTGCGGTTTAACAGCTTCTTCAAAACCTGAAACTGCTTTTTCTTATCTTTCGCAACCGCCAACTGCCACTGTTTCGGCAAAATGGGAAGCGTATCAAATTCCCATTTCTGATATTTTTCATCGTATACCTCCGGCGGGACGTATTCTGCCAGATGCCCCAGGCACCAGCTTACCAGGTAGCCGTTCCCTTCCAGGTATCCCTCTTCCCTCTTTACAGCTCCCAGCACTTTTGCATACGCCTGTGCCACACTGGGCTTCTCTCCTAAAACCAAATACATAAATAATCCTTTCCGGCAAATTTTCTGCCTTTCAAAAAAGGAAAGCCGCTTTTGCAGCTTCCCTTACCATGTTTTTCCTGTCCGCTTTTGTTTCCTTATTCTGCGGTTTCCTCTTCCCCGTCAGGATTTTCCTCTTCGGCTTCCTGCTAGGAATCTTCCTGCTGCTCTTCATTTACATAAGCGCCGCCATCATAAAACTCTAAATCCTCAGCGTCCTCCTCATCTTCCTCTTTCTTCGGTTTTACGACTTTCAAATAATATCCTGTGCCAATCCCTGCCGCCGCCAAAATGCCGATTGCTGCCATTGCTCCCAGGTTCATTCCACGGTTCTCCTGCGGATTTTTTACCTCGGTTTCTGGCTCTATGGTACTTTCCTCCGGCGTTGTCTCTGGGATTACCACCTCCGGCTCCTCTTTTGTTTTGGTTTCATCCACAAACTCTGCCAGGTCGCTCTCATCAATCATAGAAAGCATATACACATTTTCCGTATTGCTGGAACGGTCTAAGATCAGGAAAAAAGTATTGCCGTTCTTTGTCTGGATCGTCAGAAATTCCTTTGACTCATCTTCTTTTTTATCATCCAGTAATTCTCCATTCCCCGGAACAGAAAACGGCGTTTCATTACTGTTTTCCTGATTTTCGTTCTGTGAATCCTCTCCTGCCTGCCCGCTGTTTTCTGTCTGTTCCTGAATCACGACACCGGACTCCCCGTCTGCCGCAGGCTGGGCAGGCGCTTCCGTCTGAGCCGGATCTGCGGCATAGGCAAACGCAGTCGTGGGAACAGCAGAAACAACCCCTGCCGCCATAAAAACTGCCATCAGCCAATATTTAAGTTTCCTCATATTTCCTATCCTCTCTTTCCGGTGCTTCTCCCCGCACCTCTCTCATCTTCTCCTCCACGTCATGGATTTCCTCAGCCAGTCCTAACGTGGATTCCTCCTCATCAGGAGCCGTCACGGATACCGTACCGCTTTGAATCCCCTCCAAAAATTCCAGCATCCTGTGGCTGTCCAGCTTCATAGACCGGATTGTTTTGATAATCTCCTTGTTTTCAAGCTGTTCTGCCAGCACCTTTAATTCCCTCAAGTGTTCCTGCCACTCCGCGATTTTTTCTTCTGTTTTCTTGATCTCATCTAAAACCCGATATAATTTCCGGTTCATACCTCCCACCTTCTTTCCGAACCTTTCTTATCCGTGAATACGTCCAAACGCCAGAAAATGCTCCTGCCAGTAAGACGACGCAATACTGGTATACTGAATGGGATTTCCGCAGTGAATCATCATATTGTCTCCTACATAAATCCCTACATGGCTCGCTCCCGGCGTGTCATAAGTCCCCTGGAAGAAAATCAGATCTCCCGGCTTTGCTTCTGCCGGCGCTACATAAGAACAGCATCCCATCAGCCCATCCGCCGTTTGTCTGCCTACACTCCAGCCGTTGCCGCAGTTATCAATGACCCAGCTTACAAAGCCAGAACAGTCAAAACTGGTATCTGGGGAACTTCCTCCCCATACATAGGGATAGCCTAAGTATTTTTCCGCCTCATGGATCATGTTGGCGAATTTTTCGTCTGTTAATGCCTCTGCCGGGATTTCATAGCCGAACTCGCCGCCGTTTCCCGGAAATGTATCGGTATCAAATAAATAATCCCGGTTTCCATAAGTGGCGTTGTAAAGGTCATAACGTCCCTCTTCCTTTTCGTCCATCAAGGCTCTCAGTACGGCGTCCAGACCATGATTTGTCAATGTTACGTCCAGACGGTTTACCTCACTGGTTGTCGTTACCTCTACTTCCTGATTTCCATTGTCATCCGCAAGATAGGCTTCCCAAGTCTGATGTCCGTGGGAAGAAGCAGACGCATGATCTCCGTAATAAACGTCGAACTGTACTCCATACTGCGCAAAGGCTCCTGTATCTTCTACTACATACTCCGTGCCGTTCATGATTACCCTGGTTCCAATAGGAACAAACGGATTTGCCGCATCCACAGCGAGCGTATGGTTTGCCGTTGGATACACTCCGCTTGCCGTCGGTCCGCCTGCCCACTGTCCACAGCAGATGGAACAACTGCAATATCCACTGGTCACAACTTGTCCCAGGGACTCCCCCACTCGTACTTTCTTTGTCTCTGTTACCGTCTCCTTGGTACTCTCTGTAGAAATGCCATACTGTAACCGGAAAATTTCCTCAAGCTCCCCTGCCACCTGTTCATAGGTAAATTCCCCATACTTCGCTGTAAAATAGGAAATCAAATGGTATGGATTATGGGAAATCTCATCAATCTGATACCGGTACTGATCGTATCCCGGATGGCGGCTTTCCATGCTGTTGATCTGGGCATTTAATGCTTCTTCCAGCGCCGCATAAGCATTCTCTACCGCATAAATATCTTCATCGGTGCTTGCATAAGTCGTGCTGACAAGGGTTGCCGCCGCCCCTCCCTGCAAGGATGCTCCGCAGCTTGCAAAAAGCGCCGAAATAATAGCAAAAAACAAAACCCCGACTGCTAAAATTCCCAATAATCCACGGCTTTTCCCAAAAAAAGAGGATAGGACACTCTTTGCTTTTGAAAAAAATGTTTGTGCTGCCTTTGCCGTTCCGGCTGTTGCTGTCTCTCCTTGTTTCGCCGCCCGGTATGCCTTTTGATATTGACGCTTTTGCCAAAATTTTCTTACAATCCCTTGTTTTGTCTGTTCCGCATTTTTTGCCGCTCCCGCCGCCCCTGTTTCTCCCGCTCCCTGTGCAGTCTCATAAACCAGACGGGAACCCTCTTTCCTCCAGTTCTTTTCTTCCTGGATTCTGGAACGCCGTTTATGCAGCCCTCGGTTTGTGCGGCGCATCGCATAGCGCAGGGCTTTTTCCGCCATCTGTTCTGTCCGGTGGGAAGCCTCTACCGCAGCATTTTCCTGTTCCGCTTCCCGCACTTTCCCATGAACGTAAGCATCTGCAGAATCCGCCGCCGAAGAAATTGCTCTTTTGGAGATTCCCATGCCTGCGCCACGCACCATACCATCATTTTCATCTCCGAAAGACAACCTCTGCATTTTTTTCTGTTCCTTTTTAAGCTGTCCCCGCTTTGTTTTGGGCTTGGCTTCATCACGGGAATCTTCCATTACAGCGGTATTTTCTGGTTTTTCTTTCCCTTTTCGTGCATAATCCTGCACCATCTTTTTCTTATGGGCATGGGAAACCTCCTCTGCCGCTTCCTCATAGGATTTTCTTCCTGCCGGATGTCCCCGGATATTTCTGGAACGCAAGGAGTGTTCCGTAATGCCACGGTTGAAGTTCTCTGCACGCTTCCCCTCTTCTTCTCCCTCTCCAGTAGTTTCAGGCGGAACCGGAGATTCTGCCTTAGATGTTTCCAGGGACGGGCTGTTTTTTGCTTCTTCAGCGAAAAGAGACGTATCCTGTTTTTCCTCCCCGCAAAACGCTCCCTTTTCTTCCGTATTAGCTATGTAACGCTGCCGTTTCCGCCTTTTTTTCATGGCTGTTTTTTCTCCCGGTTCTCTTGCCGAACCAAGAGAAAAGGTAGCCTCCGCCTGTTTTTGCTGAACCCGCTCTTCCACCTCTCTCTGGCTGATCCGGATGGAAACACCGCTGTTCAGCTTTTCTTCTGTCAGTCCGTCCCGGCTCATTTTCTTTACGGTCTTATCTCTGGCATGATATTCTTGCCTTCGCATACGAAATCATTCCTTTTCTCTGCACAATTCTTTTTCCCTGGTTCCCCTTTTTCCGCATCTTCTACCTCCGATACTTTGGTTGTCATCAGAGAATACAGCCGCAGTGATTTATCAAATTTATCTTTAAATGGAATAATGATGCTTCCATAAAAAATCAGCCCCTCGCCTTCTCCGCTGTTTGTAACATAGGATAACTGATGAGGGGATATATTAAGCTGCTTTGCCAAAATCTGCCGGTCACCTGCCGCCTGATTCAGCATATAAATAAAATCGGAGTTTTCAAAAATGTTTTCAATTTCCCGGCTTGCCAAAAGATCTTTGATGTTCTGCGTAATCCCTGTCGGGATACCTCCCCACTTTCGGAACCGCTTCCATATCTCCACGGAATATGCCGCTGTCTGCTCTTCTTTTAACAGCAAATGAAACTCGTCAATATAATATCTGGTGGACTTATGTGCCGCCCGGTTAATGGTCACACGGTTCCAAACCTGATCCTGGACAATCAGCATCCCCAGTTTCTTCAACTGTTTTCCCAAATCTTTAATGTCAAAGCACACAATCCGGTTATTTAACTCTACATTAGTACGGTGGTTAAACACCTTCAGGGAACCATTCACATAGATTTCAAGTGCCGTGGCAATCCTCTGTGCCTGGACTTCTTTCTGTCGGCGCAGGCATTCATATAAATCTCCCAAAACAGGCATATTCTCTGGAATGGGCTGTTCAAAATATTTCTGATATACCAAAGGCAGGCATCGGTCAATCACAGATTTTTCTTCCGCCTCGATTCCATTTCTGGAACCCATGATCAGCTCACACAAAGAGAGAATAAAGTCACTTTTAAATCCCAGGGGATTATCATCGTCTGAATAGTCCAGGTTAATATCCATCGGATTGATATAATCATGGCTTGTGGGAGAAATATGGATTACCTGCCCGCCCAAAGCATGGACAAGGGGATAATACTCCCCCTCCGGATCTCCAATGATAATGTCATCTTGTGTCACAAAAAAGGCATTCGTAATCTCCCGCTTTGCTGAGAAAGATTTTCCGGAACCAGGGGTTCCTAAAATCAATCCATTCGGATTTTTCAGTTTTTTCCGGTCTACCATAATCATGTTGTTGGAAAGAGCATTCAGCCCATAGTAGAGAGATTCTCCGTCCATAAATAATTCCTGCGTGGTAAACGGCACAAAAATAGCCGTGGACGTGGTGGTCAGCGCCCGTTTAATCGGGATCAGGTTGATTCCCAATGGAAGGCTGCTCATCAGTCCCGGCTCCTGCATATAATCCAGTCTCCGCAAAGAACAGTTATATTTCTGTGCGATCCCCGCCGTCTGGAATACAGCGTTGTCCAATTCCTGCCTGGTTTTTGCTGTGTTCAAAAACACAATCGTCACAAGAAACATCCTCTCATTTCTGGACTGCAAATCCTCTAAAAGCCGCTTGGCTTCTCCTCCGTATGTGTTCAGGTCAGAGGGAATGATGTCCATATCATACCCTGAGCGTACCGCTTTCTTTTGCTCTTCAATCTTCATCCGGTTAATGTCCGTTACCTTGCTTTTTACCAGCTTAATGGCTTTCATCTGGTCTAAGGACTGGATATGCAGGTTCACGATGAGGTTCCTGTCCATATCGAGGAACTCCGCCAGCATACGGTCTGTCAGTTCCGGCGCTAAGATCTGCAGATACGATACTGCCCCAATGGTTCTCCCCATCATAAAATCTTTTCCGTTTTTAAATAGGAAACTGGTCGGGGCAATAAAATCTTTGGTTCCCATACCGGAACGCAAGACCTGTTCATAAGAAAACTGAAATGGCACAGTCTCTTCCTGATTGAACGTCTCATACATGATCTGCAGGCGTTCCTTTCCGTCCAGTGGGTAAGCCGACACCCCAAGTACCTTAAAATTATTTAAAATATCCGTTTCGATTCGTTCCAGCTTTGGTTTCGCTTCCCGGATATTTTCTGCTTCAATGCCAAAGGTAATATACTTTGTCCTTACCAGCCCGTTATTTCCTTTTGCAAGCTGATTCCTAAGCATCTGCACATATTCCATACGCACCTCATCAAAGGCGTCATGCCGTGGCTTAATCTGGATCACAGATTCAAACTCATTCATGCTGCTGTGATGATTGATAAAAGAAAGCTGGAAATGGATGCTGCTGTCAAAATAGTTCAGGAAATCACACCAGTTCTCAAAAATGGCGTTCTTATCTTCATTCTGTGCCAACTGGTAATTGATGTCGTAAAAACGGATGGTTTTGGAATAATACCGATCCTGCACCCGGCAAATCCCGTCCCTTGCCATTTCCCGGTAAGGAATAGACTTTTGGGCGGACAGCCTCTTTTCTTTCTGTCCTTTTTCTCCCTTCCTATCCTTTCTGCTTCCCCTTTTCTTTTCCGGCTTCTTCTTTTCTGCCTTTCTTCTTTCCTTTTCTTCCTGTTTTTTCGCTTTCTTCTTAATCTTTCTTTCCTCCCGCATCAATCTGTGATATTTCCTGGTTCTTCTCTTGTCCGGGATGATCCCCTCATTTCTTCCCACGCCGCTTTTCCCCTTTCTTTTTTTGTGAAATCAATGCCTGTTCTTTCTCCTCATACCAATTTTCCACTTCATACCGTCGGACGGACGGTTTTAACAACTTGACAGTTACCACATTCCATAAAATCTTTTCAAGCGGCATTCCATCCTTTTCATACATAGCAAATAGAAATGCCGGAAGCATGAGAAGAACCATGCCCGTAGCTGCATTTGTGGTTCCTATCCAGTCTTTGGTAAGAAAATAAAAAGGCAGTCCAATGACTGCCGCCGCTGACAAGCAAATAAGCTGTCTTTTTGTCAGGTTCAATGCAACTTTATTTTTTACTTTAGTCAAATCTTTCGGTACGCTGACAAAAGCCATAGCTGATATTTGCCAGAGAAATTTTAAGCCGCAGGTTCAGCATTTCTCTGGTTGCTCCTTTCCTCTGTTTTCCTGTAATGCTTTCATATCCAGGGAACTTTCTACTTCATTTCCCCAGATGTCCCATCCGGGAGATTCCCTTCTTGCAAACAGCTCTACCCTTGGCAGATCCCCCATAAGCTCCAGAATCCGCTCCCTCGCTTCTTCTGGCTTCCTGCTATGTTCCTGTAAAGGGCTGACAATAAGCTGAAATACTTTTTTAGACACCCTCTTTGGTTTCCCTCTGACAGCAAAAAGACAGATTTCAGCATTAGAACGAGTCCAATACCCTAGCCCGAAAAAATACCCCTTTCCCGTTTTATTCTGTTTGATCCATACAAAGGCAACCGTCTTATAAGCAAAGCCCCATGCCTTCATTACCTTAAACGCTTCTGGGAGCTGTGGAAATGTTACCCATAAAAACAGTACGCAGTCCTGAGCCGCAAGCTCCTGGACTGGCAGCTCGCAGATTTCCTGTATACTCATGGTAGCGTAATGATCTTCTGCGACGCCCTGCCCTTTCCGCATTTCATATCTCCACGGCGGATCGGCATAGATAATGTTGTATTTCTTTTTTTCCACCGCTGTCCCTCCTAATGTGCATTAAATATAGAACGGCTCAGGCTTGCTGTTTTCATTAAACTAAAACACAAAATAACCGTATATGCCGCCACGCCAAAAAGTGCCATGTGCATATCTTCAGAAATTTCAATCGTGGATACCAGTACCGCATAAATGCCCACACATACCATCATAAAAAATCCCTGAAACCCAAGAGCCAAAAGCCCCCGGAAATAATTATTTCCTACTTGTCCCCATTCCCGGTTTGATAAAGTCGCAAACGGGATCGGGGCAACCGAAGTATAAAGATATATCTCAATCATACGTCCAAATAAGATAACCGTAATCAAAACAGACATGATCTTCATGCACAAGCTGACCAGCATACTTTCCAGTGCCAGAACTACCAGTTCTCCAAATTCCATAGACTGCATTGCCGTATTCATCGCTTCCAGCATCGAATCCACATGGATCGCTGTATCCGAACTAATGCTTCCTCCTGCCGCATTTACAATATGCTGCCCTACGTCAAAGACTGCCATCGTAATGGTAAAGGTATTGGAAACCAGCCAGACCGCCACCCACATCTTGGCAAAATATTTAAAAAACATCCAGGTGTCAATCTCGTGCATATTGTTCTTCTCCGTCAGCATTGTGATCAGTTCATAACACAGAACGAATGTAATAATCATTCCTGCAATCGGAATAATGACCGAATTTGATAGGTTCTGTATCAAATTGAAAATGCTACTGTTCCACCCCTGCGGAGTTTGTCCAACCTGAGATGCTATTTCCCCCGTTTTTTCATTCACATCGGTAAACATAGTTGTCAGGTTGGACGTGACCATGCCCATCAAAAGGTCTCTCACCCAGTTCTCGATTGCTTCAAAAATGCCATCGAACATAAATGAGTCTCCTTCCCGTTACGTCAGAATAGTCCTCCCAGCAGAGGAATAAGCTGTGTTCCGATCAAAACAACACCACCGCCTGCCATTAACTGTTTCATACCCAAATAGGTGTAGGAAACCGGCTCGATGGCGGGCGGCGGCGTG